>RCND010000257.1_pt1 | contig 29984 bp, 23 predicted proteins | sample 2041351 | NCBI WGS metagenome assembly RCND01 (sample SAMN09708230, study PRJNA481090) | Marine sediment metagenome, whole genome shotgun sequencing project. | biome: marine sediment; feature: ocean; material: sediment; isolation source: Sewage treatment plant 12B marine sediment (STP12B) ... | reverse complement strand
TCAAGGAAAATCCGAATACAAAGAGATACATAAGAATCAATTACGTTTATTTTGATACCTCGATGGCTCTGCCTCGGGGTAGTTCATTAGCTGCAAACTTTTTCAAACAGAAAATATTAAGCTATAACATCCATGAATAACAGAAGAAACTTCCTTAATAAAACTTCTATTGGCGCTGCAGCCTTGCCCGCAATACCTTCTTTTGGATTCAATATTTTCAAGAAATCTGCACCAGAAGATGAGATTATCGGTCATGGAGATTTCAAATACAAACTGATAAAGGATTGGGCGAAAATGACCGTTGGGCATAATCCTATTTTGAATTGCCACGAAATGCAAATGGATCGTAAGGGACGTCTTTTCATGTTGGGCGACCACACCGACAATAACATTTTGGTGTTCGATAAATCAGGAAAATCACTAGATTATTGGGGAACACGATATCCCGGCGGCCATGGGTTGACTCTTCATGATGAGGGTAGAGAGGATATGCTGTACATAGAAGACTGCGGGTAGTTTCAAGACCGTTGAATTGCCGGGTGCGTTTGTTTGTCGTCCTGTTTTAGATGATGAGAACCTTTATGCCGGTGTTTGCTGGTCACGTACGCGAGAAGGAAAGGATTATGTTCGCGATACGGGTTTTGTGACTATCATGGATGGTGAAAACAAGGTAGTCTCCAATCCTGGGGGCGAAGCTCCTGAATATAAAGACGGAAAACTGCAGCAGCTATTTCAGGCCGAAAAACCGACCTTTAACCATGGGCATGATGTTTTTGTTGATGACGATAAAAACCTATATGTCTGCCAATGGAACGCACACCATACCCCGCCAGTAAAATTAGAACGGGTCTAGTATTTTAAGGTAAGTGACTTATAGGCCAATCGTTCCCAAAAGCTGCTTGGATTAATGTTGGCTTAGGAAAAAAATCATATGTTATAGCATAAAGTTCGTTTTTAAGCCAAATTTGTAATATCGTTCCGTATTTTTCAAACTGAAAACGACGTACTATGACCTATTTTAGAAAATTTGCAATCTTACTTCTATTACCCATCGTGTTTTCCTGTGGAAAGCAGGTCGAGACTGCAACTGAAAAGCCCAATATTATCTACATTATGGCCGACGACCATACGACGCAGGGCTTTGGTATTTACGGAAGCCGTCTGGCAAGTTTGAATCCGACCCCGACCTTAGATAAAATTGCCAACGAGGGAATGATTTTCGACAACTGTTTTGTCAGCAATTCAATATGTACACCAAGTAGAGCTGCGATTATCACTGGTCAGAATGCACAATTGAACGGGGTTTTAGATTTAGATGGCCGTATCGAACCTGCAAGACAGTTTCTCCCTATAGAAATAAAGAAATTAGGGTATCAGACAGCAATCGTTGGTAAGTGGCACTTGAAAGAAGAACCGGCAGCTTTTGATTATTATCAAGTTTTACCTGGGCAAGGCCACTATTTCGACCCCGATTTTAGAGTGAGGGGTGATCAACCTTGGCCCGAAAACACGGTACAAACCAAAGGACATTCTTCTGATATGATTACCGATATTTCGCTGGATTGGCTCAAGACCAAAAGAGATCCTGAAAAACCATTCTTTTTGGTTCACCAATTCAAGGCTCCACATGATGATTTTGAAAATGCCCCGCGATATGAAGAATATTTGAAGGATACATTTATCCCGGAACCCGAAAGTCTATACAAAAGAGGAAACAATGGTTCTGAAGCTACGAGAGGCAAGAACGACTCTTTAACACGAATTATTGGTTCGTCGGTATCAAACCGCAATCTGATTCGAAATCAGGCTATGAACATATACGTAGATAGTAGCATACATACTGCCTATCGAGAAGCTCGGGAAATTCGACCTGAGGAATACGTAAAATGGGAAATGGATGATGAAGAGAAAAAATACACAAGCCAAGTGTATCAAGATTATCTAAAAAAATACCTACGTTGTGTAAAGGGCGTCGATGATAATGTTAAGCGACTTATGGATTATCTCGAGACAGAAGGACTTCTTGAAAACACAATTATCGTTTACACGGGTGATCAAGGGTTTATGCTTGGCGAGCATGATTTTATTGATAAAAGGTGGATGTATGATGAATCGATGCGTATGCCATTTTTTGTGCGGTATCCAAAAAAAATAAAGTCAGGTAGTCGTACGGATGCAATTATTAACAACACTGATTTTGCCCCTACTTTAATTGAAATGGCTGGAGGAAGTACTCCCGACTATATGCAAGGAAAAAGTTTTAAAACAATCTTAGAAACAGGGGAGGAGCCAGACGATTGGCAACAAGCTACCTATTATCGTTATTGGATGCATTTGGCGCACAAACATCAAAACCCTGCGCACTTTGGTATTCGAACCAAAGACTTTAAACTGATATTTTTCTATGGGAAGTATTATGTGGATACCAATAATCCCGATGCGCAATGGGATAAAAAGAATTGGGGCAATGACTTTGCTAATCACACACCAGCTGCCTGGGAATTCTATGACTTAAAGAAAGACCCTAAAGAAATGAACAATGCCTATACGGATCCGGCATATAAAGAAACTATAACAGACTTAAAAGAGCAATTGAAAAAACTAAGAGAAGATTTGAACGAGACCGATAAAAATTACCCGCACATTCAAAAGGTTATCGATACTCATTGGGATAATTGATGCTCAGATGGCAGTTCGAGTGCAGTCAAAGACCCTTTTCTATAGAGTTTTGACTACGCGCAACATGATTATAAATTGATTGTGAAGCTCTTTTCTGTATTGCCTTGAAAACTCTATCAGCAGGATTTTCTAAAGCAATTGGAATAGATAATTTACAAATATTTCTCCTCTTTTTAAATAAACTGTCATGGGGGTTATAATTGAAACAATTTCTCTAATTCAACCCATTTTTCACCATCCTTCGCCCAAGGAAGACCTTGTTGATAGTTCCACATCAACTGCTCCCATTCCTGTACTTTGGGGTTGTTGGCATCTATTTCGGCTTTCTTTTTAGGATTAAAAGTCTCATCTACTTCCATAATCATAAACATACGATTTCCTGTGAGGTAAATCTGCATATCTACAATACCGGCATCTTTGATGCTTTTCGTGATTTCAGGCCATGTGTTGCCAGCTGCATGATGGTTTTTATATTCGGCAATAAGTTTTGGGTCGTCTTTTAAATCACAAGAGAAGCAATACCTTTTTGTTCTTGTCATGGCTTAATTATTAATGGTTTTGTGATACACCCTATACACCGTTCTTCCATACATGGCCACTACAAATAGGCATAAAAATGAAAGAATGAAGGAGAAACGTATTTCCGAGGCACCTAAGAATGTGACATCCTCATAACCTACACCACCAAAATCTAACATATACCCCTGTAAATAGGGTAGGAGTGCCCCACCGACAATGGCCATTACGAGAAAGGCGGCGCCGAATTTCGCATCTTCTCCTTGGCCTTCTAGGGCTATACCGTAGATGGTCGGAAACATTATCGACATAAACAACGATGTTGCTATTAGTGAATATATGCCTAGCATTCCTGGTAGAAAAATAGCACCAACTAGAGTAAGCATGCCCCCGAAACCGAAAAGCATCAATAATTTCCCAGAATCTATTTTGGTCATCAGTGCTGTACCAATAGTTCTTCCGACTAAGAAAACAATATATCCTGCAAGTCCGTACCAAACAGCAGATTTGGCATCAATACCCAAAGTTTCCGCATATTGGTATACATACGTCCAACACATAATCTGTGCACCTACATAGAATGCTTGGGCGACTACTCCAAAAACAAATTTGGGTTGCCGCCATAATCTTTTGACAGAGTCTGAGAAGTTGACCTTTGTCTCTTGGTCTTTATTTTGAGGCATTTTCATTACGGCAATAAGCAAAAGGAATACTAAAACTACCAACCCTAAGATGACATAGGGATTTCGAATGATTTCCAAGTCCGAGGTGCGTATAACACTTTTTGCCGATTCGGATAAGGTATCGTAAATCGGAGTTCCATCGGCGGTCGTGTCATCTGATTGCAATGCCCCCAGAACAAAGTTTTGCGCAATCAGCAAACCTAAAATCGAACCCATAGGATTGAACATTTGCGCAAAATTCAAGCGTTGTGTAGCCGTTTCTTCCGCACCCATTGACAATATATACGGATTTGAGGTCGTTTCTAAAAACGCTAGTCCGAAAGTTAGTATGTAAAGGGCAGCCAAGAAGAAACCGTAACTTTCGTTTGCAGCTGCCGGCCAGAATAGTAGAGCACCGGCCGCATATAGCGCTAAACCTAACAGAACCCCCTTTTTATAAGAATATTTATTTACGAATAGAGCAGCGGGAATTGCCATTGTAAAATAACCTCCATAAAATGCCAGTTGTACCAAGGAAGCTTGGGTATTGGTCAGTTCCAAAACTTTTTGAAACCCTCGTACCATTGGGTTGGTCATATCATTGGCTAGTCCCCAAAGAGCAAATAATGAAGTTATCAAGATAAATGGAACAATAACCGCTTTTGATACTACCGGTATTTTTTTATTTTCTGCCATAATTAATTATTTGGGTTGGTTTTTATTCTTCGGTTAAAAGTGATCGATCTAAATGTACGTAACCACCATCGACAAAAATAAACTGGCCTGTGGTATGCGATGATCTTTCTGAAATTGTAAATAAGCACACGTTCGCTATTTCATCGGTGGTGGTCATTCGATTTTCTAATGGAATTTTCTTGACAATGGATTTCAATTTTTCATCACCGTTTGGGAGGGTCTTGATCCAGGATTCATACATGGGGGTCCAGCTCTCGGCAATAATTATGGCGTTCGAGCGGATACCGAAGGGAACAAGGTCGACCGCCCATTCGCGGGTAAGGCCCAAAACCCCTCCCTTAGAAGCTGCATAGCCCGAAGTTCTTCCTTGACCGGTTAGGGCTACCTTTGAGCCTATATTGAGTATGTTTCCTTTAGATTTTTTCAATAAAGGCAGTGCATATTTAACCACCAAAAAATAGCTAACCAAGTTGAGCTTGAGAGAGTTCATGAATTCTTCATAAGTGGCATCAAGTCCAGCACCGTCGTTCAGCCCTACATTGTTGAGCACAACATCGATGCGGCCGTATTTTTTGGAGATGGTATCCAAAGCATTTTTAATCTGTTCAGGTTGGGTAACATCGGTTTTACAGAAAAGAGCGTCGATTCCTTTTTTCTGAATTTCTTTCACATAGCCAATTCCCCTGTCGTTTCTATCAATAACTGCAGGAATTGCGCCTTCGCCAACCAACCGCTGCAATATGCAGTGACCAATACTGCCTTCTTTTCCGGCGGCACCGGTAATTACTACCACTTTTCCTTTTAAATTTAAATCCATTTTTTTGTGTTTATTGTTCTGCTTTCAACCTGAACCAAGTCGCGGACTTCATTCCTTTCGAAGCCCTTTGACTGTTCTCATACTGACATTCAATTTACAAATTATAAAAAGCTATCGCATTTTTACCCATAATCATTGCCTGATCTTGATTACTCAATGTCGCGATAAAATCTGTAACAATTTTTTTAACTTGACTATAATTTCCCGCTACCAAACATACCGGCCAATCGGAACCAAACATAAGGCGTTCGATGCCGAAAGCTTCCATAACCAAATGCATATAAGGGTGTAGTTGTTCGGCCGTCCACGTATTGTAATCGGCCTCTGTAATTATTCCGGACAACTTGCAATACACATTTTCTTGTTTTCCGATTTCTGTCATCATTGTGGCCCAACCTTCGTAAAAACCATCTTTTATATACGGTTTTGCTATATGGTCTATTACAAACTTTTGATGGGGGAATCGCTTTACAAACTCCAAGACAGCCCCAAGTTGATGTGGAAATACCAGAATATCATAGGTGTAATCATATTTTTCTAAGTATGCAATGCCGTTCAGGAAATCATCACGCAGTAGAAAGTTATGGTCCGCTTCGTCTTGTACCACATGTCGCCAACCTTTGAGTTTTTGTTCGGAGTGATAACGTTCCAAAACTGAATCAATATTCTTCGCTCTTAAATCTAACCATCCTACAACTCCTTTAATAAAGTCATTGTCTTGGGCTAGCTTTAATAAAAAATCAGTTTCTACCAAAGTTTGGTCCGCCTGTACGGCGACACAGCCATCGATGCCATTCTCATCATAGACCTTCTTTAAATCAGTCGGTAGAAAATCGCGACGGATGACGGTCATGTTATCATCTATCCAAAAATGTTTTTCAGATTCGTAATGCCAAAAGTGTTGATGACTATCTATTACCATAGTTGTTCTTTTAAAGTGCTAGTGTTAAGTCAAGCTAAAATCGACGCATAATCTGATGCATCTTTTGCACCATACCTTCGATAAAAAATAATTCCGTAGCGGCCTATGCAATGATTTTTTGCTTAGGCTTGACACAAAATATACGATCTTCTTATACGTCATTTCAGCTTTGACTTGACACTATTGTTTTTTATAATTTTCTCAATGTTTTAATGACTCCAATTTCTTGTATTTGAAAAATATTCTCGGCAATGGCATCGGCTAAACCATTGATTTTCATAAGATTTTCTTCCCAAATGGAGGTATTGCCTAAAACAGTTTTTACAAAGGTGTTTATGTCTATCTCTTTGTTATCAACTTTTTTCCATTGTGAGGTAAAGAAATCAAGCACGTTTTGGTCATCCTTCAACGCGATTTGTTCGCCATTAAATGTGCCTTTATAAAACAGTAGTAGCGTTGATAACCCGAACACAATTCGCTTTGGAAGTTTACCTTCATTATTTTGATAATCTTTTAGGGTCGGCAGTAAACGTGCAACAAATTTAGAGGTGCTGTTCAGCGAAATGCTTATCAATTGATGCTTCAATAGCGGATTTCGGAAACGATCCAGAACATCAGCAGTGAATTTCTTTTTTACGTTATCCGGGAAATCTAATGTTTTTGCCGCTTCTTCCAACAAGAGTGATTCCACAAAACTACTCACTTCGTTATTGTCCATTGCCCCTTTTACAAAACGGATACCCGCCAAATAGCCAACAGGAACCATTGAAGTATGGGCCCCGTTAAGTATGCGAACTTTCATTTCACGATAGGGCGCAAGATCTTCTACAAATTCGACATTCAAGTCGGTCTGTAAAAAAGGAAGTTCTTTTTGAACAATATCATTAGCCTGAATTATCCAGCTGTGATAATATTCTCCGGCAACTAGAAGCTTATCATCATAGCCCAACCCTTTTTTGATTTCTTCGGCTCGGTCTTTTGGGTATCCTGATACGATGCGGTCTACCAGAGTGCTACAGAAGTAATTTGAATGGCGGATCCAGTCTTTAAATGCGTTGCTCAATTGCCAATGGTCTGCATATTGTAAAACTGCTTTTTTCAAGGCATCTCCATTGTCTTCAATCAATTCGCAAGGCAGAAGTATACAGCCTTTGGTAGAATCACCATTGAAGTGCTTAAAACGATGGTTTAACCAAAGTGTCAGTTTTGCAGGAAATTCTTTAGGTGGATTATCTTCAAGGCTGTCATCGGCATTGAATTTGATTCCAGCTTCCGTTGTATTGGAAACGATAAAGCGCACATCGGGATTCTTCGCCAACTCTAAATAAGTTGCACATTCCGTATAGGGGTTGATAATTTCTTGCACCGCAGTGACCAAGGTCTTTTCGGCAACTAACTGTCCGTTTTTTATACCATCTAGAACCACTGTAAAAAGTCCATTTTGGGCTTTCAATTCAGCATAATCTCCACCACTGGTCGGTTTTACGATGGCAATACCACCGTTGAAATCGGTTTCTTTGTTAAGTAACTCGACCATCCAATCGACAAAAGCACGAAGGAAGTTACCGCCCCCAAATTGCATGATCTTTATCGGTAAGGTTTTGGGGATGTTAGTTATTGTTCTGTTCAGTTTTTGCATTTTACAAAATGGAATGGTATTTCATAATTATGATTAGGTATTTATTTTAATTGCTCGGGATTATACCCTTAAAGTCCCCTCAAGGGGACAATTCTAGTATTCAACAGAACGTTTTTAGGACATCATAAACTATAACTATCTAAACCTAAAAATTAATTTAAAGTGATATCCCCCGCTTCCATGGAATAAAATCTTCCTGTCCTAAGCGAACTGCAGCAGGGGTTGCCTCACCGCTAGCGACTTTTATAATAAATTCCAGTAACTGTTCGCCTTTTGTTTCTATGGTATCTTCCCCCGTAATAATGCTACCAGTGTTAAAATCGATAATATCTCTCATACGCTGGCTCAGGGCATTGTTGCTTGATAATTTAATGACCGGTGCAATGGGGTTCCCGGTCGGTGTTCCTAGACCGGTCGTAAAGCAGATGACATTGCAGCCTGATCCGGCTAAACCAGTAGTGCTTTCAACATCGTTGCCGGGTGTACATAATAAATTCAATCCTTTTTTAGCAATAGGTTCGGTATAATCCAGCACACCAGTTACGGGGCTTGTACCTCCTTTTTTTGCGGCGCCTGCAGATTTCATGGCATCGGTGATCAACCCATCTTTTATATTTCCCGGGGAGGGATTATTTTCAAACCCCGAACCGTCGGAAACAGCTTTTGCAGAATATGCACGCATCAATTGCGCAAATTTTTTGGCGTTTGCCTCGGTATCGCAGCGATTAATGAGTTCTTGTTCCACCCCGTTGAGTTCTGGAAATTCGGATAAGACCGTAGTAGCCCCCAATGCGACCAATAAGTCAGAGGCATAACCTAAAGCCGGATTCGCAGAAATACCTGAAAACCCGTCAGAGCCGCCACATTCGAGACCAAGTACCAAATTGCTCAATGGTGCTGGTTCTCTTTTTGTTTTATTGGCTACTATTAAGCCCAAAAACGTCTTTTTTACGGCTTCCTCTATAAAATGACGTTCACTTTTACTTGCCTGTTGCTCGAGAACATACAAAGGTTTTGAGAAGTTCGGGTCTCGTTTTTTAATTGCCGCATCCAATAATTTGAACTGTGCATTCTGACATCCTAAACTTAGAATAGTCGCTCCAGCTACGTTCGAGTTGGTGATGTAGCCGGCCAATAAATTGCACAGTGTTTCCGAATCTTGCCGAATGCCGCCACAGCCACCGTCGTGGTTGAGGAACTTTATTCCATCTACGTTGGTAAAAGTTCGGTTCTGTTTGATTTCCTCCGGCGTACGGATGATTTCGGAAGATAATAGCTCATCGGTCGATGCCCCATTTTTGTATTGGTTCACAAGAACTTCCGTATCCACCACGAAATCGGTAGTAGTGTGATAGCCCAACGATTCTAAAAGGGCCGATTTGAGAACATCTACATTACGGTTTTCACAGAAAACCAATGGTATAACAAGCCAATGATTAGCCGTGCCCACGCTACCGTTAGCTCTATGGTAGCCATTAAAAGTGCCGTTTTTCCATTTTGTAACTTCCGGAGCCTTCCATGAGAGTTTTTCTTTGCCCACTTTGTATTCAGAAGAAGCATGTACTACATTTTCGGTCGTGATGGGCTCACCTTGTTTGATCGGCTTCGTAGCCTTTCCGACCAACGCTCCGTACATAAGGATTTCACCCTTCGGCGAGATATCGGTAATGGTAAATTTGTGCTTGGCCTTTACACCTGCGATTAGATTAAAACTTTTTCCGTTATGTACAATGTTGATTCCTTTGGGCAAATCCGTTAGGGCAGCCAAAACATTGTCGTTCGGATGTATTTGCAAAAATTGTTTTGACATAGTGTTCTATTAAGATATAACACGTGAGATTGAGAAATTAGATTTTATAAAATTCATGCATCAAGCATCCTAGATTGCATATCTAGCAGCCGCTTTCTAGTTTCAAAAATCGACAGTTGCTTTGATTACCCCGTTTGCCGGATCAAGCCAGGCATCGAAATTGGAAATCATATCGGTAAAGGCAACATTATGCGTTATAAAGGAATCGATTGGGAATTTTCCTTGCTTCAAAATTGAAATTACGTGCTCAAAATCTTCTAGGGTAGCATTTCTGCTACATATGATGGTAGTTTCCTTAGCATGTATTTTTGGGTGTGTGAAAACCAGTTCTCCTTTTGACAAGCCTACTAAAATATATCGCCCGCCATGTGACATATAATCCGGCCCTGATTCCAAAGCACCTTTATGTCCTGTGGCGTCAAAAACGGCCGTTGCCAGATCACCACCGGTTATTTCAGAAACTTTTTCTACGGCGTCTTGTCCTCCTAAGACCACATAATCGACCCCAATATCATTTTTTGCATAATCTAATCGCTGTTGGTTCATATCGATTGCAATTACCTTTGCGCCGGCAATCTGTGCTAGCTTCATAATTCCGATTCCGATAGGGCCACAACCTACTACCACTATGGTTTCACCTGGCTTCAGGTTCGCTCGTCGAATAGCATGTGCACCTATAGCCAGCGGTTCGACAATAGCCATTTGATCGTCGTTTAATTGTTGTGCGGGGATTAGCAAATCGACGGGAACGGAAATGCGTTCTTGCATGCCACCATCTGTATGTACACCAAGAACTTTTAGATTGGTACAACAGTTCGTTTTGCCATTTCTGCATGCTATGCACTCTTTACAACTTACATAGGGCATGACTACCACATTATCGCCGGGTTTTATTCCTTGGGGATTGTCTTCGACTTCTACAACTTCGGTCGCCAATTCGTGCCCAAGGATTCTTGGATACGTAAAAAAGGCCTGATTACCGGCGTAGGCATGCAAATCTGTGCCGCAGATACCAACCTTTTTAACCCTTAAGATTGCTTCACCTATATTTCTTACCGGTTCAGCCTTTTCTTTGAGAAAGAACTCACCGGGTTTTTCACATACAATATATTTCATTTGCTAATCTAAAATTTAAATTTAAAAGGAGCGCGCCCACTGGCGCGCTCCTAAATTAAAAAAAACTAACTTAACGTAACTATTTTTATGCCTCTATAACGCAATCTCAAGTGCATGTGCAAAATCTCCTACTTTCTTTCCCATTTCGGTAATCAAAAGACCATCTTCAGTTACTTCGTAACCTACTTCGGCATCACTTCCCAAAAGACGTACTCCTTTAATCTCCAAACTTTTACCATATTCACTTGTTTTTCCTAACGATTTGATATTTATTTTTCCATTTGAAGGCCAATCGAGCATAATGGCATATAACTTGTCCCCCTTATACGTAAAACGAATGTCTTGAGCCGTAAACAGACCCTTTACATGGTGTTCGGACATATAACCACCCTTTTGCTCGGTAGGTCCCTCGCCAAAAGTTTTCCAATAATCTGTGCCATAAATGGCCTCACCATTCATCTCGAGCCAACTTCCAATTTTCAATAAAGTTTCCTTTTGGTCTTCTGAAATTGTTCCATCAGGTTTTGGTCCGACGTTCAATAAAAGGTTACCGTTCTTTGAAACGATATCTACTAAGTCGTCCACAAGCGAGTTGGGCGTTTTTGCTTCTTCAGTGGTTACATAGCCCCAGGAGTTCTTTCCTATTGAGGTGTCAGTTTGCCAAGGTAATTTTCTGATGCCAGGCAGCTTTCCACGCTCAAGGTCATAAATCACGGTACCTTCGGGGAAGGCTTCATGAAATAAGTTTTTGTCATTGATAACAACTTCTTTACCCCACTCCAGACCTTTATTGTAGTAGTAGGCCGCTATCTTAGGCCTGTATTCTTCAAAGTCAGGAATATCTAAATAGAAATCGAACCAAAGAATCTCAGGTTTGTAATTATCGATAAGTTCTGTAGTTCGGGCCCACCACAATTCTTTGAACTCTTCTGATACTGGTTCCGTGAGGTCCTTCCCTTTTTTTGAATATAGGTCGGCATACTCTGCATCAACAGTGTCAAAATGATCTTTTTTATTATAAAAAGACCAATTAAAAGCATAGTGCGAAGAGGCGCCCATTATCAGGCCTTGCTTTCGACCTTCTTCAAAAAGTTCACCTAAAACATCACGTTTTGGCCCCATGTTGTATGAATTCCATTTAGAGGTATTCGATTTGTACATCGCGAAACCATCATGGTGATCGGCTACAGGAATTACATATTTTGCCCCCGCTTTTTTGAACAAATCTATCCATTCGACCGGATTGAATTTTTCGGCCTTGAACATCGGTATGAAATCTTTGTAGCCAAATTCTTTTTGGTCACCATATTTTTTCTTGTGATAAAGATACACGTCGGTTGGCCCATCGCCCAGGTTCTTAAGTTGGGCTGAGAAGTTGGCAGTATCCATATACATTTGTCTAGGGTACCATTCAGATCCAAAGGCTGGAACCGCATATGCCCCCCAATGAATAAAAATACCGAACTTCTGGTCATTGAACCACTCGGGGTCTTTGTAGTTTTTCTTGATAGACTCCCAATTGGGTTCAAAAACTGGAATGGAATCTTTGGCATCTGCCATATCATTTTTATTATCGGTTTTCGACCCACAGGATGCAAGTAAAACGCATGTAATTGGTAAAATAAAAAATTGTCTGATTGAACTCATTTATTAAAGTATTGGTTAGTGAAGAGCTACTGAAAATAATCGCTACACCAAAATTGAAGTTTTTATGATAAATAATAAATGTCTTTTGTTCAAATAAGTGCCACAAATGGTTATTTGCATATAATCATTTGGGTTTTCGGTCATCTTTAGCGGATTTTCGTGGAATATTATGATTATTGAAATCCTTTATATTTCTTTTGATAGACCAATGGTGAACAGCCCATGAATTTTTTGAATTGTCTGTAAAAAAAAGGTAGACTTTCATAACCGCATTCAAAAGCGATTTCTGAAACTTGTTTATTTGACTCTATCAATAGTTTACAGGCCAACTTGACCTTGTATTCGTTGAGAAATGTAAAAAATGATTTGTTGAAGGACTTTTTAAAAAACCTACAGAACGTTTCTTCTGTCATCGCCACTAAGGAGGAAACATTTCTTAACGTAATACGGCTTCGATAATTTTTGGCTACATAACCTTGAATACGATCTATGTTATTGCTTGTTTTTTGGTTTAATTTGGGAGAAAAGTTAGGTGCGGAAAGAAGTTCGTAGTTTTTTGAAGCCGCGAGAAAATTTAGAATCGTCAACAAAGCTATTACTTTCTCAAAAGGTGGTAATTCTGGCATTTTGTTCAGTAGTAGCGTTGCTTTTTCATTGCTACTGCTATCAAATTTGATTCCTCGGGCAGCGGTCATGAGTACTTTTTTTATGGGAAGAAATTCACTGGCATCGAGCCAGCCATTACCCAATAAATCATTTTTCCATTGCACAACGACCGATTCGGCCTGTTCGTTTTGTGTTTCCATATTTTTCCAGCAATGTGGAAGATTACTACCTAGAAGCACAAGGTCTCCTTTTTCAAATTCCATGACGCTATCACCTACAAAACGTATTCCATTACTTTTCACGATATAGGTGAGCTCATATTCAGGATGAAAATGCCAAGGAGCATCAAATCGCTCATCTTTGTAACGAAACACTTTGAAAGAGCCGTGAGCGGGGCTTATAATTTTTTCTAGTTGAGCTTTCATGTTTAAAAGATATGCGATTATTTTTAAAATCAGATATAATAGATGAAAAATGGAACAAAATAGGATGCTAATCTGTAAATTTTGGTTAAAGAGATTATTTTGAAAAGCGGTAGTTTTAAACGAGTGTTGCGTTAAGCCAAAAGTGATGCATTGCCCTATAGAAATTTCAGCTTTAATTCAACACTAATTCAATAACCCTATAATACTAATGATAGATTCAAGAAAGTGTCAAGCAGCAATTGCTGACGGAGGCGGAGGTTTCAAAATTGATGCCATAATAGTTAAAGCACCACAAGAAGACGAGGTGCTGGTAAAAATGAAAGCGGCTGGTCTGTGCCATACGGATTATGATTCTTTACGTTGGGGCAAACCTATTATAATGGGCCACGAAGGAGCTGGAGTTGTGGAAGCCGTAGGTTCTGCGGTCGCAAACCTTTCCGTTGGTGACGAGGTCATTTTGAATTGGGCGACACCTTGCAGGTCTTGTTTTCAATGTAAATTGGGTAATGAGCATATCTGTGAAAATAACTCACCAGTGGTTGCCGGTGCAAACGGATATACTAAAGGGCATGCGCATTTGGAAGGTACGACCTGGAACGGTAGCCCCATAGAACGTTCGTTTAATATCGGTACTTTATCTGAATACAGTTTGGTAAAGGCGTCTGCGGTAGTCAAGAAATCCTCTAAAAAAATGCCTTTTACTTCTGCAAGTATTATTAGTTGCGGAGTTATGACAGGTGTTGGTTCAGTTGTTAATTCAGCTCAAGTTGGGCAAGGTGCTTCCGTAGTTGTTTTGGGTACGGGCGGAGTTGGTTTGAGCGTTATTCAAGGGGCTAAAATCAGTGGGGCTTCTAAAATTATCGCCGTAGATATAAATGAAGAGCGGTTGCGCATGGCCAAAAAATTCGGGGCAACACACATCATAATCGCAGATAAAAAAGACAGTGGACTATTGGAAGCCGCGAAAAAGGTAAAGCTATTGACCGAAAATCGGGGAGCGGACTATGCCTTTGAATGCACTGCCGTACCGGAACTTGGCGCAGCCCCTTTAGCGATGATTCGAAATGCAGGAACTGCTATACAGGTTAGCGGTATCGAGCAAGAAATCACAATAGATATGAGCCTTTTTGAATGGGATAAGGTTTATATTAATCCGCTATATGGCGGTTGTAATCCAGAGCGGGATTTTCCTAAAATCGAAGCATATTATGAATCGGGAGAACTGCTACTTGAAGAGATGATTACGAGAACCTACCCACTTGAAGATTTACAAAAAGCTTTTGATGATATGCTTTCAGGAAGAAATGCAAAGGGGGTAATACTTTTTGAAAAATGAAAGAGTTTAGAACAACCGAAATATCTGACCCAAAATTTGAAACCGATAATCTGCGCTTTATTACCGTAAAAACCCAAAACTTAAGAGGTAGGGGAGATATTTGTGTTTTTGTTCCGCCGATGGCAAAACTTGAAGATGTGCCCCTTGTCATTTTACTTCATGGTGTATATGGTAGTGCGTGGGTATGGTCACAAAAGGCGGGTGTTCATATTAGTGCTCTACAGATGATGGAAAATGGTGAAATTCCTCCAATGGTCATAGCTATGCCTTCTGACGGCCTATGGGGTGATGGTTCCGGTTACGTTCCACATAATGGATATAATTTTGAAAAATGGATTATTGAAGACGTACCCGCTGCCGTTATCGAAAATATCGAGGCCGTAACCGAGAAATCGGATCGTTTTATATCCGGCCTATCCATGGGCGGTTTTGGCGCTTTACGTTTAGGCATAAAGTACCCAGAGCGTTTTACGGCTATATCCGCACATTCCGCAATTACTGATTTGGAACAAATGCAGCTTTTCGTAGAGGAGGATTTGAAAAACTATTATCAGGAGGATAAAAATGAAAATTCTGTTTTTGATATTTCCCAAATGAATAAAGGTCGTATTCCAAGTATTCGCTTCGATTGCGGAACCGAAGATCAACTAATAGCCCATAATCGGCAATTGCACAAACGACTTGTAGAAGCAAATATCGACCATGTGTATGAAGAATTTTCTGGAGGACATGAATGGTCTTATTGGCAAGAACACATTAAAAAATCATTTCGCTTTTTTGCTGAAGAATTATAATATTACACCCTATTTTAAGGATTTTAATACTAAAATATTTAAAAAGATACAAAATAGGCAACTAGAACTACAATATGAAGTATTGAAATAATATGGCCTAGAATTATCTTTACAGTGTGAAATTAAAACAAAATACAAGATGGTAGCAGTACAAGATTTAGCGGAAAAGCATCAACTGGTTTCGGATATTTTCAAATGGCCGAAATCGAAAGAAGAATGGGATCAATACCGATTGACGGACGAGCAGGTAATCCATTTTCATGAGGAAGGCTATGTTTCTGGAATACAGCTTTTGACCGACACCCAGATTGAGGTATTACGTACTGATTTGGAGGAAATATTAGACCCTAAACATCCGGCTCATGATTTGTTTTATGAATTCCATAGTAACGAATCGGAAGACCCGAATTCGGTTTTGTTCCATTCGCTGGGGCATTGGCGTATTACCGACGGATTTCATGATGCGTTATGGAATCCCGCTTTTGCAATGGCTGCACACCAACTGTTGGAAAACAAACCCGTTAGATTTTGGCATGACCAATTATTCTGTAAGCCTGCCAGGCACGGTGGGGTAGTGGCGTGGCACCAAGATTATTCGTACTGGACGCGGACAATCGCCATGCAACATTTGACCTGTTGGACAGGGTTGGATGACGCCTCGGTTGAAAACGGATGTCTGCACTACATTCCTAAAAGCCATAAATGGGGCCTCTTAGACGCACCTTCTCTGGCAGGCGATATGAATGGAATAATGAGCTATCTGAACGATGAACAAAAGGAACAGTTCAAAAACCCGGTTGCTATAGAACTTAAAAAAGGATACGCCACTTTCCATCATCCATTAATGGTACATGGTTCTTACGAAAACAAATCGGAAATCAGCCGTAGGGCCTTTGTTCTTAATGTTTTTGCCGATGGTACGGTCAGTAATACTAATGAAGAACTTTTGGCCGGGGTACCGCCAATTCCAAAAGGTCATAAAATGGAAGGAAAATTTTTTCCATTATTATTTGATAACTGAACCTAAGAAAAGTTCGTTGTATAGTTGAAAAGGTATAGCATTGAGCCTGTCTTTTTCGCTTTGAATAATACGTAGATCAAATCTTTTTTAGGAATTCGGGTAACTGATCAATTTCCTTTATTTGTACACGGCGGTAGAAAGCTTCTGCCGCTTCGGACTACAGCTGTATTCTACCTCTGGTTAAGGTTTCAAATCCGTTTTCCGATTTCCTTTCCGCGTTATCGAGTACTATTACCAAATTACCGTTCACGATGTGGTAAGGTTTTCCATCAAGGCACACCAATTCAATAGAATTCCATTCAGCATAGGGTTTTCATGGTTTTCCTTACGGATACACCTGTACAGTTTTTCGCCCTGTATAGCTGTACCCAATTTAGTGGATATGCCTTCAGGGTCGTAAATACAGAAGCCATCATTGGTTTTGACCGATTTAATAGTATTTACCGCTCCGGCCAAGCCGTAATTATCCCCAATGTCCACTTCTTGAATCTGAAATTCTTGAGATTGAATCCAAGCATTCCAAAAGGCTCCATCCGAACCGTTGCAGTGATATAACACCCCATTATCACGTTTGGCATTTAATCTGGGGTCCCATTTTTTTTCTCCCCATTTGAATTCTAGTTTTAAATGGTAATTTTCGTATTCCTCTTTTGATGTGAGTCCGCTTAAAATCTCGCCACTCATGTGCAAAATAGTTTCATCATCTATATCTTTTGTGCTGAAAACATTGAGCGGGTCGTTGTTAAGTCCCAAGGGCGTACCCTTTTTTCCATCTCCTTTGGGAAGGTCTTCCAAGCCTGTTATTGAATGATGCGGAACCCCTATAAATAAATCCCAATATGTTAGTTCCTTGTCCAAAAGAGGAATCCAATTACCTTCTTGCGCCATACAGCTGAAAGTGAAAAGTACTCCCAATAATCCAAAAATAATATTCTTGTTCATTTCTTTAATCTTATTTAAGCTGCTTTTCTTCCATATTTAAATATGTATTTATTTTTCACAATTTAAAAATCGTCGGAGTAGATAACTTTTACTATTATTCCTGCAACTTAGTCCTTTTTTTTACCCTAAAACATAACTTACTAAATGCCTACAGTTTCTAGCGCTCTTTTTTACATTTTACTTAACTTGCCCGCCAAATCATATTACGAAATCATCAAAGCCAAATGTTACCTTTTAGACTAAAAACTAGCTCAATACAAATACTAACACTAGGATAGACGTATCATGAGAAAAATCAAACTACCATTCTTTGCCCTTATTTTCATAGTGTTACTTGTATTATCTTCTTGCAAAGACAAAGTAAAGACCGAGACTACGAATTCAGAAACGGAAATGGTAAAACCAAATATCATAATTATCTATGCCGATGATTTGGGTTATGGTGAACTTGGTGCTTATGGAGCCACCGAACTTAAGACCCCAAACCTGGATAAATTAGCGAATGGAGGTGTCCGCTTTACCAATGGATACGCCTCGTCTGCAACATGCACCCCGAGTAGATATGCATTATTGACAGGGGTATATCCGTGGCGAAATAAAAACGCGAAAATCTTACCGGGTACTGCTCCTCTAATTATAGATACAGCGCAAACGACCATTCCGAAAATGCTTCAAAAACAAGGTTACCATACGGGTATCGTTGGGAAATGGCATTTAGGTTTGGGTACCGGAAATGTTAATTGGAATGAACGTATAAGCCCCGGTCCGAATGAAGTGGGGTTCGATTACAGCCATATTTTGGCGGCGACCCAAGATAGAGTTCCCACGGTCTATATCGAAGATGGTCATGTAGTCAACCTTGACCCGAATGACCCTATCGAGGTCAATTATGAAAAAAACTTTGAAGGAGAACCTACCGGTCTGGAAAACCCTGAAATGCTAAAAATGAAATGGCATCATGGGCACAATAACAGTATCATAAACGGAATTCCACGTATTGGATTTATGAAAGGTGGAGAGGCGGCCAAATGGGTCGATGAAGATATGGCGGACTACTTTTTAGCCGATGCCCAGAAGTATGTGAAAAAACACAAAGACGAACCTTTCTTTCTGTACTATGCTTTACAACAGCCTCACGTACCGCGAACACCGCACTCCAGATTTGTTGGTAAATCAGGAATGGGCCCAAGGGGTGACGTGATTGTTGAGGCCGATTATATGGTTGGGGAGTTCATAAAAACACTAGAAAAGGAAGGCTTGTTGGAAAAAACGCTAATCGTCTTTTCAAGTGATAATGGGCCTGTGGTTAATGATGGTTACTACGATGATTCAGAAGAAAAATTAGGAGACCATAAACCTGCAGGTGATCTTAGAGGAGGAAAATACAGTCTATTCGAAGCCGGAACACGGGTTCCATTTGTAACCTATTGGAAAGGGAAAATCAATCCAGGTGTATCCGACGCTTTGGTTTCTCAACTGGATCTATTCTCATCTCTAGCAGCTTTGGTGGGCAGCAAAGAAAGTACAGATGATAGTGAAGAACTGTTAGATGTATTTCTAGGAAAAAATGGTAATGGTCGCGACGAATTCGTCATCGAGGCTACCTCCAGAACAGCTTTCCGAAAAGGCGATTGGGCTATGATTCCTTCGTATAAAGGCCCCGCCGTTAATACTCATGTGAACATCGAATTAGCCAATGCGGATGAATACCAATTATATAATCTGAACGAGGATTTAGGACAGCAGAACAATCTTGCAAAAAGTCATCCCGAAAAACTTCAAGAAATGATTGCTGCTTATGAAGCAATTCGTGGAACCCAAAATTCTGAAATTCAGCAACTCGAACTGAAATAGAAATAGTATAACCTGAATTTGACGAACAGATTTTGTTTTATTTTCACCATAAAATTTACGCTTATTTAAAAAGTACATCAACCGTATACCCCACGTGTACTTTAAAAGAATGGGAAAACGTTCGTGCTAGTGGGAACCCTGCGTAATGTTTTAAGTAACGGAAATAGAACCAAGACCTGATATTGGAATTCGGGCACAACATAAAAAAAGTGAAACTAAAGCAAGAGGCCACATGATCAAATAGCAGATAATTCAATCCATATAAAAGAATAAGTAATAAATGAGCGAATTCTATTTTAACGAAGAACAAGACACATACGATGCCATAGTAGTAGGAACAGGGATAAGCGGGGGGTGGGCCGCCAAAGAACTATGCGAGAACGGATTAAAGACCTTGGTACTTGAACGTGGTCCTATGGTAGAGCACATTAAAGATTATACCACCGCCAATATGGATGATTGGGATTTTCCACATGGGATGGAAATTTCCTTGGAGGAAGAGGCAAAAAGGCCAAAGCAAAGTCGCACCAACCGTGGAAAGAACGCAGACACCTATAAATGGTTTGTCAACGACCTAGAGCATCCATATAATGAGACTAAACCTTTTAATTGGATGCGGGGTTACCATGTTGGGGGTCGTTCGATTACATGGGGGCGCCATAGTTATCGCTGGAACCAACTTGATTTTGAGGCGAACAAAAATGACGGTCATGGAGTAGATTGGCCTGTACGGTATAAAGATATTGCGCCATGGTATGATAAAGTCGAGACCTATATTGGGGTATCGGGAGAAAAACTAGGCTTGTCGCAATTACCTGATGGACAGTTTTTACCCATGATGAAACTTAATTGTGTAGAGCAACATTTTAGGAAAGAGGTATCGAAAAATTTTGACGGCCGTCCCGTCACTTCGGGTCGAATCGCTCATATTACGGGTGACAAGGAATTCGAAGGGCGTACGAAATGTCAATTTCGAAATAGGTGTGCTCGTGGGTGTCCGTTTGGGGGTTATTTCAGTAGTAACTCTTCTACACTTCCAGCTGCCGAACGAACCGGTAACCTGACTTTACGTCCGGATTCCATTGTATCCGAAGTTATTTATGACCCTGATACAAAAAAGGCCTCAGGAGTAAAAGTCATTGACCATAACACAAAAGAGGAACTAGTCTTCAAGGCAAAGGTCATCTTTTTGTGTGCTTCTGCAATTGGTTCAACTTCTATTTTAATGCAATCTAAATCTGATCGCTTTCCGAACGGATTAGGCAATGATTCAGACCAACTCGGAAGAAACATCATGGATCATCATTTAGGTGCAGGTGCCAGTGGAAAGTTTGACGGTTTTCAGGACAAATACTATAAAGGGCGCCGACCTGGAGGAATATATATTCCTCGATTTAAAAATTTGAACGGTAAATCAAAAAACAAAAATTACATACGGGGCTTTGGCTATCAAGGCGGTGCTAGCCGTAAAAACTGGAAGGAGGCCATCGCCGAATTTGGGGTCGGGGCCGAATTAAAAGAAGCGATTTTAAAACCCGGTGGATGGACAATGGGCCTTACAGGTTTTGGAGAGATTCTCCCCAATGAAGAAAATAGAATGACCTTGGATTATAGCCGATTGGATGGTTGGGGGCTACCAACCGTAACATTTGATGCCGAAATAAGGGACAATGAACTGAATATGCGAAGAGACATGGCTGAATCGGCTGCGAATATGTTGGAAAAAGCAGGGTTTCGAGATATACAAATGAATAACAGTAAGTACGATATAGGCCATGGCATACATGAGATGGGCATGGCGCGCATGGGGAGAAATCCCAAGACTTCGGTACTAAATGGAAATAATCAGGTGCACTCGGCACCTAATGTATATGTTACCGATGGGGCATTCATGGCATCGTCTAGTTGCGTCAACCCCTCTTTGACCTATATGGCGTTTACCGCACGTGCAGCAAACCATGCAGTTCAAGAACTAAAAAAAGGAAATATCTGATGGATAGAAGAAAAGCATTAGTACAGATGGGATTGTCGATGGGTTACGTTGTAGCCGCTCCTACATTTGCTGGGTTGTTACAGAGCTGTAAAGACGAAAAGACAGTAGAATGGCTTCCCCATTTGCTCACGGAGGCCGAGGGAAGTTTACTTCAAAAACTCGTAGATGTGATATTGCCTAAAACGGATACACCCTCAGCATCAGAGTTGAATGTTCATAAATTCATTGACTACTTTGCTGCGGAATGTTTCGAACAAGAACAACAAGATGTGTTCAAAACCACCCTTGCAGAATTGGCCAAAAAAGCACGTTCTACATCGGGAAAAACTGATATGTCAGCATTGACGGTCACCGATTTGACGCCTGTAATGAAAACTGCGGTGACACAAACGGGTGAAAAAGCCTTTTCATTTGCCAAAAAACTACGCGATTTGACGATTTGGGGCTACAAATGCAATGAATATGTAGGCGAAGAAGTTCTGGCCTACTTACCCGTTCCGGGCGGTCATATTCCTTGTGGAGATTTAGATGAATTAACGGGAGGCAAAGCCTGGTCTATATAAAGTTGATATAAAAAAAGCATAAACTAAACTCCAAACCTAGAAAATAAAGTATAATATCTAAGTGCTTTTCGTTGATCGTTCTTGTATGAACATTTGCTAATATCCAGTAGTCAGAAATTATTTTGACTTTAGGTTAAAATAGTGCTGACCCTTGATAATATACGCAAACCTAGATGTGACAGGTCAGTATACTTTTATGGCATTATTATCTTACAAATGATATAGTACTCATTTTTAAGAATCTTTAATGTCTGTCGATAGGAAATATTTGCGAGGGTAAATTAATAATGTCAATAGAAAATACATTGTCCCATCGAAATAGCACGTAGTTAAATTGCGTTAGTTGCTATTAATAACTTGTAAAAAACAGTTCAGGACCATTTGTTATAGTTTTTAAATCATATGTTATTACTCGGCTAGATATTTATGCACAATTTTATCCCTTAGAAAACAAAAATGGGTAAATGCAAGTCAACTTGTGGCTAGATAAGATTTAATCAGCCAATATTTTCTAATTTTATATTACTTATTTAAAACACTTTTTTTACGATTTGTTTAGTCAAAAGATTAAAAAAATAGGGATATAACAATTGCTAAATTTTTTTTACGAAATTTGAATTTCTGGTTTGAAACAATTTAACAGTACAAGAATGCGTTTGATCTATTCAAATAATTAAATGAAAATACTATTAACTCAAACATCCAACTTAAACAAATGATTATGAAACAACACTTTACTAGATTATTAAGAAAGGGTTACCTAACGGGACTTTTTCTTTTACTACTGGGTATGCAGAGCATGCAAGCCCAACAAACGATTACCGGAACGGTAACCGATGAACTCGGCCCAGTGGCGGGCGCCAATATTGTTGTGCAGGGCACAACGAATGGTACTCAGACTGATTTTGACGGTAATTTCACTATAGAAACTTCCTCAACAGCTGTTTTGGTCATTTCCTATATTGGTTATGCGACCCAGAATGTTACCGTTGGCAACCAAACAACTATTAATGTACAACTCGCTGAAGATGCTAGTCAATTAGAAGAGGTGGTTGTAATTGGTTATGGTACGGCTAAGAAAAAGGATGTTACGGGAGCCGTTTCACGAGTTTCTTCGGAGTCTTTTGAAAACCAACCGATAACAAGGGTTGAAGAGGCTTTACAAGGTAGAGCTTCAGGTGTCACAGTAGCAAGAGCCAACGGAGCTCCGGGTGCTGGTATAAAAGTACGTATCAGAGGCGTTAACTCTATTACCGGAAATAATGACCCTTTAGTAGTTATCGATGGTGTTTTAGGTGGTGACCTTAGCACCCTTAACCCGAATGACATCGCTACTATGGATGTATTGAAAGATGCTTCTGCAACTGCTATTTATGGAGTTAGAGGTTCTAATGGCGTTATACTCGTATCAACTAAAAAGGGCTCTGGAAGGGGTAAAATTAACGTTGATTTTTTCACCACCATATCTCAAGTTCCAGATTTACTGCCAACTTTAGCAGATAATGTGGGTGACTTCGCCAGAATTGAAAATCAAAGAAAATTAAGTATTGGTCAAAACCCTACGTTTACTGATGCTGAGATTGCTGGTTTCGATACAAATGGTGGTACGAATTATCAAGATGAGATTTTAAGAACAGGCTTTAGCAAAAATTTACAAATTTCCGCAAGCGGTTCGGAGGGGAAAATACGTTATTTTTTATCTGGTAACTATAGAGATGAAGAAGGTATCGTTATCAATACTGGATTTCAGCAATTAAATCTTAGATCTAATATAAATGCTCAAATTAGTGACAAATTCAAAATAGGTCTTAATATTTTCGGTTCTCGAGGTGAGATAAGTAACAACTTTGAGGCTCTAGGAAACGGACAGGGCAGTTTAATGTACAAGGCCAATACTTGGGACCCAACGACTCCAATTTTTGATGAGAGCGGCAATTATAACCGGCGCTCAATAAAAGGTATTGGTTCATTGAACCTGAACCCAGTTTTGACCTTAAATGAGACGCAGGCAACAGATGTTGATGAAAGATTAAGTGCCACCATGAACGCTACCTATCAGTTTACCGATAATTTTAGCTATACTATGGTAGCAGGTACTCAAATCAATAACGTAAACGTTCAAAGATATGCTGTTGAAGGTGCGGACGATATTCCAGATGCGATTTTTCGAAACGATAAATTGACAACGTACCAGATAAGCAACATTTTTACGTGGCAAAAAGAATTCAATGATAAACATGATATTAAATTGACAGGGGTACAGGAATATTCTAATTTTAAAAATATTAGAAATACCTACAATGCCGATAACCTGCTTTTGCCCAACGGGTTTTATTTTGCGGAAACAGGCCAAGGATTTTCAATTGGCAACAATTTTGGAGAAAGAGAGTTATCATCAGTCATGTTGCGTGCTGAGTATATACTTGCTGATAATTTATCTGTTACAGCTACCGGACGTTATGATGGGTCATCTGTTTTTAGACCTGGAAAAAAATGGGGTTTCTTTCCCTCTATCGCAGCGGGGTATAGCTTTAATGGCCTTACAGAAAATTCCAATTTTTTCAGCAATCTCAAGTTAAGGGCTGGTTGGGGTCAAGTAGGTAACCAGGGTGTTAATAATTATGGTACTTTCGCCAATTTGGGCAGCAATATATATGCATACACCGGAGGGTCTCCTTCTCCAGGTACATTTATAACTAGTTTTGCCAATGAGGATCTTACTTGGGAAACTACTACCCAAACTAACATAGGAATAGATATAGGATTTAATGAGGGTAGAGGTAACTTTAGTATTGACGGGTATCAAAAAACAACTTCAGATTTACTTTTGAATGTACCGGTATCGGGAACGAACGGTGGTGGTCGTGTGAATCAAAATATTGGTGAGGTCGAAAATTTCGGCGTTGATGTTTCCATAGGGTATGATATTATTCAAAATGAAAATTTCAACTGGAATGCAAATTTCGCCCTGACATATATACAAAATGAGGTAACTCAATTGTTTAATGACCTAGAAGTAATCGATGGCTCCATTACTGCACCGGGGGGACAAGCAAGGGTTGTCAATATCATTGAACTAGGACAACCTATAGGACAATTAAATGGAGCTACGTTTTTAGGAACCTGGAAAAGTTCAGAAGCCGCCGCCGCCGCCGGTTTTGGTAAAGTGCCTGGTGATGCTAAGTACGTAAGGGATGCTGATGGAGAGATTGCTTTTGGTGCTATTGGTAATGGTACGCCAACTACTACATGGGGTTTCAATAATACATTTTCTTTTAAAAACTGGGATATAAACTTTTTCTTGAACGGTTCCCATGGTTTTGATGTTTATAACCTGATGCAGGCCGGTATCACTGGAGGAGCAGGCGATTCTAGAAGTTTTATGGCGGCTGACCAGGTAAATCAATGGACGCCAAATAACGAAACCGATATCCCAGCAACTGTACAGTTGTTCAATTCTTCAAGATATATTGAAAAAGGAGATTTCGTTAGATTAAGTAACCTAAATATAGGATATACATTTACTGATGTTGGAGGACTGGCAAATACGAGCCTTAAGGTTTACGCTGGCGGACAAAATCTATTTTTGATTACAGATTTTAGTGGTTATGACCCAGAGTTATCGTCTAGAAGAACAAATCAAGGGAACGCAGACGTTGGTGCTGGTATAAACGTTGGAGCTTATCCTAACCCAAGAATTTTCAATTTGGGAGTAAAAATTGGATTCTAAAAAAATGCTAATAGAAAAATATACCGAAAATATGAAAACAATAAAAATTTATAAATTATTAAAAGAACTTTTAGGAATCTGTAGCCTTGTAGTTTTGGCCTTAGGTTTCAATAGCTGCGAGCAGTTCGACCTTGAAGAAAACCCTGCTGGTTCGCAGTTGCAGGTTGTAACATATAGTTCCATGGCACAGTTAGAATTGGGAGTCACTGGCATCTATGGTAAGCTAAATAAGGCAGCTTGGATGTCTACCTTTTATGTGAATGGTTGGTCAGGAGATGATATTACAACGCACGTTGCTAGTAATAAAGCGGATTTTAGGGAATATGACCAACGATTCGTCACAGCGGAAAATTCAAGAACGCTAACCAACTGGAATGGGGTCTATGAGATGATTCGTGCTGCAAATACCGTTCTTCAAAGTGTTGAAGGCCAAACGCTGTCCGATACAGACCCTACCAAACAAGAAAGGTTAATTGGGGAAACTTATTTTTTAAGAGGAATTATGTTCAATCATTTAATGCGTATTCATGGTAGAATCCCCCTAGTTTTAGAGGTCGATCCATTTCAGCAGCCAGAATTGGCTTCTCAATTAGCGGTTTTTGAACAAATTGAGAGCGATCTTTTAGCGGCCGAATCAAGATTGCCTGTTAAGAGCGAGTTTACAGGATCTACCACACCAAGTAGGGGTACTACTAGAGCATTTTTAGCCAGATTGTACATGGACTGGGCCGGTTTTCCATTAAAGGATGCAAGTAAATATGCACAAGCGGCCGCAAGTGCTAAAACAGTTATTGACAATGCCGCGGCCCATGGCTTTGGATTAGAACCAGATTTGGCCAAATTATGGTCATTGGAAGGAAGGTTTAGTCAAGAAGGTGTATTTACAATTGCATATAGTAATTCAGCCGGTAACCTGACCAATCGTAAAATGGGAAAGTTAGGATTACCATCGGATCCTGGCCTAAACGGTTGGCAAGAAACTTTTGCCGAAATACGCTTTTTTGAAGATATGCCTGAAGGGGTTAGGAAAGATGCTACTTATCACGCCGTCTTACCAGTCGGGGACGATGGAGCCATTAATGTAGGTAGCCCTACTAGCATGCTTCGTTGGGAAGAGTTTAGAGATCAACAAAATCCCATTTTGAGGAAAATTGTCGGAGAATTGTCCGATGGGGATTGGGCAGAATTTCAAACGTTAAGAAGTGATTTGTTCATGAGATATGCCGAGGTTTTGTTGATATATGCCGAAGCTTCCGGTGAAGCCGGATCTGCAGGTGCAGATGCGTGGGAAGCTATGAACATGGTTCATAGAAGAGCTGAAGGACTTGATATCGGTACCCCGGTGCCAAGTGACTTAACAGCAGGCGACGGTGCTATTCAAGAGTTGGCCTTTACGGAAAGAAAATGGGAGTTTGCTGGCGAATTTATACGTTGGAACGACTTGGTACGTAAAGAAAAAGTTCAAGAAGCTTTGGGTACTAGGAACCCACAAGTTTCTATTGGTACTTTATACGACGAAAATGGTGATGGTACTCCTAAACCATTGACAACTGCTGCAAACCCGATTTTAGGGTCTCTCACAACGGATAACTATTTTGCGCCCATACCACTTGTTGAAATAGAAAGAAACCCTAATCTAGGGAATTAAACGATAGTTTTTTTAAGTTAGTTTTGAGTTAGTTGAACACAGCGGTAAGATTTATCAATAAATCTTGCCGCCGTGTTATTTATAAGGGATTCATATTTCTGGCAGACATCATTTTTTCTTTCAATGACTAGCATGGCTAAAACAGAAGCGCATTGGAATTTTACAAAAAAGCATTACAAGAAATAGTTGTCGATTTTAAGCAGCAACTACCTGATTAGATGAGTGTAGTTTCTTTTCCTAGAGGAAATAATCATAATAAATATCGATTGTATAATAATATGTACTATTTTGACTTCAGTAAAGAAGTCTAGGTTCAATATTTTTCAATGCCATATCCAAATAAATACAAAAAAATTAGGCCCGTTTTTCCAATCTTTTTAGGTATCGCAATTTTGTTGTTTTCGGTAAGTTGCACTGAAGAGAACAAACATGCCGAAGGTGAAAAATTGGCCAAAACCAATTGTGCCTCATGTCATATGTTTCCGGACCCATCACTCTTGCCGAGAAGAATATGGGGTGATAAAATTTTACCGAATATGGGCTTAATAATGGGGATGTCACATGGCCCCATATATACATATAGTGATGATGAATCAAGAAAAAGCGTAAGCCCTATGCTATCGCAAGAAGATTGGGATAAGCTAGTACATTATTACCTAAATAAATCTGAGAACAGTATTCCTAAATACGTGATTCAAGAACAAGCATATAGTGACCTATTTGAACCCCACATGTTTGCATTTGATTCGTTGTCTGTAATTACGATGACTGCCTATAATGAAGAAAGCGGAAGTTTACTTTTGGGCAACGCCATTGATACCACATTGGTAACCTTAGATATTAAGGGAGGTATCCTCAATTCAGAAAAATTAGAGAGTCCCCCGGTTAAAATCGCATTTGCAGATTCCTTAAATTACCTATTAACCATTGGAAATCTAAATCCCTCAGATGAAGCAACAGGCAAACTAAAGATCGGAGCTAGTTTAATAGAAGGATTGATGAGGCCTGTAGATTTTTTGATCCATGACATAAATACAGATGGGTATGACGATGTATTCGTGTGCAACTATGGAAATAACGTTGGAGATTTTTCCCTATTTGAAAATTTAAAGGATGGCACCTACACGAAAAGGATAATTCATCCCTTGTCTGGGTCAATAAAGGTTGAAATGACAAATATGGATGCCGATGAGGAAAATGAAATTGTGGTTTTGTTTTCGCAAGAACATGAGCTAATTATGATATGGGACTATGAGGATAATTCCTTTATAGGTAAAAAAGTGGTTCAATTTCAGCCAGCTTTTGGTTCTGTAGATTTTCAGTTAAGAGATATGGATGGTGATGGCCTGAAGGATATTATTATTGGTAATGGAGATAACTCAGATTTATCAACAGTTCTTAAAAATTTTCATGGTGTAAGGGTATTATTGAACAAGGGCGATAAAGAATTCTCTGAAGACTATTTTTTGCCTATTCACGGAGTCAGCAAAATTATGGCGGAAGATTTTGATCTAGACGGTGATACCGATATTCTAACGATTTCTAATTTTGGGGACTTTTCAAATCCGAAGTTTAAAAGTGTTCAGTTGTTATTGAATAAAGGAGAATTAATATTTGAACCAAAATACATTAATGGGCTTCCAGATGTTAGATGGCAAACCCTAGATGTATCAGATTATGATAAAGACGGCGATTTAGACGTGTTTTTAGGTTCTTTTAATGTTAATATCGGACCGAAAGAATCGAATATAACAGACGGAAAAAACATATCTTGGGTGAAATTAGAGAATAAAATTAAGTAGTCAATGCAAGTCTTCATTAGATCTATCTGGTACATTGACAATACTGGGTTCTTTCATTAAGGCTACTACATCACTTAACTCTCGGTCACTAAGTTCTGACACCCCCTTTTTGAAATAAAAATTGGAAACCTCATTGATACCATGAATATAGAGATCAAATTTGTAGTTTTCCAAGACCCAATTTAAACACTCCTTTTGAGTTGTTTCTTCTTCCAGTTTCCAAGCCAGAACGTAAGCCTTACGGTTTGAAATCTTTGTACTGTCCGCATCCTGACGGCTAATATCTGAAATCATCGCAGCCAAAAGACTTGGACTTTTAGTAAAATCGTTTGAAATCAAACCACTTCGTATCTGCCAATTTAAATCATGGGATAAAATCTGAGGATGTTCTTTTTCGTACAATTGGTAAAACTTTTCAGGTAGTTCTTTTGCGTACTTTACTTTTGTTACAAATTCTGTCAACTCTTTTTCGGCCACAAAACTCTCCCAACTATTTTTTAAATAATAGTAGCCCAAAAAAGAGCAGAAAACACCAATAAGAAGAAACCAAATTATAAATTTAAAATCTCTTTTTTTAGATGCCATTTTTATGTAATTAATTATGTAATAGTACTATTTATTGTATAAACGAAGCTAATTATTTCCCTTTTTAGCAATAAAGTTATAGAGTTCAGTAGTAGTTACTTATAATTTGCTTCTGATATATTTTGTCCGACTTGACCATTTTCATTATCAGGTTGTTGAATATGGTATCCTTGCTCTGGGA
>RCND010000258.1_pt1 | contig 30225 bp, 34 predicted proteins | sample 2041351 | NCBI WGS metagenome assembly RCND01 (sample SAMN09708230, study PRJNA481090) | Marine sediment metagenome, whole genome shotgun sequencing project. | biome: marine sediment; feature: ocean; material: sediment; isolation source: Sewage treatment plant 12B marine sediment (STP12B) ... | reverse complement strand
AGTGTTCATTGCCGAATACCGCGCAGGGCATCTGGATTATGGCGGTGTGATCATCTTGCGTCACGAGACGTCCCAAGGTGATCCGTTTTATACCCTATACGGGCATCTCGATCCCGAGTTTCTGGATCGTTTGCAAGTTGGTCAAGTGATCGAGCAAGGCGAAGAGTTCTGCCGCTTGGGTGACCCTAGTATGAATGGAGGTTGGGCACCTCACGTGCATTTCCAATTGGCCCTTACCACAGAGGGGATCGAGGCCGATTGGCCCGGCGTCGGTGAACCCGACGAGATGTATTTGTGGCGGTCCGTCTGCCCTAATCCGGCAGCGTTGTTGAATTTGGCGGATGATAAAGTGCGGTGTTTTCCAACAGAAAAAGCAAAAGTTGAGAAAGGACGCAAAAGCAATTTCGGCGGCAATCTCAGCCTCAGTTATGCCGATCCTCTTATGCTGGTGCGCGGCTGGAAACATCATTTGTTCGATGAGTGGGGCCGTCCCTATCTGGATGCCTACAACAACGTACCGCACGTCGGCCATGCACACCCCCGTATCCAAGCTGTGGCTGCCGATCAACTTAAACGGATCAATTCAAACACGCGTTACCTGCATCCCGCGCAAACAGCCTTTGCCGAGAAAATACTGTCAAAACTCCCTGACCATCTTGAGGTGTGCTATTTCGTGAATTCCGGTACCGAGGCCAACGAGCTGGCCTTGCGTTTGGCCCGCGCGCATACGGGTGCCAAAGGGATGGTGACACCCGATCACGGCTATCATGGGAACACGACAGGGGCGGTCGATATCTCCGCCTACAAGTTCAACAAGCCGGGTGGGGTCGGGCAGTCTGACTGGGTTGAGCTGGTGGAAATCGCTGATGATTACCGTGGGTCATTTGGCCGTGATGATCCTGATCGCGCACAAAAATTTGCTGATCTGGTCGATCCGGCTATCGCCTCTCTTAAGGACAAGGGCCATGGGCTTGCGGGTTTCATTGCGGAAACCTTCCCTTCTGTGGGCGGGCAAATCATCCCGCCACAGGGGTATTTGGCGGCGGTCTATGAGAAAATCCACGCGGCGGGCGGTCTGTGCATTGCGGACGAAGTGCAAACGGGATTGGGACGGCTGGGTGATCACTACTTCGGGTTTGAATACCAAGATGTGCTGCCCGATATCGTTGTAATGGGCAAACCCATCGGCAACGGACATCCCTTGGGTGTGTTGGTTACGACAAGAGAGATTGCAGAGAGTTTTGACAACGGGATCGAGTTCTTCTCTACCTTTGGAGGCTCTACCCTTTCGTGTCGTACCGGTTTTGAAGTACTTGAGATCGTGGATGACGAGGGTTTGCAAGAGAACGCGCGCGATGTCGGTGGGCAGTTGTTGGAGGAGTTACGCGCACTGCAACGAAAACACCCCAGCGTCGGTGATGTTCGCGGTATGGGGCTGTTCTTGGGTGTTGAGCTGATCAACCCTGACGGTTCCGAGGCCACTGACGTTTGCACATATGTCAAAAACCGGATGCGCGATCACCGCATCCTGATCGGCAGCGAAGGGCCAAAGGACAACGTCTTAAAAATCCGCCCGCCGCTTACGATAGAGGCTGAGGATGCGAAGATGATCACAATTGTTCTGGACCAGATATTGAACGAGGTAGGCTCGGCACTGCCGCAGCCTTGATCAGTATGTTGCAAGAGGATGCTGTGGATCTTGTATCCAGATCAGGCAGGGTAGGGGTGCCTATCACCTGACTTTGAGCGCAAAGCACTGTCTGCTTCAAACTGGGAGAGAAAGACCTGACCTGACAAGTCTGACAGGAAATGAGCCCTTTGCAAGCGGTCCATGACGGGCCCTTTGACCTCGGACAGATGCAGCTGGACGTCCATCTCCTTTAGACGCTCGTTGATGGCTTCAAGCGATTCCAACGCGCTAAGATCGATGTCGTTGATGGCGGAGCATTGCAGGATCACGTGCCGGATGGTTTTGTCTTTTGCGACGCGGTTCTGGATCTTATCCTCAAGGTAGCGGGCATTGGCAAAGTAGAGACTTTCATCCACGCGCAGCGTGACGATGGTCGGATCGGTGATGACGTCGTGGCGCAGGATATTGCGGTAGTGTTCCGTGCCGGGAACTTGGCCAACCTCGGCGATATGTGGATTGGACGATTTGTAGAGATGCAAAAGGATTGACAGTCCAACACCCGCCGAAACGCCTGCTTCTACACCCAGAATGAGTGTCATGAGCATCGTCGCCAATACCGCCGCAAAGTCCGCTTTGGAGTAATTCCAACTGCGTTTGAGGATTGAAAAATCCACAAGGCTGAGGACGGCCACAATGATCGTCGCCGCAAGTGTAGCTTTGGGAAGAAAGAAGATAAGCGGTGTCAGGGCGAGGGCAGCGATTGCCAATCCAACAGCCGTGAACGCGCCCGCAGCCGGAGTTTCGGCGCCAGCGTCGAAGTTGACGACGGATCGTGAGAAGCCGCCGGTCACGGGAAAGCCGCCAGTAAGGGATGCGCCAATATTAGCTGCGCCTAGACCAATGAGCTCTTGGTCGGGGTTGATCCGCTGCCGCTTTTTCGCGGCAAGTGTTTGGGCGACCGAGATCGATTCAACGAAGCCGATGATGGAGATCAGAAAGGCTGGTAATAGAAGCTGGCCAAGCAGTTCTGGTGAGAATGAGGGCAGGGTTAATGGGGGAAGGCTTTGCGGAACATCTCCGACGATCTTTACACCTTTGTCATTAAGGCCAAACGCCCAGACGGCTACAGTTGTTGCGACGACAACAGCAACGGGGCCGGTTTTTACAAGCACGCCGGTGAGGCCCACAGAGGTGCCAAATTTTTGCAACAAAGGTTTTAGTCCTTTGCGGACCCAAAACAGAAACCCAGTGGCAAGCACGCCGATAACAGCAGTGATCCAGTTGATCTCGAAAATGTGCTCAACGAGGGACATAGCCAACTCGAGCAGATTATGCCCCTCTGCATTGATGCCAAGAATATGCTTTAACTGGCTAGCAGCGATGATAATGCCGGAGGCCGTGATAAAGCCTGCAATGACAGGATGCGATAGAAAGTTCGCCACAAACCCCAGACGAAACAGACCCATGGCCAGCAAGATAACCCCTGAAAGTGCTGCCAAAGAAAGCGCCGCAACCGCGTAACCCATCGTCCCTTGCTCTACGATGTTGCTGAGGGCTGCGGCGGTCATCAGTGAGACAACCGCAACAGGACCAACGGCCAAAGCGCGACTTGTGCCAAAGACGGCATAAAGCATGATCGGCGCAATAGAGGCGTAAAGGCCCGCCTCGGCTGGCAAGCCTGCAAGCAAGGCATAGGCCAGCGATTGCGGAATAAGCATGATCGTCACGATCAAAGCTGCAACCAAATCGTTGGAAAGGGCGGTGCGGTTGTATTCCCGTCCCCACGATAGAATGGGCAGGTAGCGCGTCATGTTTGGTATCATTATTTTCTCTGGCGGTTGAGGTATCCCCCGCATCTGCTGCGAAGGAATTGCTTACGACACGGTCACTTTTTCCGGCTTTGCCATCCATTCGCGACCTTTAAGCATGGCCTTCCAATAGATCGGGGGTAGCATCTTTTCCTTGAGGAACCATGCGGCGCGGGAGGGTTTGGTCCCGTCAATCACTGCTTTCGGAAAACTCGGCAGCAGGATACCGCCATAGCCGAATTCAGCCAGAACAATCTTTCCACGCTCCACGGTGAGTGGGCAGGAGCCATAGCCATTATATTGGGCGACAGGTGAGCCACCTCGCATGTCAGCAATAATATTCTCTGCGACAATTGGCGCTTGGATACGTGCTGCGGCCATTGTCTTGGCGTTTGGTGCATTCATGACATCGCCCAACGACCAGATGTTGTCATAGGTTTTGTGGCGCAAAGTAGCCTGATCCACGTCGATCCATCCTGCCGCATCCGCGAGCGGGGACACACGAATGAAATCCGGTGCCGTCTGCGGCGGGCAAACATGCATCATGTCAAACTCCATCTCGATCCGCTCGACGGGCGTGTCGGGTTTGGCGACATCGAACCACGCTTTCTTGGCCGGGCCATCGACAGCCACCAAATTATGGAAGAAGTTCAGATTGGCATCGTATTTTTCGACATATTCCATCAGGGCAGGGACGTAGTCTTTGACGCCAAACAACACGCCGCCTGCGTTGTTAAACTGGATGTCGATGTTCTTGAGAACGCCGCGCCGGTGCCATGCGTCACCTGACAGATACATCGCCTTTTGTGGGGCACCTGCGCATTTTATGGGCATGGGCGGCTGGGTAAAGATCGCACGACCCTGCTTCATCTTCTCGACCAGTTGCCAGGTGTAGGGCGCGAGATCGTAGCGGTAGTTTGAGGTCACGCCGTTTTGGCCCAGCGTCTCAACCAGACCTTCGATGCCGTTCCAGTTCAGTTTGATCCCCGGACAAACGATCAGGCGTTTGTACTTCACAACACGGCACCCATCCAGAATTACAGCATTGTTTTCCGGCTCAAATGCCGCGACAGCGGATTTGATCCAGTGCACACCTTTCGGGATGAGAGACCCCATTGTACGCGATGTCTGTTCAGGCTCAAAAATTCCACCACCAACCATCGTCCAGCCTGGCTGGTAGTAATGAACATCAGCGGGATCGATGATTGCGATCTCAAGGCCGGGTTTGCGTGATTTGAGGCTTGCCGCTGCCGCAACGCCACCCGCTCCGGCACCGACAATGACCACTTCGAAGCTGGCATCGCCCTCGTCAGTCGGGGTTTTTCCGCCGTTCACGATGCGGCGCGCCACGCCACCCATGTCGTATCCGGCAGCTTTTGTCGCGGCGAGGATATCCGCCAAACTGCGGTGTTCGGCTTGGGATAATGACCAAAGCGTGGCAGAGCGGGTCCCTGTGCGGCAATAAGCCAGCACAGGACCGGGAAGCTCGGTGAGGGCGGTGTCGAATGCGGCGGCATCCTCGTCGGAGACCTTACCAGCGACGATCGGGATATAGGACGCTTCGATCCCGTGCGTCTTCGCAGTTTTTGCAATTTCCTTGAATGTTGGTTGGTCTGCCCCTTCACCGTCGGGGCGGTTGCAGATAATGGCCCGAAAACCGGCATCCTTGATCGCCTGCATATCGGCCGAAATGATTTGTGCGCTCACCGACAATCCGGTGGTCAGTGGTTTGATTTCCATCTGTGTTTCTCCGTGATCAAATTGCGTTGATCGGTACTTTCAGCATTGGATTGCCGTCTTTATCTGTTGGCACTTCACCTGCGCGCATGTTCACTTGCAAAGATGGAATGATCAGCTTTGGCATCGCCAGCGTCGCGTCGCGTTCCGTGCGGAATCTGATGAAGTCCTCACGGGTTTTGCCGCCGCCAACGTGGATGTTGTTCGCCTTCTGCTCGGCCACGGTGGTTTCCCACTGAATTGCACGGCCGTTTGGACCGTAATCGTGGCACATGAACAGGCGTGTTTCGTCCGGCAAGGACAACACTTTCATGATGCTGTCATACAGTTCGCTGGCACTGCCACCGGGAAAATCACACCGCGCTGAGCCGCCGTCGGGCATGAACAATGTATCGCCGGCAAAGGCTGCATCACCAATGACATGCACCATGCACGCAGGGGTGTGGCCGGGGGTGTACATCGCAAAGGCCTGCATGCCGCCGATCATGTAGGTGTCGCCGTCCTTGAACAGCGCATCAAACTGCGATCCATCACGCTGGAACTCGGTGCCTTCGTTGAAAACCTTCCCGAAGGTTTCCTGCACGACCATGATCTTTTCGCCTACGCCAATCTTACCACCCAGCTTTTGCTGGATATAGGGTGCAGCACTCAGGTGATCGGCGTGCACGTGGGTCTCGATGATCCAGTCCAGCGTCAGGCCGCGCCCTTCAATCTCCGCGATCAAGGCATCTGCTGCGTCATACGTGATCCGACCAGCGGCATAGTCGATGTCCATAACGCTGTCGATAATTGCGCAATGGTTGCTGGAGGGGTCTTTGACTATGTAGGTGATCGTGTTCGTGGCATCATCAAAGTGCGCTGAAACTTCTGGTTTGACAGACATATTTACAGGGTAGGTCATATGATATCCTCGATTTCGTTAAGCTTGGGCAGTTGCCCGACGGGCCATTGTAGTTTGCAACATTTTGGCGATGACGATCCCCACCAAAAGTGCGCCGACAAAGATAAAGACTTCCGTGCGGCCCGTACCCAATGCGGGCAATGCGCCGCCCGGACAGAACCCGGCAATACCCCAGCCGACGCCAAATACGGCAGAGCCACCAATGAGCGGCAGGTCAAGATCGCGGCGTGTAGGCAGCTGGAAACTCTCTGCAAGGGTCGGGGCAGGGCGTTTCAGAACAAAGCGGTATCCGATGAAGGTAACGATTAACGCGCCGCCCATCACAAAGGCCAAACTGGGGTCCCAGCTGCCCGCAATGTCAAAGAAGTTGATTACTTTGGCTGGGTTCGCCATGCCGGAGATCGCAATGCCAACACCGAAAATAAGGCCGCTGAGATAGGAAAAAATGAGTTTCATGGATCAGGCTCCCAATACATGACGGACCACATAGACTGTGATGCCGGTTGTTATCATGAACGTAACAGTTGCCGCGATCGAGCGAGGAGAGAGTCTGGCCATCCCACATACGCCGTGACCCGATGTACAACCGGAACCAAATGTCACGCCGATACCCACTAGAATGCCACCGATTACCAACATGGTCATCGATACAGGCACTTGAATTGTGGGAAACTGGCCTGTGAGCAGCAACACCACAAGTGGCCCGCTGATCATGCCGAGAAACACGGCAACGCGCCAAGACCAGTCAGAAAAATTGCTGGGCTGAATGATGCCTGCGAAGATGCCTGTGGCCCCCATGACGCGCCCCATGGTTGCCATCAAAAGAACGGCGGCGAGCCCGATCAAGGCGCCGCCGCCAAGTGATTGAAGTGGTGTGAAGGCTGTCTCGATCATATCTTGCACGTCCGGATGCCAAAGATGCGGTACAGCGGGCAGAACTTAAGCGAGGATGTCGCGAGCATGACCACGCCTGCAACCATTGAAACAACAGTTGCCGCAGTCGAGCCGAAGATAGCCCACCCACTCATAAACGGGAGCGTCAATAGGACGATGCCTAGGATCAAACGGAATGCACGGTCTATCGTGCCGAGATTTGCAGTCATTTTTCTGTCTCCTGAAAGGTATAGGCTCTTTATAGCTTTAGAGGGCCCAATGTTTTGGTGATAAAGTCACCAAGCGTGAAATATATTCACGTATTATGTTTGGAAAGGCGTTCCATCTCCGTGCGATCGAGAAGGCTGATCCGCCCCCGTGCCTGTTCGATCCATCCCCGTCTTTGGAAATCCTGAAGCTGGCGAGACACCACTTCGCGGGCTGTCCCCAGCTCCACCGACAGCTTTTGGTGCGTTGTCGCGACCGAATTCTCTCCCTTGGACAGAGCGATCAGTTTCTCTGCAAGGCGGACGTCCATTCGTTGGAATGCAACTTCGTCAATCATTAAGAACAAGTCGGTGATGCGTTTGGAAAATGCAGAAAAAACAAAGTCACGAAAGGGCTTTGATTGGGCCACAAGATCATCAAACACATCGCGGGGGATAGCAGCAGCTTGAACAGCTGTCTCGGATATCCCTTCTGCTGAATAATCTTCAAATGCCAACAAGCATGCTGTGGTCAGAACGCAGCTTTGGCCTGCCTCAATACGGTAGAGCACAATTTCATGCCCCGTGTCAGAGACCTGCTGAACCCTCACGGTCCCGTCCAGAAGGAACAACATGTTTTCGGGAGAGTTCCCCGGCCCGAAAATTGTAGTTCCCTTTGGGACTTCAATGACCGAGCTGCGCGCCACCAATTTTTGTTTCAACTCAGGCTCAAGGCGCGAGAGACCGGGGAACCGTTCTATCCATTCATCTGTATCGCTCATCGGGATGCAGTCTCCGTTCTTGGGATTTCCAACGGTGCAATACGCCCCATCAACTGCCCACGGTTCGCTGATATATGAGCAATTGTGAGATCGTCCAAAACAGCCATGAAAGCAGCCGTGGCTTCCTGTATTTTCTTTGACAAGATGCAGATACCCATCAACGGACAGGTGTTCATTTTGGAATTGAAGGATTCAACCATTTCAAGCGAACCTTCGGTAATGCGCACGATATCACCCACGATGATTTCGTTGGAGGGACGGGCGAGACGGAAGCCACTCTCACGGCCACAAATAGTCTCTAAATATCCCGCTTTTCTCAATTCATGCACAATCTTTATGATGTAGGGGCGCGAAAGCCCGTGAATCTTGGCCACTTCATCTATGCGCACGAGCTCTGGTGATTTAGGCGCTGTGAGCCGCAAAGATCGTAAAGCGTAGTTGGAATAGCTGGCCATTTTTATGATGCATCCTGTTGTCGTACCATAAAGATACATTCAATTTAGTGATTTTGTAAATGGCATAAGTTTTCTGTAAACGGTGCGCGGATCCCACCTATTTAGTGTAGTTTTATGTTAGCAGGTCGTTAATCTGGCTTTGTTTGTGACCTGCTACGATGGCTGTGAGCCTGTGGGGTTAAGCGTTCTTGCGTGCGCTAACCTTTCTTCTTCGCTCTGGCACCGGATATCCTTTTTGGTCCGGTACAGGGCAGCGGTCTGTTTCAATCCCCCTTCTGCGATGGGTGTGTTGCGAGGCTTGGCCGCGCGCGATGCAGGCGGATCAAGAGCTTCGTCTTCCGCTTGGACCGCGGCCATCCCTTGCCGTCAGGCGATGCACGCATCGCTGAGAGGGCCGTTTCGATGTCTTCCAGTGACAGCTCGTATTGCTCGGGATCAACCGTCTCGGGCGGTGCACCAAACAGGGCGTGGTTCAGGGCCATCAACCCATTCCGGATCGTAGGCCAGGTGAAGGTGGTTTCCTCCAACCGCTTGAAGCCATCACCAGCCCCGTGCCATCCCAATAGAGCAGCTTCAGCCGATCCGCCCGCTTCGCGCAGAATACAAATACCGCCTTGGTGAACGGCTCTTTGCGCAGCTCGTTCTTGACCAATGCCGCCAGCCCGTCATGCCCCTTGCGGAAGCTCATCGGTTTGATCGCCGCCACAATCCGCACAGGGTTCGACGGGAACATCATCCGCGTACAGACAGCGCATGGGCAATCTCGGCATTCCGGTCAGGATCGGTTCCAGCCCCAATCGCCGCCACGTTGATCGATGATTGGCTCGGAGGTCTATGCCGATGCGCAGCTCCATTGACCGTGACACCCGGCACGAACGTCTGCGCAAAACCCCGTCGAATGTACGCATTTTACCATGTCCGCTTGTCCGAAGGTCCGACCATGACCTCCATTCGGCCAGTGTCCTCCATATCGTGCTTTATATGTCCTGCCAACGTCGGCTCCCTTCTAAAATCTACACTTGAAAACAGACCCGCAGATCAAGCACCAATCAGGAACGTGGGTGCGGCCCACCGCTTACGTTTTCTGACAAATTGTGAACCACTATTTGGACTATAAGGTATGTCTGATGGGCCTTCGTATCGGTGACGTTAACGATATCTGGAACACAACACTGCAGTTCTCCATCGCGGCTGATTCTGACCTAAAGATTGTCATGCTGTACGATATGATCCACCCAAATGAGAGCGCACTGCGGTAGTACTGTAGGTCTTCATCATCGACCCGGGTAGAAAATTCGCTTTACCATGACCTACCCGATGAGCATGGGGCGCAATTTTGATGAAATCCTGCGGGCCATTGATGCGCTGAAAACGGGTGACTAGTTCAAGATTGCCACGCCGGCCGACTGGGTGCCGGGCCAACGTGTGATCATTCCACCGTCCGTGACAGAAGCCGGTGCAACCAAGGCAATTCCGCAAGGGTATGAAGCCATCCGGCCCTAACTGTGCACTTTGAAGCTGTAGCCTGATCCTTTCGTAAATTGGAGAATACCATGCTTTGATTTACCGCCCTTGCGACGTTCGCCGCCTTGGCCGAAGGAATGCCGGGGTCTCATGTCAACGAGAAATGGGACTTGGATGCGGATGGCTCTGCTCCAAAAGACGATTTTGTGGGCAACGCCGGTGCTTGGGTCGCGTAAATGGAGTTTGCATTCACGGTTTCGTTTCACATAATCTTTCCTGCCTTTCCGATCAGGGTGGCCAGTCATCTGGCGGTCCTGAGCGGCCTTTGGCTGCGCACAAGGGACGACACATATCTGACCTCTTTAACTATTGGAAAATGATATTTGCTGTCACCTTTGGTATCGGCATCGTGATATCTTATCAATTTAGGACGAACTGGTCTGTGTTCTCCAACAAAGCCGAACTGATCTTGGGGCCGTTGATGGCCTATGATGTGCTCTCTGCGTTCTTCCTCGAAGTTGGATTTTTCGGGATCATGTTGTTCGCGCGTGAACGTGTGGGTGACAAACTGGATATGTTTGCCACCGCGATGGTTGCCTTCGGTACCTTGCTGTCGAGTATGCCCTGCTGGGTGCGACTTGGATCATCGACTTTTATAGTATGAGCGTACTTGCCTTTGGCATCGTCGCCTATGCAATCAGGCTGGCAATCAACCCGTAAACAAACACCGGAGCGCCTTACTGGGTAAATCGATGCGCTGTCTCTTCTGTCCAACGCATCGAAAAGAAACATCATATGCGGATTTCAAAACAACTGATGGCAACTGCCTTGGAGTTAGGTTTGGCAACATCTGCCCAAGCGTCGGACCCGAAAAACTGATCACGAGATTGACGTGGGGTGAGCCAAAAACCCGGTAGATGCCGGTGGTTCAGACGATGAATGCGATGGCCCCAGCTATCGTCGTAGCCGATACGACCATCATGAACTTCTAAAAAGAACCATAACAATAGTGTTGTTGCTGATGAAGCTGCGGCAGATGGTGCGCAGCCAAGGTCATAGATCTTGCCCATGAAAACCGCTCAAGAGTGGTCACTCTACTGTGGCAATCTGATGGGAACGTGTCCGGTAGCTGAAAGTCTTTGTTGGGTCGTGATGCCACCACGCACGCTTGGTAAGATGATCGGCCCTCAAGGCTATGTTTCGCATTAGAGGTCTACATTTGATCCTGTCCACAACGTGAGAGAATTGGCGTTACTATTGCAGCTTGTCCGACACAACCCGACCATCCTCCAGCGTGATGATGCGGTCTGCCATTTCGAGTATCCGTGGATCATGCGTGACGATCACAGTTGTTGTGCCGCGGTTTTGCCCCAGCGTTTTGAGCATCTCGACCACCGTATGCCCGGACTCCTTATCCAATGCGGCCGTCGGCTCATCAGCCAAGATAATTTCAGGATTCGACACCAGAGCACGTGCAACTGCGACACGCTGTTTTTGTCCTCCAGAGAGGTTCCCGGGTAAATAGTCGCGCCGATCTGCCAGACCGAGAAGCCCCAGAATATGGTGTGCAGCGACCCTCCCTTTGGCAGCATCTCCGTTTCCGTGGACTTGTAGGCCCATCGTTACATTCTGCGTTGCCGTCAGGCTTTCGTGCAGGTTATGCGCCTGAAAGATAAACCCCAGACGGCGGCGCAGGCTGACAAAGACTGCCTCACCTGCGCCATTCAACTCTTGACCCAAAAGGCGCAGGCTGCCCTCTTGGACCTCCCGCAGGCAGCCGATGAGGGTGAGGAGGGTTGTTTTGCCAGAGCCGGAGGGGCCCATCAGGATTGTTAAACTGCCACGCTTTATCTCAAGATTGACGTCGAATATTGCCTGAATACGCGCATCGCCACTGCCAAAGAAATGGTTCAATCCGCGCACTTTGATCGGCGCATTCTCTGAGGCGTCTTGCATCAAAAAAGGTCCGCCGGATCAGCATTGGCCAAGCGGCGCGTCGCGATGGCGCCGGACACACTACAAGCCGTCAATGTCCCGAGAAAGACGAGGATTGCACGGCCTGCATCCATGGAAACGGGCAGGCCGGTCAAAGTCACTAATGCAGCGTAAAGCCCGATTGAGACTAAAAACCCAGGGATAAAGCCGAACACAGCAAGGATGATGGCTTCTTCAAAAATGATGCCCAGAAAAAAGGGCTGTCCGTACCCCATTGCCTTAAAGGTTGCGTATTCGCGCAAGTGGTCCGCCACGTCTGTTGATAAGACCTGATAGACAATGACCAGCCCGACGAGAATTCCCATAAATACGCCAAAGCCGAATATGATCCCCGTGGGACGCTCGGTCGACATAAAAGCAAGATCGTTGGCGGCAGACGTACTCATACTTTGAACCCTGAGATTACCAGCGGGAAGGGCGGCCTGCAGGCGCGACACAACAGTTTCCACCGCCGCGCCGTCATCTGTTCGGATTAGAATATGGCTGGGTGCGCCGCTGCTGCGGCTGGGAAAGACGCGCAGGAACGTCTGGTCGGACATCATCAGCATGCCGTCCGCCAAAAACCCGCCGCCGACGTCCATTGTGCCAATCGCGGTGAGGGTATCGCCGCCTGTCTCAAATTTGAACGGTCTACCTGATGTTAACTCCGCGATGAGATCTTTCGGCATGCCGCGGGTTCCCTCGTCCAGCAGGACTGTATTCTCAAGGTTCAGCTGCTCAAGATACGGTGCCACGCGGGATGACCCGAAACCCGTCTTTGCGATATCCAGTCCGAAGCTCAGCAGGGATACGGATGATCCATTGTCCAGCGTAAATGGCAAATTGCCGATAAAAAGTGGGGTGGCCTCGGCCACACCTGAAACACCAAGCGCCTGAAACATCCGTACACGTGGGATATGGCCGCCGTCCGTTAGGGTGTTCCCATCCTCGGAGGACAAGATGATATCTGCGTTCAGCATCGCATAGGGTGCTGTGGTCGAGCTGTTCAATGCGCCCATAATGCCAAGCTGCATAAACACCAAGAGATTGGCAAAAGCGACACCGGCCACAGCCGCGACAAAGCGTCCCCGGCTGTGGGTCAGCTGAAGCCAACCAATGGGGAGCCGCCCGAACAAAACGGTCAAGAGGTTGCTCATTTCGAACGCCCTGCGTCGATGCGGACGATTGTTTCGAGGTTGGTAAAGGTGGTCGCTTTCTCCGAGGACGCAGGATCAAGGACGATGATCACATCAACAACCCGCGCATCGGTGTTCGCGGCAGGATCATCCGAGGTGATCGACTGGCGCCCGATCTCCAACCCTATGGCTGAGACAACACCTGTGAGGTCGCCGCGCAGGGCGTCAGCGCTTATCACAACTGGATCGCCGATGGTGACCCGGCCAATCATGGTTTGATACACCTCTGCTTCGACCGTCATCTGCGATGTGTCCCCCAGATCGATGATCCCTGCAGTTCCCGGACGCTCACCCGTACGCACGTTTATATCCAGAACGGTCCCGCGCGCGGGGGCGCGGACATAGGCGCGCTCTAAATCCTGTTTGGCCCGCCCTAGTTCAGCACGTGCTGCTCCGAGATTGGCTTCTGCCACGGCGATATCAGCCTGCACCGTTTCTGATCCAGTCGCATAACGCGACAGCGTGGCGCGTGCGCGCTCCACATCGCGACCTGCCCCATTTGCGCGGGCGACCACCTGATCAAATTCTGCGCGGGTCGTTACCCCACGCTGGAAAAGTGCGGTGATGCGGTCCAGGTCTGATTGCGCGGCTTTGGAGGTGGCCTCTGCGCGGTCTACCGATGCCTGTGCCTCAGCTCGGCTGGCTGTGTTGGACGCCCGCGTTTGCGCAAGGCTTGCTTCACGCACCCGCAAGGCAGCTTCTGCGGATGCGACGGAGCTTTGAAGTTGTGGCAGATTGTCGAGGATCGCAAGGATGTCATTCGCCTGAACTTTGGCCCCGACTGTCACGTGCAACTCTGCAATTCTGGCATCGCCAGCACCCGACGGCGTTGCGACACTGGTGACATCGCCGCGCGGTATGATCCGCCCAAGGGCGACCACATCCCCTTCGCTGATCACTGCGACTTGCTTTTGGCTGGAGACCTGTTGAATGGCCACGGCAATCGGCGTGTCGGTTCCAGCCCCCGGCTCGAGCCCTGTGGCGCTGAAGAACACTCTAAGCCCCGGCGGTTGAAAGTACATTCCGATAACGGCACCTGTAAAAAGAGTGGCCATGAAAATCGGAATTAGAAACAAACGCGATGGCCCCGTTGCTTTTGAGGCATGAGCGGTGTCGGCTTTGGATACACCCGTATCCACAAGCGGCAAACCTGAGTCTTTTTGCGGTGTATTAGGCGACATTCAGCGTCCTTCAATGGTGCGCATTATGCGCGTGTTTGATGCATTGGTTTCTCTCTTGCTAAAGGAAGAGGGGGCCGAAGAGCATTGCAATACAGGTCACAAACCCGATCATAGGTACGAAAGACGGTGTGATAAATACCCCATGTGGCGCAGGATCACCGCGCCACTTGATCCGCAAAAGTGACAGGTTGATGAGAACGAAGACGGCAAGGACAACCTGCGTGGTCCGTTCTGCCAAGATGCTAATCGGAAAGAACAGCGCAAAGATCAGCGTACAAAGGGTCACCAGAACTGTCGCGATCAATGGTGTGCGTGTGCGCGGGCTTAATGCTGCCAAACCTTTGGGCAGGCGCCCGACCTTTGCCATCCCATAGATAATGCGTGAGGCTAGGATCGTCTGAATAACAATACCATTCAGGGTAGCCCCGATTGCAACGAGCGTGATCGCAAGTGGGGAAATCCCTGTCAGCCGTTCGAACAGAAGGCTGATCGGGGCGGTGGAATTTCCCAACTCTTCAAGTGGAAGCGTTAACACAGCCACGGCGGCCACAGCGAAATAAAGGAGCGTTGCAATCACCAATGTGATGAAGATGCCCAATGGCATATTTCGTGCAGGGTTCTCGGTCTCTTCGACAATATTTACCATGCCGTCAAAGCCGATGAAGGCAAAGAACGCGAGCAAGCTCGTGGTGGCGATTGCAGTTAACGCGGGGAGATCATCGGGCGCAGGAAAGACCGAAGGAAGTGCAACGATCAACTCCGGCTGATGCCACATTCCTGCGATAACAACGACGACCAGTCCAGCAACCTCGATCAGCGTGAACACTGCGGCGAATTTTACGGACTCAACAATGCCCCACGCGGCAACCAGCCCTGAAATGAAAACTGTACAGACGATAATTATCCAAAGGGGGATGTCGATGAGCGTCGCAATATAACCAGCGCAGCCAACTGCAATGGCAGAGGCAGAAACAGTGGCAGCAAGGAGCAACAAACCGCCTGTGATCACCGTCAGCGATGGCGTTTTAAATGCTGCTTCGACATATGCCGCTTCGCCTGCGCTTTGAGGGTAGCGGCCCGATAGCTCACTAAAGCTGCCGGCGCTGAACAGCATAACAAAAGCCGCCAACAAGAAAGATACCGGCGCGTAAATCCCTGCTTGCGCTGCTGTGGCACCGACAAGGACATAGATGCCAGCACCGACTGTCACACCGAGCCCGTAGAACACCAAAAGCGGCAGCGTGATGGCCCTATTTAGGGTTGGGGGTGCATCGGTATTAGCGGTCATCGTCGCGGTTTACTTTCTCATGCTGGGCTGGAATTTGGGTGCTATGCTCCAGCGTGGGATGGAGGTGCGATGCTCCAAACACAATCACAGGGCATCGGGCTGCCTCCAGTAACCGAGATAGATCAGTCTGATTTCGCACAGGGCCGTGCCGTAGATCAACGAGAACCGCATGCGCGTTCGTGCGCTTCAGCCTGTTCAGGCTGTCGCCCAGGGTATCAAATTGAAGTGTGCTTTCTGGCGTCAGATGCTGTGCTGCGTCGGGGCTTTCTTTCACAAAGAAGGTGATTGGATCTGTGGATGCATGGTGTGAAAGCTGGAGGGCGGCGGCGTCCATTTCGTCACTTGGTCGGCTAGCCCTTTTGAGAAGAACAACCTTTCCCTGAATGCTGTGAAGCGGGCGGTATCCTAGGACAAGGACATCCCAATCTTTCGCTGCGCGCAGGGCCGATCCAACAAGGTCACCTTTATCTTGAGAGAACGTCCAGTTTGTCTCACGCAGGTCTGCTGTTTGCGCCAAAGACTGCTGGAAAGCGCGTGCGTCTGCCTGCAAGAGCGTGCGTATCTCTGCGCGGTTGGGGGCTGATTTCAAAGTGCCGCTGATCAAGACGATGTGTTGGTCAGGAATCTGACAGGCCGTCAGCACGTCTACGTCTTCGATCAAGACACCCCCCAAACCCGTGCAAAAGCTGTTTGGCAAATGCTCAACGATGCGCAATGCCGCCTCGGCGTCAGCAAAGGAGCCTGCCCCGACAAGAACACGCAGGTGTAATGGCACTGTGCTACTCATCGCGCGAGTTTCCCGTCGTTACTTTTGTCCCCCTGCGCCCCAAAATCGCGACGGGTTTGAGCAAATGCACGCAAACGGGTCTCGACCTTGCCATTGATGCTGTTTTCAAGAAATGCGCCTTTGCGACCACGCTTACCCGCGGCCACGCCCGTCAAAACCTCGATCCCTTCATCAATCGTTTTGATGGGGATAACGCGAAATTTCTGCGCCTTCGTAGCCTCGACAACATCAGAGCGCAGCATGAGATGATCGACGTTTGACACTGGAATCAACACACCTTGTTCGCCGGTCAATCCTCTCGCCTTACAAGTATCGAAAAAGCCTTCGATCTTTTCATTCACGCCGCCGATGGCTTGCACTTCTCCGTTTTGGTTCACAGATCCGGTCACGGCCAGCCCTTGGCGGATCGGCACGTTAGACAGGGCCGAAAGCAGCGCATAAAGTTCCGCGGACGAGGCGCTGTCTCCGTCGATACCGCCATAGCTTTGCTCGAACACAAGGCTGGCGTGCAACGACATCGGCACATCAAGCGCGTATTGCGAGGCGAGGTAGCTCGCCAGAATGAGCACCCCCTTGGAGTGGAGTGGGCCGCCAAGTTCTACTTCGCGCTCGATGTCGACCAGTTTGCCTGCGCCCATGCGCACGCGGGCGGTGATCCGTGAGGGGCGCCCGAAATGGAATTTGCCAATCCCGACAACAGCCAGCCCGTTAATCTGTCCAACAGTCTGCCCTGTGGTGTTGATCAGGATGGTTTCGCGGGTAATGGCGTCCTGCATCCGTTCCTTGATCCGCGATGCCCTGAGCTCGGCTTCTTGGATGGCATGGGTGATGTGGTTTTTCGAGATTTGATCGATGCCCGCACCAGCTGCATAAAAATCGGCCTCTCGCATCACATCTGTCAACGCGCCCAACTCAAGGGTGAGCTTTTTAGTGTCACCAGCAAGCCTTACGGCCTGATCAAGCAGCGCACCTACGGCGGCAGCGGTCAGTGGCCTCAGGTTTTCCTGAGTGGCATAGCCGGCCACAATGCGTGCCAATGCGCGGGTGTTCTTAGCGCTACGCGGGAGGTCGTCTTCGAAATCGGCCTGTAGCTTGAAAAGCCTGCCAAACTCGGGATCAAGCTGTAGCAGCAACATATGCAGGCGTCGGTCCCCGATCAGAATGATCCTGATATCCAGCGGAATGGGGTCCGGCTCAAGCGTCACTGTCGATGACAAACTAAGGCGTTCCGCGAGCGATGTTATCGAGATCGATTGGCTCTGCAGGCACCGTTTGAGCGTGTCCCAAGCGTAAGGCTCCGACAGCAGGCGGTTGGCATCAAGGACCAGATAGCCGCCATTGGCGCGGTGCAGCGCACCCGGTTTGATCAGTGTGAAGTTTGTCGAAAGGGTGCCCATCTGGGAGACATGTTCGATACGGCCTGTCAGATGATTGGGAGAGGGGAGGTCCTCAATGACAATCGGTGCTGCTGTCTGGGTTGCGTCATGCGAAACCATGACATTCACCGAATACCGATCAAATCGAGGATCAGTGTGGAACTTGCGCACGACGTTGGGAAAAGGACCATCTTGGGGCGCTTCGGGTGAAATCAAGAACAGATCGGCGTTTGAGATCATGTCCAGACGTACACATTCCAGATATTCGCTTATGTTGCTGGCATCCTGAAACGCGGTCTCGATCTCTTTCATCCTCTCGGACACAACACGTTCGGCCATTCCCGCGTGTAATTCCTCGATGTGCTCGCGATGCTTTTTCTCCAAAAGCGGGCCTTGCTTGAGGATCTCGGCCAGTTTGTTCTGTAGTATCTTGATCTTTGCCTCGATCTCTTGGCGTTCTTCAGCGGGCAACGCGGCATAGACCTCTGGCTTCATTGGCTTGTCACCATCTACCGCCGACAACAAAAATCCCATGGGCGTGCGCAACAAAGCGATGTTTTGCGCGTGTGCCTGCTCGGCAAAATCGGCGATCGGTTCCTCGTGGCTTTGGCCAAGCGCCTCTTCAATTGCGCGCCGTTGCGTCTGGTATTCTTCGGATTCAAAAATTGCAGGTATCTCGTTGGCCAAATCTTCGACCAAGCGCTGCATCGCCAGCTTCAAATCTGCCGCACTACTGGGGGCCAACTTCATCGCATGGGGTTTATGGGGGGCGACAAAGTTGTTGACGTACACCCAATCGCACGGGACAGGCCGCGACGCCGCAGCGGCAGAAAGCAACTGTGTCACGGCAGTATGTCGGCCTGTGCCATCACGCCCCAGAACGTAGAGGTTGAAGTCCTTGTGATTGATGCCTGCCGACAGCTTGATCGCGTCCACGGCACGGTCCTGACCGATGAGGCCACGCGCAGGTTTCAGCGATGCGGTCGTATCAAACCCCAGCTTCTTTGGGTCACATTCAATGCGCAAACGTGTGAAGGGAAGGCCTGCTGGAAGATCCTTCTTCTTGGATGCTTTACCTGCCATGACAAATTCCTTCAGTCTGACTGGGGATTTGCCCGCAGAGAGAGGCGCGGGGTGCCGGATGCTGTCACCGCGCGGATCAAAGCGCAGGTTAGGATAAGGGCCAGAGCGACTGTGAATATCTGTAACATGAGATGCCTCCATTTGGTTCAGCTCACCTTATGATCACATTTATTTTGGGCTTGGTGATTGATGCGGATCAATTATCCCTGTGAACTGGATGGATAACTTTGACCAAGGGGCACGGCAGAATGACCAGCGTCAAACGCAACAGACGATGATAAGATATGATGAGCCAAAAACGGCAACTGAAAGGACCCACAACAATGGAAGGTAAACTCAGGCTGACCTGTCTGTCCTGCGGACAGGCGAACGGTGTTCCTGCTGAAAAGCTTGATCTCGGCCCCAAGTGCGCAAAATGCGGCGTGCCATTGGCGAGTGGCGATGTCGCGGAGATGGAATTGAAGCAACATGAAAAAGCGACGGTGACAGATGAATTGCCGCTGTTGGTTGATTATTGGGCGCCTTGGTGCGGCCCGTGCCGGACCATGGCGCCGGCATTTGCGACGGCTGCGAAATCCTTGCGATCAAAAGCCCGCTTTGCCAAAATCGACACCGAGCAGTTTCCCGCAGTGTCCCAGCGGTTGCAGATAAGAGGCATTCCGCTGTTAATCCTCTATGCCAAAGGCAAGGAGGTCGCACGCCTGTCCGGTGCAAGGCCTGCAGCAGATATCGAAGCGTTTGTGCGTCAGTATCTGTGAAAACAACCTTTGAAGTGTGCATTGTCCCACCGCTATCCATTCATTGTAGCGATGCCTACAAGTTCGATCTTTAGCGATTGTCTCGTAAAACCGACCTAATGAACTTGCTGGCCGAGCGGTAGTGACTTGGCCCTGCGGCCTCCGCCCACCTCCCTGGTGTCCAGTTGTTGTTCGCGCCCTGCATCGGGCCAGCGTAAAGTGTGCTGTCCGATTTTTCTGCCAAGAATTGGACGAGCTGCTCATGGCAATGTTGGAGTTGGGTGCACGCAGTGTGCCAATCCAGATGCGCCTGTTGTTTGCGCAGGTTGGCATTATAGCGTTTCAAATCATTCCATTTGTAACCCTCGGCGGGAAAGTACACTTTCTTCCCCGCCATCCCGTCATTGTACCACCCAAGAAAGAGCTCAATCCAATGTGCACGATGACCAATGACATCCTTTATGGATGTGCCGTCTTTGGTCAGGTTCGCGTGGCTGTCATCGAGCAAAGCAATCAGCTTTAGAAGCTTGGCATACTCGTTAACTGTAAGGTTGATCAGATCTTCTTTGTTGCTACACGCCATGTCTGCGCCACGCCTTCCCTGCTCAATGCGCGATTAGAATGGGCAGTTCGGTCTGCTCGATCATCGAGCGCGTTGTTCCGCCCAGAACGGTCTGGATCATTCGCGCGTGACCATAAGCGCCCAGCACAACAAGATTGGCCCCAAACTCAGCAGCGCGATCATGGATACACTGTGCCACGTCGCGCCCACCGCTGGGGAACTGCGAAACTGTTACGCTACAGCCATGATGGCTCAGCCATGCGGCCACATCGGTGCCGGGGTCCTGACCGTCGCGGTCTGTTGTCATGACAGGATCGATGCACGCAATGACGACTTCCTGTGCCTCCTTCAGATAGGGCAGGGCCGCATGCACAGCGCTCGCCGCCGCTTCGCTGCTGTCCCATGCCACGAAAATGCGGTTGGCTTGCGGCTTTATCGGTCCGTTCAACAGCACCCCAGCAGGTGAGTGGAACAGGACGCCCGAGGCTGCCTCGCGCATCAAGTCGGGTGTGTCACGCAGGTTTGCTGCAAAATGCACCTCGTCGCTGACGCGCGCCGCCCGCGCGACATGGTGTTTGATATCAATCGTGACGCAGATCGCAGATTGCACATCGCCTGATACGTTGCTTTTTGCCAGCAGTCCTTCAACCGCATCCACACGGGCTTCGACCTCTTTGCGCGCATCTGTCACCAATTCCCCCCAATTGTCAGGGATGTTCATCCCGCCATAAGGGGGAATGCCATAGGCAGATACGGGCAAGCTGGGCGCTGTGCCCAAAATCAGGCACATCAGGCGGTTTTGATTATTTGCCGCGGCTTCTGCCGCTTCGCTTATCAGGGCGTCGGACGTATTTGCATTCATCACAAAAAGTATCGTTCTACGGTTCATGGCGTTCTCCATTCTCAATCTAAGCCTTCCGAAGTAGGAGGGCTGTTAAATGTAGGTTGGCACAGGACCGCAGCGCGGGACTGACAAAGATCAACGCTGCGCATGAATATGTGAGTATATGTAAATGAAGCTTTATCATGGGGTATCTGCGGAATGGATTTCAAGGACTATTACAAAGCGCTTGGCGTATCGCAAACCGCGAGTGATGACGAGATCAAGAAGGCGTTTCGAAAACTGGCGCGCAAATACCACCCGGATATCAATACCCAAGCAGACTCTGAGGCGAAGTTCAAAGACGTAAACGAAGCCTACGAGGTTCTTAAAGACCCAGAACGGCGTGCCGCCTATGACCAACTGGGGCAGGAGCCGCAGCAAGGTCAGGGACAAGGCAGCTATCGGCCACCGCCTGATTGGGACAGTGGCTATGCCTTTTCAGAAGGGGGCCCGCAGACGGATGAGGGGTTTAGTGATTTCTTTGAAACCCTTTTTCGCCGCGGGGCTGGCCCGACGGGAGGCATGGGCGCCGACAGTCATGGCCGGATCGAGATAACGATTGAGGATGCCTACCAAGGCTCCGAGCGGACCCTGAGCCTGAGATCGCCAGTGGTTGGCCCGAACGGTACGGTGACGCTCAAGGACCGCAAGATTGCTGTGCGGGTGCCAAAAGGGATTGGACAAGGTCAGCATATCCGTCTGGCGGGCCAAGGTGCGCCGGGGGCAGGGGGTGCGGGGGATCTGTTCCTTGAGGTCGCGTTTGCGTCGCATCCTGTTTATCGCCCCGAGGGCAAAGACCTCTATATGGATTTGCCAATCACGCCGTGGGAGGCCGCACTGGGCGGTCATGTCGTTTTGCCCACGCCAGACGGCAGGGTCGATCTGAGCATCCCTAAGAACGCGCGGACGGGGCAGAAACTGCGCCTCAAGGGAAAAGGCCTGCCTGGTGCGCCTGCGGGAAACATCTATGCCACCCTGAAAATCGTCAACCCAGACGTCAAAACAGAAGCAGAGCGCGCGTTTTTCGAAAAGATGGCCAAAGAGATGCCCTTTGACCCACGCGCGCACCTAGGAGGATCCAAAGGATGAAAAAGACCAAGTTACATGACGAGATTGTTGACGCCTTATCGTTGGAGGACCTGTGCAGGTTTTGCCAGACCGATGAGACATGGGTGGTCGAGTTGGTAGAGCATGGTGTGCTTGAGCCGATTGGCAGTACGCGTGGAAACTGGCGGTTTGTCGGCACCAGCATTGTGCGGGCCAAGAAGGCCCACCGCTTGAACCGCGATCTGGGGATCAATACGGCAGGGGTTGCCCTTGTGCTTGAGCTGCTGGAAGAACGCGATGCGATCCTGCGCCGCCTTGCCCAGCACGAGACTATTTGATCAGACTTCCGGTTTGGTCATACTGCCCCGTGTGCCCGTGGTGCCTGCGGCAAGGGACATCCTTGCAGCGCGAGGAAGCTGTCCTGAGGGCCGTTGCCCTCCGGTTTCAGGCTTGATCCGACTCGCTTACTTTTTCAGGCGGTGTTTGTATTTGAGGTAAAGGCGGCGGTTGTGATGAATGAACTGCGACAGACCCATCCCCAAAATACCAGCGGTATTATTACGCAAATAGGCATAACCCGTCAGGCTCGCGATCAAGCCGCCAATAGCATTCAGGATCAAATCGGCCATCGTATCGTCCAACCCTGACTTTTGCATATTGAGGCCGAATGAGGCGTCCATGGTAAACTCGAAAATTTCCCACATGGCACCAGCCATCATTGCGACACAAAATGTGATGAATGCGATGGCCGAAGGTGGTGCTGCAAAACGGTCGCCTTCAAAGAGCATGAAAACAAACAGGAAACCGGTCAGGCCAAATCCGACAGCCGCAGAGCCATGCAGCGCAAGATCCCACCACCAGAGGCGTCCGTAAAAATCAAACGCCTCACCCAAAAAGATCGAGGCGAAAAAGAATACTGTGGTGAAAATGAGGAAGGGAAGGGGGAGCGTTAAAGACCAACGCGCAGCCAGCAAAGGAGGCAGCAAGGATAAGGTCAGTGTGACGAAGCTTACAAAAGCCAGCGACCAACGCCCCAACCCGAGAGCGACGAGCCCGGCAAGTAAGAGCAATGCCCAGATAGCAAGAATCTTGGGGCTGCTGTTCCAGATTGAGTGCATTTTTTGACACCGTGTCGTTAAATTTCTGCACCATCGCCCCCATATACAGGAGATGATGGGCAACATGATACGCATCGCAAGCTATAATATACGCAAGGCCCGTGGCCTTGACCAGAAGCGTAGACCGCAGCGGACACTTGAAGTGATAAACGCGCTTGAGGCGGATATTGTCGTTGTGCAAGAGGCGGACAGACGGCTTGGCCCGCGTCATCCTGCCTTGCCCCGTGCGATGATCCAAGCTGAGACAGATTTTGAGCTGGTCGAGGTGTGCAGCAATGGCATCAGCATCGGGTGGCACGGCAATGCTGTGCTTGTGCGCAAGGGGATGGCGGTTCGCGATATTTCGCGGTTGGAGTTGCCCGGGTTCGAGCCGCGCGGTGCGGTGTGCCTATCGCTGGATATTGGTGCGGGAGTGACTGTTGTAGCCACACATCTGGGCCTCATGCGTCTCAACCGCCGTGCGCAGTTGGGTATTTTGGAACAGGCCACAGCGGGCGAAGCAAATGTCGTTATGGCAGGTGATTTTAATGAATGGTCGAGCCATAAGGGGTTTGAACCTCTGGCGGACCGTTTTGAAGTCCACAGCCCGGGGCGATCCTTCCATGCCAGCAGGCCTATCGCAGGGCTTGACCGATTCGCCCTGTCGCGGGGGATCGAGATGCGCGATGCAGGCGTTGAACAAGGTGCTCTTGCGCGGGTGGCGTCGGACCACTTGCCAATATGGGCCGACATAGCGCTACCGGAAGCTATTTGCTGAAAAGGACAGGTAATTTCTGTTCGCGCAGCAAGGCATAGGTGGTCGCACCCAAGACAAAATCATAAGCGCGCGAATGGCCAAAAGCACCTGTTGCGATCAGATCAGCACCCTTCTCGAAGGCTACGGTGTTGAGGACTTCGGAGATGCTGTTTCCCATCGCTTCACGATGCTCAAGCGTGGTCTTTAACCCGTGCCGGGCGAACATCTCGACCACATCAATGGCATCGCCGTCTCCAAGGCTGCCCTTGGGCGCCTTACCAACGCGCAGCACTGTCAAATTTGCACCCGCATCGGCCAGCCCGATCATATCGTGAGCAGCACGCGTCGCCTCTCTGGTATCGCTCCAGCCCAGCAGCAGGTTTGTGCCAATCTCGGGACCATCATAGTTTGCCGGCACGACGATAACGGGGCGCCCACTCTCGCGGATCACCTGACTTTGAGCATTTCGCTGATCGTATCGGTCGGTTTCCTTGTCTTCGTGGGCCATAATCACAAGGTCTGCGGCCCGCGCAGATTCGATGATCCGCTCACTGGCAGAGACAGCTTCGGCACGGAGCAGGCGGTATTCGCTGACGAAATCCTCGCTCTGAGTGTGTTGGGTAAATATTGATTTGATCTCCTCGGCCGATTCCTTCTGGCTCGCATTGAATGCGGCGAAGGTTTCGTCAGGGATGTGCATGGCAATGCCCGGATAGACCAGCAATGCTTCGATCGTGTGCAACCCGATCAGATGCGCATTGTGTTTGCGTGCGAGCGGAACAGCGACTTTTAATAGGTTCTGAGCATTTGCGGGTGTTGTCAGACAGACAAGAATTGTTTTGGGTCCCATGCGTTCATTCCTCTTATGCGTTAAGTGCCATACCCCTTTATCTTTAGCAGGCTGTGCGTCTGGTCGATTGATTCCCGTCAATCGGACAACTTGAAGTCAGCCGTGGTGCCCTATTGATAGCCCCAGCATTGCGTCAGGTCGCTGGATGATCACGGTATGAATATTGTCGATCGCGATGATCTTGCTCTTGCGCAACTGGGTGAAAGTCCGGCTGACGGTTTCAGTTGTGAGGCCCAGAAAATCCGCGATGTCGGAGCGGCTCATCGGGAGGGTTACACTGCGGTGGTTGCCCAAATCCTTGCCCACTCGTGTCTCCAGCACGCATAGAAACGATGCGAGCTTTTCGATGGCCGACTTGCGGCCGAGCATCATAAAGTGGTCCTGCATCTGGCTGATCTCACGCAACGCAGCTTGCAGCAGTGCCGCGTGCAGCTTGGGATCGCCTTCGCCACTCTCAAGAGCGGAGCGGCGGAAGGGTTGCAACCTGACATCGCACAGCGCTTCACAGTCTGTATGATGAAGGCCGGATGCGGGGAACCCGACAATATCACCCGGGTAGCCAAAGGCAATTACCTGCCGGCGACCATCCGAGAGCAACCGTGTCAGCCGCAAAGTGCCACTGGTCACTTGATACAACCACTCCACATCGTCGCCTTCAAAATACAAGTATGCGCCGGTTCTAAGCAGGGTTTCGGCAGTTTGCGGTAGCGATGTTGGAAAAGATGGAACAGTCGGCGGGGTGTTGTTTTCGGTGGGAATCGTGACGTACATATGCGGCAGCCTCCAGTCTGGTTCGAGGCCATATTGCGTGTTCAATGTAATCTGTATTAATCTTGAGATGCGGGTTTTTGTATCATTTTGTATCAGCCGGATCTTTGCTTTGTAATCTTGCCTATATTGAGTGTCTGCCTAAACACCCCTATTGGTTAAAATGAGGCTGCATGACGAATTCGACCATCCTTGTCGTCGATGACGACCCCAAGATCAGGTCCCTCTTGCGCAATGTGCTTGAGGATGACGGGTTTTCTGTGCGCGAAGCGCAGACGGCCGCACAGGTGATGCAGAGCATAGAGGAGTCGCCCATCAGTTTGATCACGCTTGATCTCAATCTGGGGTCAGAAAACGGGATCGAGATTGCCCGCAGGATCAGGCAGACCTCCAACGTGCCGATCATCATGGTAACGGGTAAGGATGATGTGATTGACCGGGTTGTCGGTCTTGAGATGGGGGCGGATGACTACATCACCAAACCGTTCCATGTGCGCGAGGTGATCGCGCGGATCAGAACCGTGTTGCGCCGCAGTGAAGTGTCGCGGGGGCCGCAGACCCGCGCGGATGTTGTGGCCGACGTTCCGGCGGGTTTTCCCAAAAGCGCGCGTTTCTGTTTTGATGGCATGACCGCAGTTCCTGATCAGATGAAGCTGATAGATCGGGAAAACGCCGAGTGCGAATTAACCAGCGGCGATTTCAAACTGCTCAATGTGTTTCTAAACCGGCCAAAGCGTGTGCTGTCGCGTGATCAATTGATGGACCTGACGGGGGGCACGGAATGGAATCCGCTTGACCGTGCCATCGATAACCAAATTGCGCGTCTTCGCAAAAAGATCGAGCGGGAGCCGTCCGAGCCGAAGCTCATTAAAACCGTCCGCGGCATCGGTTATACATTTGTTTGGGATGTGGAGGTTATTCAGGCCTCGGATGTTCCTGCCAACAGCGTTTGAATGCGTTCAGCCAGTTCTGACTGACGGTAGGGTTTGTGCAGGATTTTATAGAGTTGATCGTGGGCCATAGCACGTGTCACGACGTCGCTAGCATAGCCAGAGGTTAGCAACACTTTGACACGCGGGAACTCAGCAGAGATTTTCGCCGCGAGGTCATATCCATTAAGGGCACCTGGCATCACCAGATCCGAGAATACGAGATCAACGGCTACGCCAGACTTTAATACTTCATACGCCTTATCGCCGCTTTCAGCTTCCAGCACTGTAAACCCGAGGTCGCGGATGCGCGTCAATGAAAGCTTGCGCAGCTTGGCGTTGTCCTCGACGATCAATATGGTGGCACCATTCCCAAATGGCAGCTTTGAAGTTGCACTGGATTTGAAAGTTCCGTGATCCTGCCCGGCCTCTCTTTGCAGTGCCGGAAAGTAGAGGCCAAAACTGGTGCCCAGCCCCAACTCGCTGTAGAGGGTCACATGCCCGCCCGATTGACGGACAAAGCCGTAGACCACCGCCAGCCCAAGGCCCGTACCACCGCTGTCGGACTTGGTCGTAAAGAATGGCTCGAACGCGTGCTTTTGCGCCTCGGTACTCATTCCCGCCCCGTTATCGCTGACCGAGAGGCGCACGTAATCGCCTGCTTCAATGTCGATCTCCTGTGCCAAATAGGTGTCGTCGATTGCCACATTCTGGAGAGATACCAGCAGCTCGCCCCCCGCAACCATCGCATCACGCGCATTCAACGCGAGGTTCATGAGGGCTGATTGCAACTGCACAGGGTCGATCATTACCGTGTCCAGATCATCCGCAAAATCTGTTTTGATCCGGTAGGTTGCTCCGAGAGTGCGCGTTAAAAGTGCCAGCGTTTCATCGCAGACCACGCGTAAGTCCACAGTTTCCGGTCTCAGAGTGCCTCGTTTTGCAAACACCATCAGCCGCGATGTGAGATCTGCACCCAGCTCGGCAGATTCAAGCGCATCGCTTATCAGGGGTAACTGCCGCTCGTTTGCGCCGCGCATTTCCAGTAATTCCAGATTGCCGATGATAACGGTCAGGAGGTTGTTGAAATCATGCGCAATGCCGCCCGTCATCTGGCCGATAGCATCCAGCCGCTGAGAACGGGCAAGCGCATCTTCAGCCGCTTTTCGGTTGGTAAGATCATGCATGATGGCAACAAAAATCTGTTGGCCTGCGGCCTCGGCATGGCCGACCGAGATATGCATTGGAAACAGGGAGCCGTCTTTGCGTTTGCCTTCAACTTCACGGCCGAGGCCGATAACCCGCTTCTCTCGGGTCTCTAGATGATGCTCCATAAAGCCGTCGTGTAGATTGGCCAAAGCGGAGGGCATCAACATGTTTATGCTTTGCCCGACGATCTCGGAGGTATCGTAGTTGAACATGTCCATTGCTGCTCCATTGGCGCGCAGAACAGTGCCATTTGCGTCAGAAACGATCAATGCATCCACCGCCGCCTCAAGGGTGGCATGCAAGATTGCACTGTCATCTTCTGACGTATTCATGTGCGGTATCCCTTTTGCTCATTCTGCCAATGCCATTTTGGATGGGTCGAACACCTATTGGCTTCGCTGAGCATAATGGACTGCGCCCGCATGGCCAAGGTACCTGGTGAGATCAGCCAAGGTAATAACGCCAAGGAGCGTGTGATCGTCTACCACCATAAACTTGCGTTGGTTCGTTTCGCCGATGATTTCAAAAAGGTCTTTGACCGACATATCTGGCGCAACGATCGTAGAAGGCTCAAGGCCGACAAATACATCTCCAACACGGGTGTTCCCCCAATTCTCAGGGTCAATGCCCGATAGCACGAACTGGTCAATATGGCCCAGCAAAACATCCCCTTCGACCACTGGCACGAAGCTGACGTTGTCGCGTAGCATGATTTGGTTCACAAACTCCGAAAGGATCAGCTCGGGTCCGACCGTGATCGGTGACAGTGTCATCAAATCACGCACAAACTTGTCCGCAAATGCCTTACGGGCCAGCTGTGATGTGTAGCTTGACCTTGCGGCGACAAGCACGAAGCCACCGATCAGAACGTACCATAGTCCCGTCACCACACCTCCCTGAAACAACGTCACAATCCCGAGTGCCATGAGGAAATAGGCGAATACCGTCCCTGACCGCGATGCCGCCCGCGTTGCCGCCAGTGCGTCGCCACTGCGGTGCCAAAGATAGGCACGCAGAACCCGGCCCCCATCAAGAGGAAAGGCCGGGACCATATTGAAAAGCGCGAGCACAAGATTGATCAACGCCAGATACGAGAGCACTTCAACAAGTGCTGCTGCACCGGAGGCGGCAAATGCAATGTGGGCCAAAATCCAAAAGCCAAGCGCAAGGCACAAGGACATTGCAGGCCCTGCGATGGCAATCCAGAACTCGTCGCGGGCTGACTTTGGCTCGGCGCCCAACTCGGCCAGACCGCCGAAGATGAACAAGGTAATGCTTTTGATTTCCAGCCCCAGATGCCGTGCGACAACGGAATGAGCCAATTCATGCAACAGCAGCGAGCCGAACAATCCCAGCATCCCGATCACCGCCATGGTTAGATAGGTCGCCGCAGGCGCATCTGGCAAAATGCTTGGAAAATACTGTTGCGACAGGCTCCATGTAACCAATGAAGCGATGACCAGCCAGCTGGGATCAACCTTGATCTCAAAGCCGGCCACAGACAAAAGTTTTACAGAATTAGAGAACATTATCAGCTCCGTCTTTCCTCTAGCCTAGTGCGCTTTCGCAGTGAGACATTGATATCGCTCAAATTGGCGGTTTAAGGGTGGAATAATCCTCCGACGCAATAGGCAAGCAAGGCCGCAACGCCTCCGATCAACAATGTTTCGGCACCCGAGCGCCACCATTTGGCAAGCGACCAGCGGCTCTTGCCTGCGCCGATCATGAAAAAGGTGAGCAGGGTTGCGAGAACGGCAGTGACGAAGGCGTTTGGTAGTCCGAGCAGGAAAGGGATCAATGGCACCGCACCGGCGACCAGAAAGGCCACGAAGGTTGCGATGGCGGCGCGCATCGGCTCAGGATCATCGCGTGCAAGCCCGTATTCGTCGGTCAACATCAGTCCGATCCATTTGTCTGTATCCTGCGATATGGCGTGTGTCGCTTGCTCCAGAAGATCACCTGACAGGCCGCGCATGTGCAAAATCTGGCGCAACTCTTCCATCTCACCTTCGGGATGCTCCGAGATGTGGCGCATTTCCGTCTGGACGATACGTTTGCGATCATCCAGCTCTGCCTTGGTGCCCGAATAATTGCTCGCCGCCATCGAGAAGCCATCTGCGAGAATATTAGCAAGGCCGAGCGCCACAATAATGGTATGCGGGAGGCCTGCGCCCTGAACCCCTGCAACAATGGCAAAGGTTGTTACTGCACCGTCGATCCCGCCATAGATCATGTCCTTTAGGTTGCTATGCTTTTGGCCCTCCGACAGTCGGGTGGCGATTTCTTGACGGCTATGTCCGTGTGCTTGTGTCATGGCACATCATTGTTGAAATCCAACAGGTATGGATTGAGCCATGTCAAATACTCTGATCGCTTCTTTGCTAAATCCCGATGATGCTAATCCCCGACACCTCCCTCCTGCAAAGCTTTGCAATTTTTGCTTTGGGCGCGGCTTGCGTTTGGATCGCAGGTGCGCGGTTGGCGTATCTGGCGGATGCTCTGGCTGACCGTTTCAAGCTGGCCAAATCGTTGGTGGGGTTGTTGCTTTTGTCATCACGAACCTAAGCGAAACATTTGTGGTGTCAATGCATGCCAAAGGTTTTCTCGTGATTCGGTGTGTGATACTGATTTGAGACTATCAGCAC
>RCND010000324.1_pt1 | contig 30246 bp, 23 predicted proteins | sample 2041351 | NCBI WGS metagenome assembly RCND01 (sample SAMN09708230, study PRJNA481090) | Marine sediment metagenome, whole genome shotgun sequencing project. | biome: marine sediment; feature: ocean; material: sediment; isolation source: Sewage treatment plant 12B marine sediment (STP12B) ... | reverse complement strand
AATTCAGGCAGTTCATCCAAAAATAATACCCCGTTGTGGGATAACGATATTTCTCCGGGCTGCGGATAGGACCCGCCACCGACCAAGGCGACATCTGAAATAGTATGGTGGGGACTACGAAAAGGTCGCTGATTCATCAATCCCATATTCTTTATTTTACCCACTACGCTGTGAATTTTGGTAGTTTCCAAGGCCTCGTGCAAGGTCATTGGTGGTAAAATAGAAGGTAATCGCTTTGCCAACATGGTTTTACCAGCCCCTGGAGGCCCAATAAGAATAACATTATGACCGCCAGCCGCCGCAATTTCCATGCAGCGTTTAATACTTTCTTGGCCCCTTACATCTGAAAAATCAAATTCCGGAAAATCTAAGCTTTTATAAAATTCCGCGCGCGTATCTATGATTGTCTCTTCCAAAGGTGTTCCTTTATCAAAAAACTCCAACACCTGTTTGATGTTATCTACACCGTACACCTTTAAATCGCCTACAATAGCCGCTTCCTTTGCATTTTGGCTAGGAAGAATAAAACCTACAAAGCCTTCTTCCTGTGCTTTTATGGCTATGGGCAAGGCACCTTTAATCGGTTGTAAACTACCATCCAGAGATAGTTCTCCCATGATGATATATTTCGCTATTTCCTCCGATTGTATCTGACTGGATGCGGCTAAAATACCCAATGCCAAGGTAAGGTCATACGCAGAACCCTCTTTGCGGAGGTCCGCTGGGGCCATATTTATTGTAATTTTTTTACCTGGGATTTTATAACCGTTATTCTGAAGCGCCGCAGCAATCCTATAGTTACTCTCTTTTATTGCATTGTCCGGTAATCCTACGAGATGATAGCCTATGCCCTTATCGATATTTACTTCAACTGTAATCGTTGTGGCTTCGACTCCAAATACGGCACTACCATACACCTTTGTAAGCATTTTTATTCCTTTGGACTAAAAATAAGGATTTCTGAGGAGTTTTGGATTTCTTCTTTGTTCATCATCATTTTACGGAATTTCCCATCTATGAATAGCTGGGCCTGATCTTTATAATGCGTACTGAAAGGATTCCCAGATTGTCCGGTTGGTAGTATGCTAACGCTATTTTCCACATCGGAAAAATCAATTACCCTTCTGGTAGAGGGTCCAGAACTGGTCTTATACATTCCGGTACCATCAAAACTGAAAGCCATATTGTTGATGACTTCCTTAGTGCCGGGAAACGGACCAACATTAAAAAATGATTTTAGCGCTTCTACTTGTCCGATAGGATGCGGATGTTCCAATGTATGAACTTTGTCCCATGTCCATTTGGAACTATCGTTTCCAAAATCCTTCTCCAAGGAGGCAACCGCCTTTAGAAAGGCATCTTGTACGATTAACCTGTCTGTTTCCTTGGTTTCAGGCGTGTTTACATTATCAAACCAAATAGAATTTATCTTTTCCGCCATAGGCGCGATCAAGCGTTTACTAAAGTGTGTACTTAACATTTGGATAAACAAGGTATCGCCCAATTCGTCCTTGAAGGTATTTTCCAAAAAGTAATATTCCCACCTAGTATACACAGTTGCGGCAATACTTTCCAACGGATAATCACCTTTCCACGTATTTAGTATATCCAAAAGTTGAAGCTGCTCTTGCGTTAATATCGATGGGTCTATCTTCTTAACCAAATCACTAGCAATATCAGGATTTACCGATGAAGTTATGTCTAACATCATATCGCTCACGCTCGTAATATCCCAGTCGTTCTTCGGTTCCAATAGACCTACAATCCGTTTTCCTCTATTTTCTGGCAAGTAATACCCAGGAACTAACATTCCCGCAATAGAATCTGGCTGGTTATTCGCTGAATACACATAATTCCAAGGTGGATTTACAGCTTGCGGATTTTGAGAAAAGTCAAGTAATTTTTTATCCAAAGGCAAACCTTGGTTGGGCTCAAAAACTAGTTTGGTATTTACACTATCTGGTACTTCATACAATTGGGCACTGGCAAACCAACCTACGTTTCCTTCGGCATCACCGTACATAATGTTGAGACCAGGGGCATGAATTTTGGGTAGCGCTTTGTAAAACTCTTCTAAATTCTTAGCCTGACTAATACCATAAAACGCATCGATGACCTCGTTTTCCATTTGGGTATAGACCCAAGACATGGCAATGGGGCGTTCGCCGGTAACTTGATCGGCAATTCCGTTTAAAATAGGCCCATGAACCGATTTTTTATAGGTAAAGGAAACCTCCTCTGTATCTTTTACTTTTATCGTTTTGTTAATGACCTCATAAGATGCCCAACCATTTTCGGTTTTGTATTGATTTTCGTTGGCTGGATTATTTTCTTCAAAGTAAAAATCAACGTCATCGTTCTCGAACATTGTCATTCCGTAGGCTAGGTTTCGATCATGCCCTAAAACTGGAAAGGGAATACCTGCCATGTGGTACCCGTACTTTGAATAGGTAGGCGTTTCTACATGCGCCTCGTACCAAACTGATGGTTGTGCAAAGCCAATATGGGGATCGTTTGTAAAGATTACTTTTCCGTTCTTAGTTTTGTCAGGTGACAAAACCCAACTATTACTTCCCTCGAACATCGGAAGATTCAGTTCTCCAAGTGCATCAAAAACCAAGGCAGTGATGGTATTTTGTATAGCATCTGTTTCTTTTTTAGGATAGTTTTTTATCCATTCCAAATCCGGAGAAGAATCTATTTCTAAATCCACTAAGTATTCGGCACCTAACGTATTCTTTATATTGGTCAAAAAAGGGTCGGTCTTGTGCGCCATGGCAAAACTAAAGGCCATATAGCCCATGGTATTGTACATGTCCTTTAAGGTAAATTCTTTTTTATCGATACCGGTCAAGTAAAACTCAATAGGCGTTGGTCCTTCGGCAATAAATTGGTTTACACCATCCAAATAGGCTTGGGCTACTTTCACCGCTTCTTTGCTCTTATCCAATTTGGAAACAGTTACAATCGAAGCATCATCAATCCCTAAAGCAAGAAAGAACTTATCTGTTCCGAGCAAATCGGCACCGAACACCTCGGAGAGTCCGCCACTACCTATTCTCCTGAGTAGCTCCATTTGCCATAGCCTATCTTGGGCATGTACATAGCCCAATGTTCTAAAGGCATCTTCTTCGGTTTCTCCATAGATATGGGGAATACCGTAGGTGTCGTAATACACTTGCACCTCGTTTTGCAACTGGGGCAGGGATTTTTCGCCGGAATAATCAGGTTTTAAAGTTTGAACAAAAATAGCACCGGCAATCGTCACAATCATGACCAACGCCAGCACAATGAGAGTCCGATTTTTTTTAGAATTTTCATACGTGGTTCTTAGGGGAAGTTTACCTCCAAGGTATGATTAAATTTTGAAAAGAAACCCGTCTAGCGCTGTATTTTATTAACGAATAACTATTATTAGCTTGTTAGGGAGCTTGCTTCTTAAAATTGCGAAGTCCTTCCAAAAGCCATAAGCGATAGGTTTCCGAGTCACTATTTTGAATAGACGTGTTAAGCACTTCTAAATCCGGGGAAAGCAAGACATAAAAGGGTTGAGAGACCGCATTGAAATTAATATCTTGAAACGTGCCCCATTTCTGTGCAATGTTCTCAATACGTTTTACGCGACCGGAACTATACTGAAAATCGAACTGCTGGGCTTCCGGGAGTTCTTTTCGGTCATCTACATATAGTGAAATCAGCACATAGTCATTTTTGAGAATAGGAAAGATATCTGGTTCGCTCCAAACATTCTCCTCCATTTTTCTGCAATTGACACAGGCCCACCCCGTAAAATCCAACAAAATAGGTTTATTAATTTTTTGGGCATACGCCAAGCCTTCTTCAAAATCTTTAAAACAATCGATACCCAAGGGACAATCACTTTCTTGCTCAAAAACACTATAGAATTCCGGTGGTGGGAAGCCACTCAATAGCTTTAAATTCGTAAGATTGCTTACACCAAGAATTAGATAAAGTGTAAAAACAGCACTTAAGAAGCTTGTAATCCTTCGTCCCAAGGATAATTTTTGTTTTGGTCCATCATGCGGAAAACGAAAAATACCGAATAAATAGAGCGTCATTAACAACCCTAATACTATCCAAATACCTAAAAACACCTCGCGTTTTAGTATTCCCCAATGACCAACTAAATCGGCATTGGAAAGGAATTTTAGCGCAAGTCCTAGCTCTAAAAACCCGAGAACTACTTTTACAGTAGTCATCCAACCACCAGATTTTGGTAGTGAATTTAACCAGGCCGGAAACAAGGCGAACAAGGCAAATGGAAGGGCCAGCGCAACACCAAAACCGGTCATACCTGCCGTAAGGTTAATAGCCACATCACCTTCTGCCAAAGTAGTACCGCCCAACAGGCCTCCCAAAATAGGCCCTGTGCATGAAAAAGAAACAATGGCAAGCGTTACGGCCATAAAAAAGATGCCTAACCCACCACCTACCTTTGAAGAGGCAGCATCCATTTTGTTAGCCCACGAACTTGGTAGTGTCAATTCATAATAACCAAAAAAGGAAAAAGCAAAGAATACGAATATGGCGAAAAAAGCCAGATTCAGCCATATATTAGTGGCTATGGTATTCAATATTTGTGAATCTACGGAATCAAACAAATGGAAGGGCAGACTTAACAAAAAGTATATCAGCACTATAAAAAATCCATATAACAGGGCATTACCGATACCTTTGGACTTCGTCTGCGATTGCTTGGTAAAGAACGATACCGTTAATGGAATCATGGGGAAGACACACGGGGTTAAAAGGGCAATGAGTCCGCCTAAAAATCCCAATGCAAAAATGACCCATAAACTGGTACTCGCGCCAATGTTCTCCTGTCCCTGAGTGAGTAACTCCTTGTTCTTTAGGTTTAGTTTTAAACCCGCAGAAAGTTCCTTACTACGGTCATCTATCGCTACCGTTTCATTTACAACAGCTTCTCCGTTCAAAGAAAAAACAAAATCAATATCGGCAGGAATACAAACCTCTTTACAAATCTGATAAAATAGATTGACTTTTATTTGAGAAATATCGGGATTTAAGAGTTTTATCCGTTGCGTAAAAATAGCTTCCTTCTTAAAAAAGGTTTCCTCTACCTCAAAAATATCACTGAATTCAGTAATAGTTTTACTTTCTTGAGATTCGCCAATAAGCTCGTAATCCTTGCCTACTTCTTTGTAATCAAATTCACTAGGCAGGGAACCGCCTTCCGAAGTAAACTGGGAATACACATGCCAACCTTCAAAAATTTGACCTTTTACAATCAATTCGTACTCCGTATCGGAGATTTGATGCACATCGGTTTCCCAAACTACAGGGTTTTCATCATCTTGGGCTATCCCAAAAAACGGTAAAATAAAAAACAAAAAAGATAGTAGTACTATTCTCATAATTTCACTTCAATTCTTAAAATAGCTTTTGTGTTGGGCTGCACTTTAAAACGCTCATCTGCCCTTTTTCCTATGATCCATACAATATCCTCGCCAGAACATAAGAGCCATTGCCTGTCTTTTAGGGCTACGGGAACTTTTTCATCCTTAAAAAATTTTGCCAATTTCTTTTTTCCTTGTAAACCCAAGGGGTAAAAATAGTCGCCTTTATTCCATTTCCTTACCTGTAACGGGTACTTTAACGCATTTTTATCAACATAAATTATAGCTGATGTGTTTTCATTTCTCTTGGGTACGTCTAAAAATTCCAACTCAATAGGCAATATAACACTATTGTCGTCTTGTAATATGGTATAGGTGTCAGCTTCATCTCTTTCTATATCTAATGGAGAAAGCCATAGAAAACCCCTATCCTTCAACAAGGTATGTGTTTTGGATTCGATGCATTTCCCACTCATGGCATCCAACAAATTCCTTAGATTTTCCCATTCGGTAAAGCCGTATTCCTGAAAGAGTCCATACAAATAACCCTCTAAGGGATGCAATTTTTTCAGCTTCGAAATGGATATTTTAGATAATCCATTTTGTTGCACGAACAAGGCTTTTTGAAGCTCTGCCAGTTGATTTTTAGCGATAGCAGCCGACTGATACAAATACGCTGTGCTCTTTTTAAAATTTTCTAAAAAATTAGGATGAAGTTCTTTAAGCACGGGTACCAATTCTAAACGAATTTTGTTCCTTAAATACTTTGCATCTGCATTACTGGCATCCTCTCGCCATTCTAAGCCATTTGATTTTGCATAGGCCAAAAGCTCTGCTCTGGAGTACTTTAAGAGTGGACGTGCTATGGTCTCCGTATGTTCAGGTATTCCTGTGAGTCCATCTATTCCCGTACCTCTAGAGAGATTGATTAAAAACGTTTCCAAATTATCATCCAAATGATGCGCCGTAAGGACTTTAGTAAAACCATGTGTTTTCATAAGCCCATGAAACCATGTGTATCTTAATTCTCGCGCCGCCATTTGTACGGAAACCTTTTGTTGGTTTACATAGCTAAGCGTATCAAATTGGGTATTGAAAAATACTTTACCTAGTTGCTTAGCCAAGTGTTTTACATATACCTCATCAGCATCACTTTCCAAACCACGCAGTCTAAAATTACAATGTGCAATGGCAATATCCATCCCAATAGCGTGACAAAGATGAGTTAACACCACACTATCCAATCCTCCACTACAAGCAACTAACACCCTATCTTTCAACAACGAAGGAAAATTTGAGGCGATATGGGATTTAAAATCGGTACACATTTGGCAAAGGTAGGATTTTTAAAAGATGTTAGACATGAGATTTGAGCCGTGAGAATTGAGATTTGATACAAGAGACAGCTTGTCCTTGTTTAGCGGGCAGTAAAAAGTAATCCGTTGTGCGTCTTTGCGATGAGCGAACCTTACGACTTAAGCCATGAACGAATGTTATTGCGACACGGAAATTTATTTGACGTGAATTTGTGTTTGGTTTAGTAATTAAACCTACTCCTCCAAAACCTGACGCATGGCCTTCGCCTTTAATAAACACTCCTGATATTCCTTCTCGGGAACAGACTTAGCCGTAATGGCACTACCTACAGCATAGGACACATATTGCTTGGTTTCATTGTAAAGAATACTACGGATAACCACGTTGAAATCAAAATCGCCCTTAGGCGTAAAATAACCTACTGCCCCACTATACAGGCCGCGCTTAAAAGATTCCAAGGCCTCTATAATTTTCATGGCAGAGACTTTTGGTGCTCCGGTCATACTGCCCATGGGAAAAGTTTCCCTTACCAATGAAACAACATTTTTATCGGTTGCAACTGTTGCCGATACCGTGGAGATCATTTGATGCACTTGCTCAAAAGAATAGACTTTACATAATTCTTCTACCACTACACTGCCTTTTAGCGCACTTTTAGAAAGGTCGTTGCGCACCAAGTCTACAATCATAATATTTTCTGAGCGTTCTTTTTCATCGGTTTGTAAATCGTTGACATTTTGCACATCTATATCCTTGTTTTTTGAACGTGGCGCAGTGCCTTTAATAGGTTGCGAAATTACTTTTAGTCCCGTTTTTTTTAGATACCGTTCTGGACTAGCGCACATCAAATGTTTATCGAATAGTTTTAGATAGGTGGCAAAAGGTGGTTTGGATATGGAGTTTAGTTTTTTGTAGGTATGCAATGCATCTAGCTGCAAATCTTCGGCATAAAACTCCTGACAAAAATTAGCCTCATAAATATCGCCTTGATGAATATGGCCCAACATTTGGTTCACCTTAGAAAAATACTCATCCTTAAAAATTCGCATTTTAATATGGACATTGCCATCGGTGGCCTTCGTTTTATTTTGTTGTAATGTTCCATTGATTAGCGCTTCAAAATCTGTCAAAATTTCATCAGCCGCCATATTCAAATAGATGAAATCGACTTTATTCCCTTGTATCCGTATTATTTTTTTAGGTTGAAAAAAATAAAGCTCAGGAAATTCTAAACCATCTAAGTTTTCGGAAGACAAGAACTCGATATCGTTTTTAAGGTCGTAAGAGAGGTAGCCAAAAATCCAATCATTTACTTGCGATTGATATTCTGCCAAATCGGAAAATCCGTGCTGGGCATCGGTAGAAATTCCCGTTAATCCATCTACAGCCAAAAGTCCGTCAAAAGAACTATACGTTCCAGTATGCCCATTACTATCCAACCACGCAACCTCATCGTATTGGCGTGACCACTCTAAAAGATTATTCTTAAAATTTTGAATATCAGAAACGGTATAACGAACAGTTTTTCTCAACTACTAGCGTATTGCATCTAAGAAAGCTTGTACCTTTTCTGAATGTTCTGAAGCCAATTCCGTATCTAAAATACCTTTCTCCATATCAAAATTATCTGAAAAACTGGGTAATGAAAAGGTATCTGTGACCAATGCACCAAAGCGTGAAAGCAATTTCTCACTTACTTCTAGGGAGCTCTGGGCTCCTCGTTTTCCGACTGATGTAGCCATTAAAAATACTTTTTGATCCCTGATAAAATCGGTATCCACTCTAGACAACCAATCGACTAGATTTTTAAAATAAGCCGATGGATTACTGTTGTGCTCGTTAACGGAGATGATAATGCCAGAAGCCTTTTGTATGTCTTCCTTAAGCGCTACCAGTTCGTTAGAAAAGCCATGCTCCTTTTCGTAATCCTCACTATACATAGGAAAAGGATAGTTGGAAAGGTTTAATAACCGAAGTTCCTGTTGGGTTATTAAAGAGGTAGTATAACGCACCAATTTATAGTTTATGGAAGTTGATGAATTACTGCCTGCAAATCCTAATATATATGACATATAGCTAATTTTTTTCAATGACGAAAATACCCCAAATACCATTGAATTGCCAGTATTTTATCTAATTTTGCCCCGCGAAACGTCTAAACCGACTCGTAATGAAGTATATAGCTTTAGAATGACCAAAGTAATCCAAAAAAATACAAGGTTATATTTTGTTGATGCCATACGTGCATGGGCAATCCTTATGATGCTTCAAGGTCACTTTTTAGACGGACTTTTGGACAATGCGTTCCGGGACGACAGTAACATACTTTTTACTGTTTGGAAATATTTTAGAGGTATCACCGCACCGGTATTCTTTACCGTTTCGGGTTTCATATTCACTTATTTGTTGATTAAAGCACCTGGAAAAGGCTGGGATAACCCAAGGGTAAAAAAAGGAATTAGACGCGGTTTTGAATTATTGATTATTGGTTATTTACTTCGCTTGAATCTTTTTGGACTTTTTAAGGCCGAAGTCTACAATTCTTTTTATCTAGTGGACGTATTGCACTGTATTGGACTATCCATACTAGGAATTATTGGGATGTATATTTTATCTGGTAATCGAAATAAATGGTTGTTGCCTGCTCTTCTGGTTGGTACTACGATTACCTTGTTTGTATTTGAACCGTGGTACAAATCTGCTAACTTTCATCTATTACCCCAATGGATCGCCAATTACTTTACCAAGGCAAATGGTTCTGTATTTACTATTTTACCTTGGTTTGGATATGCTACTTTTGGCAGTTTTGCTGCGGTACTATTCCATCGATACAAGAAAAGTTCCTATTTATATCCTGTTGCCATAGGGCTTTGTGTTAGTATAGGTGTGTTATTGATTTTTTATTCTTCCGATGCTTTCCTGGCACTAGCTCACTACGCTGACCTAAAACTCTTTGAAGCTATATTTTTCAACAACTACTTATTTATTAGACTTGGTGATGTGCTTTTAGTATTTGCCCTTTTTATGTTGGCAAGAAAGTTTCTTACGAACAAAACTGTATTGCGACTAGGGCAAAGCACCCTGTCTATCTATGTCATTCATTTTATTATACTGTATGGTAGTTTTACAGGTTTAGGGCTCTACGGGTTCTTTCATCATTCCGTGAGTCCGATTATTCTGGTTCCTGGTGCCATTTTGTTCGTTGTAGCCTGCTCTTATTTAGCTTTACGGTATGAGGATAATAAGGCTGATATCAAACTGTCTATCAATTCCTATTTTAATGTGATCAGAAAAAGAATAGAGTATGCCCTACTATACGGCTTCAGCATACTTCGGAACTTTTCCTTAAAATTGGCCAAGTTATTTGGACTGATTAAAAATTGAATCCTACCGTTTCCATTTTCGGTTCTTTCGCTTACATTGTAGAAAAATATAATATATGAGCGATATAAAATATTCCCCTATTCAAGTAGATTTAGAAAAAGACAAAAAATACGCATGGTGTACCTGCAGTCATAGTGAAAATCAACCTTTTTGCGATGGTGCGCACAGAGCACATAACAAGCCACCTTCTTTGGGTTTTAGTGTCGAAGAAGATAAGGCTGCTTTTTTATGTACGTGTAAAAAAACCAGCAATCCTCCGTATTGTGATGGGAGTCATAACAAGTAACTATTTTTTCAAGCAGCATTTGAAAATAAAAAAAGCAGCCTCGAAAAGGCTGCTTTTTTTATTACGACTGTACCGTTACATCAAATTAAAGGTACGTATTACTTTAAATATGCAAAGCACGATCACCCGTAGCGGCCAAAGCTGCTTCTTTAACTGCCTCTGCGTAGGTTGGGTGTGCATGACTCATACGAGCAATATCCTCAGCGGATGCTCGGAACTCCATAGCGGTTACCGCTTCCGTGATTAAATCCGCGCATCTCGCACCAATCATGTGTACACCTAAAACTTCATCCGTAGTTTTATCAGCTAATATTTTTACGAATCCGTCTATATCGCCACTAGCCCTGGAACGGCCTAAGGCTCGCATAGGAAACTGGCCTACTTTATAGGCAACACCAGCTTCTTTTAATTCCTCTTCCGTTTTACCTACAGAAGCAACTTCTGGCCAAGTATACACCACGTTGGGTATCAAATTATAATCTATATGTGGTTTCTGTCCTGCCAATTGCTCGGCTACCAAAGTACCTTCTTCTTCAGCTTTATGAGCCAACATAGCACCTTTCACTACATCTCCAATGGCGTAGATATTATCCACATTAGTTTTTAAATGTCCGTCTACGGCAACTCGGCCGCGTTCGTCCAACTTCACACCGGCAGCTTCTAGATTAAGTCCTTTTGTAAAGGGACTTCTACCCACAGATACCAAGCAATAATCACCTTCAAAAACAACTTCGTTACCTTTTTTATCATCGGCTTTAACTGTAATGGTATTGCCTTTTCGCTCCACGGATTTTACTTTATGCGACAAAGCGAATTTTACCTTTTGCTTTTTCATCACCTTCATTAATTCCTTAGAAAGGGCGCTATCCATTACAGGAATAATGCGGTCCATGTATTCTACAACGGTAACTTCCGCTCCTAATCTTTTATATACCTGACCTAGCTCTAGCCCAATAACACCACCCCCAATAACGATCATGTGCTTTGGAATCTCGGTCAGCTTTAAGGCTTCAGTTGATGTGATGATGCGTTCCTTATCTACCGTAATAAATGGCAATGTAGAAGGTTTGGAACCTGTTGCGATAATAACATGTTTCGCTTCTATAGTATCTGTGCTACCATCATCTTTTGTGATGTTAACGTGTGTGGCATCCTTAAAACTACCTAAACCTTGGCGTACTTCTATTTTGTTCTTATCCATCAAAAACTCAATACCCTTGGTGGTCTGATCTACGACGGCCTGCTTACGACCTATCATTTTTTCTAGATTTATCTTTATTTCTCCCGGAATTTCAATACCGTGTTCTTCAAAATGCTTTACGGCATCTTCATAGTGGTGCGATGAATCCAATAATGCTTTAGAAGGTATACAGCCAACATTCAAACAAGTACCTCCTAGGGTAGGATATTTTTCTATTAATACAGTCTTCATTCCTAACTGGGCACAACGGATTGCGGCAACATATCCTCCAGGTCCAGAGCCTATAATGGCTACGTCATATTGATTCATATCTTATATATTTTCAAATTATTACAAAATTAATACTATTTTCTGTTTTTAAAGAGGGATTGCTGTAGAATGCTTTACCTCTTTTATGGTAAACGAACTTTGTGTACTTCCTATATGGTTAATCGCTGTAAGTTTGGAAACCATAAAGTTTCGATAATCGGCCATATCCCTAACCACTATTTTTAACAGATAATCATAATCTCCACTCAAATGATGACACTCCACTACCTCTTCAAGTTTTAAAACTTCGCGCTCAAATTGTTTAATATTCTCCCTCGTATGTTGTACCAGTTTTATATGGCAGAATACAATAAAAGTCTTGTCTACTTCAACTTTACCTACCAGGGCTACATAACTTTTAATAGTCCCAGACTTTTCCAAACGCTTAATTCGCTCATAAACAGCAGTGGTAGAAAGTCCAAGTTGATGGGCATATTCCTTGGTGGTCTTTTTACAATCTTGTTGCAAAAGGCCTAATAGTTTCAAGTCAATAGCATCTAGCTTCATAATGAATAGGGTTCTTTTAAATGAATACAACGCACAACATATCCGTTATATTTTCTAAAATTACTATAAATATAGTTTTATATTCTGTATTTATCAATTACCATTGACAATTAATCAGGCATACCTTAAATTTACTTGTAAAATATACTATCATGAGTAAGAAAGCAGCAAACGATTTACAAGATTTACAATACTTTGGAGAGTATGGAGGCGTTAACCCCTCTATTTCTGATTCCTCTACATATACCTTTCTATCGGCCAAAACCATGTTCGATACCTTTGAAGGCAATACGGAAGGCTGTTATCTTTATAGTAGGCATTCTACTCCTTCCAACTTATATTTAGGAGAAGCACTTGCAGCATTGGAAGGTACCGAGGCTGCAAACGTTACCGCAAGTGGAATGGGTGCCATCACGGCCGTAATCCTGCAACTGTGTAATGCAGGTGACCATATTGTGAGTAGCAGAACCATTTATGGGGGCACTTATGCTTTTATGAAAAACTTCCTTAAAAAGTTCAATATCGAAACTACTTTTGTGGACATTACCGACATGGATGCGGTTGCAAAGGCAATCACGCCAAAAACTAAAATGATCTATTGCGAAAGTGTGAGTAATCCATTATTGGAGGTTGCTGATATTTCGGCCTTGGCTAAAGTTTCCCATAAAAATGAAATTCCATTAGTAGTAGATAATACCTTTTCGCCCTTAACTATTCGTCCCGCATCCTTAGGAGCAGCTATTGTTATCCATAGCCTAACCAAGTTCATCAACGGGACTAGCGATTGTGTTGCTGGGGTTGTTTGTGGTACAACTGATTTTTGCCTGAGTCTAAAAGATGTAAACAATGGCGCAGGAATGCTTTTGGGTAGTACGTTGGATAGTCAACGAGGAGCATCAATCCTTAAAAATATGCGCACGCTGCATATAAGAATACAAAAACACAGCGAAAATGCGCTGTTTCTTGCAGAAAAGTTTGAAGGGGACGGATTACGAGTTGTTTATCCCGGACTTTCCTCCCACCCCGGACATTTAAAAATGAAAGATCAAATGATTCCTCAATATGGATTTGGAGGTCTTATAACGCTAGATGTTGGTTCTTTGGAAAATGCAAATGCCCTCATGGAATTGATGCAAGACAAAAAATTAGGGTATTTGGCCGTGAGTTTAGGATTCTACAAAACATTATTTAGCGCGCCCGGGAGTTCAACTTCCTCTGAAATTCCTGAAGAAGAACAGAAAGAAATGGGACTGAGCGACGGATTAATTCGTTTTTCCATAGGGTTGGACAATGATATCCAAAGAACCTATGAGCAGATGAAGCAATGTATGGAACAACTAGAAATTCTAGGTAATGAGACTTTAATTAGGCAATAACCAGTTGGAATAAGGTTTGCACAACCGTGTCTTAAGTTGTAATATTACAGGAAACCAAACCAATAATAGATGGCTAATAAAAACCCGAATAAACACCGACAGAACGAAAATATTGTCGAAAACAAAGAGCTAAGTATCTGGGAAGCACTAATTCCCGTTATAGTTCTCGTGGCAATGTTGGCGTATAACGTTTATGTTTTTGGGGATGATGCGTTAAGCGGGTCCAATCAGTTTGTTTTATTATTGGGTGGCGCTGTAGCTGCAATCGTAGGATTTAGCAATAAGGTTTCCTATAAAACAATGATTGCAGAAGTTGCCGAAAACGTAAAATCCACCACGGGAGCATTACTTATCCTTTTAATGGTAGGTGCGCTTGCAGGCACATGGTTGATAAGCGGTATTATCCCCGCCATGATTTATTACGGACTCCAAATCTTGAATCCTACTATATTTCTTGCAGCCTGTGTTATTATTTGCGCCATTATCTCTATCGCAACCGGAAGCAGCTGGACAACATCGGCCACGGTAGGTATTGCATTAATAGGCATTGGAGATGCCTTAGGCATTTCATTGGGAATGACCGCTGGCGCTGCACTTTCAGGCGCATATTTTGGAGATAAATTATCGCCTTTGAGTGATACAACAAACTTGGCACCAGCCATGGCAGGCGGCGAACTCTTTAGTCATATCAAATACATGACCATAACAACGATTCCTACGATATTGATTACACTGACCGTTTTCATCATTATCGGATTGAATCTTGAAACTTCGGGAACTGCGGATATAGACGGTATTTTAAAATCAATAGAAGCAAGTTTTAATATTAGCGGATGGTTATTTATTGTTCCGCTTGTGGTTATCTTTTTAATAATCAAAAAAACACCTCCCTTGGCGGCACTGCTCATTGGAACGCTTCTTGGCGGGGCTTTTGCATTATTTTTTCAGCCAGATATCGTGGCAGGGATTACCAACGCAAAGGAACTCACTTTTGAATCGGGTTATAAGGGCATACTAAAGGCTATTACTGTAAATACGACTATTCCCACGGACAATGAAGCATTGAGCGACCTGTTCACGGCTAAAGGCATGGCAGGTATGCTAGGCACCATTTGGCTTATTGTCTGCGCTATGGTGTTTGGGGGTATTATGGATGGTATTGGTGCTTTGGCCCGTATCAGTTCCTCCCTTTTAAGTATGGCAAAAACTACCTTTGGACTCTTTTCAAGTACCGTAGCAAGCTGTTTGGCCTTAAACGTAACGGCTTCCGACCAATATCTGGCTATTGTAGTACCTGGAAAAATGTTCGCAAAGGCCTATGCAGATAGAGGTTTAGCACCAGAAAATCTAAGCCGAACCCTAGAGGATTCAGGTACGGTCACCTCTGTTCTGATTCCTTGGAATACCTGTGGCGCATATCATAGTGGCGTATTGGGGGTTAGCGTATCAGATTATTTTGTATTTGCTATTTTTAATTGGTTAAGTCCGATTATGACTTTGATTTTTGCAGGATTAGGGATTAAGATCAAGCAATTGACCAGCAAGGTTACGGAAGCGTAAAAATAATATCAGCTATTCCAGTTCACTAAAAATAGCTTCAAGATTTACCAAGGTCTTATTTTGGTTGCACCCTAATTAATACCTTATGGATTTTTGATTTCAAAGAGGCTAGAGCAAAGCAACTCCCAAAAGAATACTAATTTGATTATTTACTTCCAAAAACCCTTACATTTCCATCTATTATTTTTTAATTTCACAGTATAATTTATAAAGACAACAAAATGGCTTCAATTACATTAAAAGGAAACGCTATACATACATTGGGTACACTACCTGCAGCAGGTAGTAAAGCTCCCGAATTTCAATTGACTACAAACGATCTGGCTACCGTAAAACTTTCGGATTACAAAGGTTCTAGAGTAGTACTTAATATCTTCCCAAGTGTAGATACAGGTACTTGTGCACAATCTGTAAGACAATTTAATACGGAAGCTGCAGAATTGGATAATACCATTGTGCTTTGTGTATCCAAAGATCTACCTTTTGCACAAGCACGTTTTTGCGGTGCTGAAGGGATTGAAAATGTTGAAATGCTTTCAGATTTTAAAGACGGTAATTTCGGAAAGGCCTATAATGTTGAGTTTACAGATGGCCCATTGGCCCCTTTGCATTCCAGAGCCGTTGTGGTTGTAGATGAAAAAGGAACTGTTTTGTACTCAGAACAGGTACCAGAAATCGTAGACGAACCCAACTACAAGGCCGCATTGGAAGCCTTAATGGCCTAGAAAGTTGTATTTTATTATGCCTAAAGAGTCCTTTCTAGTAAATAGAATAAAAAGTGTTGGCTTCGCTATTCGCGGAGCCATACTTTTGATACGTTCGGAAGCGAGCATAAAAATTCAGGTTTGTCTAGGGTTGATTATGACCGCTGCCGGTTTTTATTTTGATATCAGCACAACGGAATGGATTATGCAACTTTTTGCCATTGCCCTTGTTTTGGGTACCGAAGGTATGAACACCGCTGTAGAAAAATTATGCGATTTTGTACAACCGGAATTTGATGAAAAAATAGGTTTTATTAAGGATATTTCGGCCGGCGCCGTCATGCTGGTTTCCATAGTGGCCAGTATTATTGGTTGCATGATATATATTCCCAAAATTTTTTAAACCCACAATACAGACCGCTTAGGTCGTAAATTTGTAATTTAGCCCCCAGAATAAATCGTTTCATGGCAAAGAAGGCAACCAAAAGAAAGCCCACACCTACTAAAAAGAAAACTCCCTTACTCTTGTCTAAACAGAACAAGATCATATTGGGTAGCCTTTTAGCACTTTTTAGCATTGCCCTGTTCTTCTCGTTCATCTCCTTTTATTTTACCTGGCAAGAGGATCAAAGCATGTTAACGGAATTCAAGGATCGTAACGAACAAGCAAAGAATCTCTTAAATAAATTTGGTGCCAGTGTAAGCCACTTTTTTGTTTACAAAGGCTTTGGAATATCAGCTTTGATTTTTCCTATTTTGCTTTGTTTAAGTGGTATCTATATGTTTTTGGGCTTAGATAAGAAAGGGCTCCTTAAAAAATGGATATGGGGACTTATCTTCATTATATGGATTTCAGTCACCCTTGGTTTTTTTGCCACGGACAGTCCACTCCTAGGTGGTTTAATAGGATATGAAATAAACGATTTCCTTCAGGACTATGCCGGAAAAATTGGCGTACTTCTTCTCTTGGTTTTTGGTCTTGTTTTTATAGCCGTGCGCTTATTTAAACTTACACCAGAAGGTGTCGCATCATTTTTTAAATCGAAACAAGAGGCCTTAACGTCAGAATTTAAATCGTCACGTAAAACAAAGTCCAAAACGGAAGAAATGCTACCAGTTGGCTTGGACGAGGAACCTGTAGTTATTGACACCTATACCCATAAAACAGAAATTCCACATTTAGAAAAAGAACCTATTGCTACCGATTTTGAAATTACAGTTCCCACAGAGCCAGAGGAAGAGGAGCCAACCTTAAATATGGAAGTGGAGCATGTTGTGGAGGAACAGGAAGAATTAGATGTACTCGCAAATAAACTAGTAGACGATTTTGGAGAATTTGATCCTACCTTAGAATTAGGCAACTACAAATTCCCAACCATAGAACTCTTGGATCCACACGGAGTAACGGGCGGCATTACCATAAACCAAGAAGAATTAGAAGAAAATAAAGATAAGATTGTTGAAACCCTAAAAAACTATAAAATTGGTATTGCCCAAATAAAAGCCACCATAGGTCCAACGGTAACCTTATACGAAATTGTACCAGAAGCAGGGGTTCGTATTTCCAAAATAAAAAACTTAGAAGACGACATTGCACTTTCTTTAGCAGCATTAGGAATACGTATTATTGCTCCAATACCAGGAAAGGGGACCATTGGAATCGAGGTACCTAATAAAAATGCTAGTATCGTTTCTATGCGTTCGGTAATAGCCTCCAAAAAATTTCAAAACGCCGAGATGGAACTGCCTATTGCCTTTGGAAAGACAATTAGCAACGAAACCTTTGTGGTAGATCTTGCTAAAATGCCGCACTTGCTAATGGCAGGTGCTACTGGACAAGGAAAATCAGTTGGTCTTAATGCGGTATTGACTTCACTATTATATAAAAAACATCCTGCTGAGGTTAAGTTTATTTTAGTAGATCCAAAAAAGGTAGAACTTACGCTTTACAATAAGATAGAACGTCATTTCCTAGCTAAACTACCAGATTCTGAAGAAGCTATTATTACAGACAATACGAAAGTGATTCACACCCTTAATTCGCTCTGTATTGAGATGGATAATCGCTATGAGCTATTAAAACTGGCCATGGTACGTAATTTAAAGGAATACAATACAAAATTTAAGGCTAGAAAACTGAATCCGAATGACGGACATAAGTTCTTACCTTATATCGTTTTGGTTATCGATGAGTTTGCAGATCTGATAATGACTGCCGGAAAAGAAGTGGAAACTCCGGTTGCTAGACTCGCACAACTCGCCAGGGCAATAGGCATACACTTGATAATTGCCACGCAACGGCCATCAGTAAATGTAATTACAGGGATTATAAAAGCCAACTTCCCAGCACGATTGGCATTTAGGGTAACTTCAAAAATAGATTCTAGAACCATTCTTGATGCCCAAGGTGCGGACCAACTTATAGGACGTGGGGATATGCTATTTACCCAAGGTAACGAAGTTACACGCATACAATGCGCTTTCGTAGATACACCGGAAGTAGCTAAAATTACAGAATATATTGGTAGCCAGCGTGCCTATCCAGAAGCATATGAACTGCCGGAATATGTAGGTGAGGATTCTGGCACGAGTGTTGATAATAATATTTCTGAACGTGACGCCAAATTTCGTGAAGCAGCAGAAGTCATTGTGATTGCACAACAGGGCTCTGCTTCTTTGATACAAAGAAAATTAAAGCTTGGTTACAATCGCGCGGGCCGTATAGTTGACCAACTGGAAGCAGCTGGCATCGTTGGGCACTTTGAAGGTAGCAAGGCAAGGCAAGTACTGGTTCCGGACCTCGTAGCGCTGCAGCTACTATTGGATAGCGAATAAGCATACTGGGTGTGGGAATATTGGCAAAGAAAAAATAATAAAAAAGGATAGTAGCTTTCAGTATTTAATAGTTAGAAAATAGATTTAGATAGATGAAAAAATTAGGTATAGTATTCGCATTTTTATTGGTTGCTAGCATTTCCCATGCACAAAACTCCACCAAGGCAAAGGCTTTATTGGACGAGGTGTATGCCAAGGTCAAAAGCTATGATAATATCTTTGTGGACTTTAAATTTGACCTAAACAACACAGAAGCGGATATTAACCAAGAAACACGTGGCGATGTTACCTTAGCTGGAGAAAAGTATATTTTTAACTATCTGGGGTCACAGCAATTGTATGACGGTAGAAAAGTCTATACCATCGTACCAGAAAATGAAGAAGTGACCATTGAAGATTTATCTGAGGATGAAAATTCCATGTCACCTTCAAAAATGCTTACGTTTTATAGAACAGGGCACAATTATGCGATGGATATATTGCAAAACGTACAAGGAAGAAAAATCCAATATGTAAAACTAACCCCTATCGATTCAGATACCGAAATAAAGTCTAGATTATTAGGCATAGATATCGAAACAAAGCATATCTATAAGCTTATTGAAACAGGCAAAAACGGCACGAAAACTACCATTACTGTTAATTCTTTTAAAACAAATCAACCTTTATCAAAAACCTTATTTACTTTTGATGAAGCAAAGTATAAGGAAAAAGACTACTACATCATTAGAAATTAGAACATTTGAGAATTCTAGATCGGTATATACTATCAAGGTTCGTTTTTAATTTTATCAGCTCGTTTGTAATATTGATGTTCATATTCATATTTCAAACGATTTGGCTTTTTATAGACGATTTGGCTGGAAAAGGTCTTGATATCGTCATTATAGGTAAATTCCTTTTTTATTTAATACCAGACCTTACAGAAAAAGTACTTCCCTTAACCGTACTACTTTCTTCTATACTCACTTTTGGAACATTGGCAGAAAACTATGAGTTTGCAGCTATGAAAGCTTCTGGGATTTCCTTGCAGCGTGCCATGGTAAGCTTAATTATCTTTGTAACCCTACTAGGTGGTGTTACTTTCTTTTTTGCTAATAACGTTATTCCCCTCTCTCAACGAAAAATATTCAACCTTAGACGAAATATCGCAAAAATAAAACCCGCAGTTGCCGTAGCTGAAGGTGTATTTAGCGATTTTGAAGGCGCAGACATGAATATTAAGGTTGATGAAAAATATGGTGATAACGATCGCTTTTTACGCAATGTGATCATCCATCAAAAAGGTAAGAACAACATCAACACTACCGTAATAAAGGCAAAAACAGGGGAATTAAAGAGCGATGAAAATTCTGATATCTTACAATTACTACTCACAGATGGTCACTATTATGAGGATATTGTCACCAAAAACAACAAGAATAAACTAAAATTTCCATTCGCACAGGCCAATTTTGATACGTATATCATGAATATTGATTTATCAGAATTCAATAATGTTGATTTGGACGAAGAGCGCGATATTAGTACGGCCAAAATGAAAAACATCTCTAGACTTACCTTGGATATAGATTCCATAAAAAAAGATAATTTTAGGATTGTAAGGGCCTTCTCCAAAAATATAAACGCTAGATCTGGTATTTTTGTGCCTTTAGAACCTAAGGACACTACCACCGTAAAAAATAAAGCCAGCCTAAAGAAGGACTCTATACTAGCTAGTAAAATAAAAGCGATTAAGGAAGACCCGGTAAAGCAAGACTCCATAAAGGCAGATATCCTTCATATATTTCCAGAATGGCAAAGAATTCAGGTGATGAATAACGCAAAAAATGATATCACAGGTATTTTAGGTTCTATTCGAGGCAAAAAGGAGGAGATGGAAAATAGATATAAGAATTATAACCTTCATATCTTATCGCTTCATAGCAAATATGCATTGGCCTTTTCCTGTATAATTCTATTTTTTGTAGGTGCTCCATTAGGTGCTATTATTAGAAAGGGAGGACTAGGGCTGCCAATGGTCATTGCTATTGTACTGTTTTTAGTGTACTATTTTATTGGGGTATTCGCAGGAAATTATGCAAAGGAAGGAAATATAAATCCTATTTTAGGAGCCTGGTTAGCTACATTGATTATGTTACCCTTAGGTATTTGGTTTACAAAAAGGGCTACAGAAGATAAGGGAATGATGAACTTTGGTATCATCACAGATTTTTTCCAAATGATATTCAAAAAATTCAAGAAAAAGAAAGTTGATGATAACGAAAATGCAACATAACATACAATTAGATACCATAAGCGACGCAATTGCAGATATTCAAAAAGGGAAGGTCATCATTGTTGTTGACGATGAAAACCGAGAAAACGAAGGAGATTTTTTAGCCGCTGCTGAACTCGCAACACCGGAGACCGTTAACTTTATGGCTACACATGGAAAGGGGCTTATTTGTGCTCCGCTGACAGAAGGTAGATGCAAAGAACTTGGACTCCATATGATGGTAACTAACAACACAGACCCTATGGAAACCGCATTTACAGTGTCCGTAGATCTTAGGGGAAAAGGAGTTACTACAGGAATTTCAGCTTCAGACAGAGCTATGACCGTTTTAGCCCTTACAGAAACAGAAACCAAGCCGCACGATTTAGCAAGACCAGGACACATATTTCCTTTGGTAGCCAAAGAAGGTGGTGTTCTTAGACGTACGGGACATACCGAAGCAGCAATAGATTTTGCACGCTTAGCAGGATTACAGCCAGCAGGTATTATTGTGGAAATCATGAATGAAGATGGATCCATGGCCCGTTTACCGCAACTTATTAAGGTAGCTAAAAAGTTCGATTTAAAGATTGTTTCCATTGAGGATTTGATAGCCTATAGGATGGAGCACGATAGCCTTATCGATAAAGAAACCGATTTCGAAATTATGACTCGTTTTGGTGAATTTAGGTTGCGCGCTTACAAGCAAACGACAAACAATCACGTGCATATTGCGCTGACAAAAGGGATATGGAGCAAGGAAGATGAAGTGCTTACACGCATTAATTCTACCTTGGTAAACAATGATATTCTAGGTACGCTGACCAATAGTCCCGATGAGAAATTGGAGAATATGTTCAAGGCGATAAATAAAGAGGGAAAAGGGGCGATTGTTTTTATCAACCAAGATTCAGAGTCTCTGAACCTATTATCGCGCCTAGCAGAACTTAAAGAGCTGCAAAAACAAGGGATTCACAAAGCACCTAAAATAGAGATGGATTCAAGGGACTTCGGTATTGGGGCACAAATACTGCACGATTTAGGTATTACCAAAATGAAGTTACTGACCAATAGCCAACAGTCCAAAAGAGTTGGAATTGTTGGTTACGGATTGGAAATTGTGGATTACGTTTCGTATTAATTTAATCGATTAACACTTTTGTAATAACCCGCGCCATAGTTTTAGCTCTTTTAGCAACATCTTCCTTGGTCCAACTTAGTTTTATCAAGGAGGATATCGTCCTCCCCATCCATGCATCTGACTTTGAAAAATCTGCTTTGCTATAATCCGGAAGTCCGTCAATAATTTCTTGTGGAAACTTACCTAGTGTCTTCAAGTTGGTTAAATGTTCCCATTTACGGTAATAGTGCCAGTTGTTATCGTACCAATAAAAACAAACGTCCAAACCAGCTTCTCCAAGCGCTTTGTGTGCTTTTTTGGTTAATTTCTCCGTCGGTAAAAAGAAGTTCAGAAAGGAATAATTCTCCACACCACCTTCTGGTACGCGTCTAAAAGTTACGCCGTCGATACCGGTCAATGCTTCCCTTAAAGAAGTGTAATTTTCCTTTTGAATGGCTATAAATTCGTCCAATCGCTGTACTTGAGCACAACCAACTGCTGCATTGAGTTCAGAAATTCTATAATTATATCCCAAAAATGGATGACTTTCCGCTCCCCTGTCATTTCCAAAGTGGTCATGTCCGTGGTCAGAGTAGTGATCCGAATTTTTGTAATACGTTTCGTTGTTGGTTATCATGGCACCACCCTCACCACAAGTAATTGTTTTTACAAAATCAAAAGAAAAACAGCCTAAGTCTCCGTAACTACCCAAGGGCTTTCCTTCGTAAGTTCCGCCAATTGCCTGGCAAGCATCCTCTAACAACAATACATTATGCTTTGAGCAAATAGCTTTCAAAGCCGATAAATCTGCCATAGATCCGCACATATGAACCGGCATTACCACTTTGGTCTTAGCTGTAATCGCTTTTTCTACCGCTTTCGGGTCTAAAGTCAAGGTATCATCAATATCTACTAAAATAGGAATTGCGCCAATGGCTAAAATCGATTCAAAACTCGCTACAAAGGTAAACGTGGGCATGATTACTTCGTCCCCTGCTCCGATTCCTGCAGCTTGTAAAGCTACGGTGAGTGCCGCTGTGCCACTACTGAGTAATTGTGCATAGTTGGTCTGCATGCGCTCTGCTATTGCTTTTTCCAACTCCTTTGCTTTCCAATGGCCCTTTCGCATTCCGTCGAATCCGTAACGCATCAATACACCGGAATCCAATACATCTTGCACCTGTGCTTTTTCTGCTTCCCCAAATAATTCAAATCCTGGCATCTGTCTGTCTGTTTTAAGCTGTCGTAACTGTCTAGAATAGCTACTTTTCAAAGTTACGACACAAATTCAAATTCAAAAACAAGTTCAGGCTTAAGTTCAGGTTTAAAAATAACTACAAGCTATCTTGTTTTTTACTTGGACGACTAAGTTATAAACGTCAACAGTCATCTCTTAAGAGTTTACCTACCTACTGCTTAAACCACATACGATTAATTAAAAAACCAAAGCTTTACAGCCATAATTACGACCATGACTACTAAAAAATATTTTATGAATCCGTCTCCTTTTTTTACCGAAAACCGGCTAGCGAACCACGCACCACTTCCGTTACCTATGGCCAAAATAAGGCCTATTTTCCAATTGACTTTATCGTTGAAGGCAAAAACAGCTAGGGCAGAAATCATGTATAAAAATACCACCGCTACTTTGGTAGCATTAGAGCGAACCAAAGACATTCTGTTCACATAATGCAAGAACAGCATCATTAAGAATCCGAGTCCAGCATTAATAAAACCACCATAAATTCCAAAAAAGAAAAAAGCGATGATGCCCAACCAAAGGTATTTTCCGGTAAGGCGCTCCTCCAAATGAACGATGCTCATTTTAGGGCTAAAAATTATAATAAACACCACAGCTATCATGACCAAAGCTAAGATGCGGTTAAACACCTCGCCGGTAATATCTACTGCGATATAGGCACCGATTATAGAACCAAAAAAAGCTGCAATTCCTAAATATACATTAAACGGAAACGTAGAAACCCCTTTGCTTTTAAACCCTGCCGTAGCCATTGCCGTTTGCACTACAATAGCAACACGATTGGTTCCGTTCGCTATATTCGATGGCAGTCCTATAAAAATCAAGAAAGGAAGCGCTAGCAAAGAGCCACCTCCGGCTACCGTATTTATAAAACCTACCACAAAGCCAACCAAAACAAGCAAAGGGTATTGGTACCATTCTTCCATCTTGCAAAAATAAGGTTTGGAATGGGATTTATCCCGTTGAATAGCCAACCTTATTTATAGCAAAACAAAGCTATAACATCAACGATAAACAAATAAACTTAACTATTTGAATATTAAATAATAACTTGAAATAATAACTTCATAGTGATATACAAATAAAAAAAGCCTCACGAGTATCGTGAGGCTTTTTATTGCGGAGGAAGAAGGGATTCGAACCCTCGGAAGCTTACACTTCACAAATCCGGAGATTTGCTACATTAGACCACTCTGCCATTCCTCCATAATTTTAAAACTAGTAGTATAACGAGCGTAGGTTTGGTTTAGTATTTTACGATTAAAAAAAATCATTTTGAAGTAGAAACTCATTTCCACTTAGCGAGAACCTCAACCAAAATATTTACCCCGTAAAAACCATCAACTTACAATGCTTAAGTCTCTTTGGTTGCTAACTTTTTAAACTGTTTGTAGATGAATTTCTTTTCTTCTAAGCTAAACTCCTTATCCTCGAACCAGTCGTAGGCAGCAATTTTTTCATTTTCGATTTGGGCTTTTCGAATCGCCTCCAAAGACACCAAATGCCAGTGCAAGCCTCTTTGCCTAGAAACGGAATAGCCCACATCTTCGGTGATATAGGAGATTCGTGGTTCATTAAACAGCTTTACGCCGTTTTTGAGTACGGCCAAAGTTTTAGTAAGTGCTACGACTTCCGAAAAGGAATAGCGTATAAAATCCGCAAAGCCGTTTTGTTTTGCGTTATAGACCTTGTCCCCTATTTCCAATTTTTTCATGCGCTTTTAAAGTCGGCAAAAATAGGGGCTTCAACCACTAGCACACAAGACGCCCATGCATTTGTTATCAACAAAAAAGCAACAGCATACCGAAACCCTAATAAAACGGAATACACAACAAGGGAAATATCGATTTACAAACCTAGATTTCTTTTACCCGAGCATACTCAAAACCAAGAAACAGTCCTTACTTTTAAACAAGTGATTGGTATTCTTCTTAAGAAACCTTCTAATTAGTTTATATTCGATACTCGATTAACATATCATGCTATCCTTATGAAAATTTCCCAACCCATTACACTATATAGTGTTTTGTGTGTGCTACTCCTCAGCGCATGCAAGCAGCCTTCCAGAGTTGAGAAAATAATTCCTACCTCTACCCCACCGAATATCGTTATTATATATGCCGATGATTTAGGCTACGGAGAACTTGGCGCATACGGTGCTACAAAATTAAAAACACCAAACCTTGATAAACTGGCCCATGGTGGAATGCGTTTCACCAATGGTTATGCCTCTTCCGCTACCTGTACCCCTAGTCGTTATGCCTTGCTAACAGGCACCTATCCATGGCGAAATAAAAGCGCCAAAATTTTACCTGGTACCGCCCCATTAATTATTGACACAGCGCAATTAACTATCCCCAAATTACTAAAAGCAAAAGGATATCAAACGGGTATCGTTGGTAAATGGCATTTAGGATTAGGGAACGGAAACGTAGATTGGAACCAACACATAAGTCCAGGTCCCAAGGAAGTGGGTTTTGACCATAGTTATATTATGGCTGCCACGCAAGACAGAGTACCCACGGTATATATACAGAACGGAAAAGTCGACAATTTAGACCCCAACGACCCCATTGATATAAGCTATCAACAAAATTTTGAAGGCGAAGTTACCGGAAAGGAAAATCCTGAACTCTTAAAAATGAAACCTTCCCACGGTCATGATAACAGTATCGTAAACGGTATTTCCCGTATCGGATATATGAAGGGTGGGAAAACTGCCAAATGGATAGATGAGGATATGGCAGACCACTTTTTACAAAAAGCGCAGCAGTATGTAAAAAGTAATAAGAATAAGCCTTTTTTCTTGTATTACGCCTTACAACAACCGCATGTTCCACGCACACCACACCCAAGATTCGTTGGGTCTTCTGGTATGGGTCCGCGTGGGGACGTTATCGTAGAGGCAGATTGGTGTGTGGGCGAGTTTATTAAAACTTTAGAGCAAGAAGGACTCTTGGAAAACACTTTAATCGTATTTAGTAGTGATAATGGACCGGTTGTGGACGATGGCTATCATGACAATTCTGTAGAAAAATTGGGAGACCATAGCCCAGCCGGAGCTTTGAGAGGCGGAAAGTATAGTTTGTTCGAAGCAGGTACACGGGTGCCCTTTATCACCTATTGGAAAGGTACCATACAACCAGGGGTTTCCGATGCGTTGGTATCGCAACTAGACCTCCTTAGCTCTATAGCCAACTTCGCAGGTAGCAATCAAAAAGGACAGGATAGCCAAAATCTTTTGGATACCTTTTTAGGCAAAAGTAATACCGGCCGTAAAGAACTTATTCTAGAAGCTACTTCCAGAACCGCCTTTAGAAAAGGGGATTGGGCCATGATACCGCCCTACAAAGGTAGAAGAGTAAACACCTCTGTAAATATTGAACTTGGAAATGATACGATTTACCAACTCTATAATCTTAAAGATGATTTAGGTCAACAAAATAATATGGCAGAAACCTATCCAGAGAAACTTGCTAAAATGATTACCGCCTATGAGGCTATTCTACGCGAAAAGCCAAAAAAGATTGAAGTACCTGACTTAAAGTGAAACTAGATTTAAGAATCTGATCTCCTGTCCGCCTATGAACTCAATGGCTTACGGAAGCTGAAATCGACATAATTGAACTTAGTTAAGCGCTTATAAAAACAACCAACATGTTTCCTTTTAATGCCACTAAACGAACATCTTTCGCGGGTACATTCACCAAAATAATTTTAAGCTACCCACCTTTCTAATCAACCATAGTGCGCTGCAAGAAACACTTAACTAGTATTGATCCTGGTGGGTAATTTCTGAACATAAGAGTAGTATAACCACCTATATCCATGGCATGGGTTAGTGCATCTCATCCCAGCTTCTAGCCTACCGTATTCCCGTTCAACGAATTGTCAAGCAATAAGACACTTTACTGCCAATACATGCGTTTGCTACAGAACGAAATTGGGTATTTGAAGACTCTTTTTGTTTTAATCCCACACGAAAATCATATATGAAACGCATCATCCTAAACACAAAAAACAGAAGTTCCTTTTGGAAATACACCCTACTTTCAATTTTTACAGCCTGCCTTACTGCCTGCAGTGAGGATTCTGTTTCCGACGTTTTGGATAGCGCAGCAGACCCGATAGAAGATGGCTTGGATGGTAATCCAAATCAACCTTTCAACGCAGATATCAACGGTGACGGGGAGCTCAATATTTTAATTTTGGGAACCAGTCAATCTATAAGTGTTGGAACAGAACCTTTTTTACCGGACAATATAGCCCTTGAATTAAGCAATATTCTAACTGAGGATACAAATACCACAGCCACAATTTATGTGGAAGCAGAAGACATTTATAGGAGTAAAGTAGTGTCTACGGCGTTAGGATCGTCAGGAAACGAATCCAATTATACCTATTATAGCCATTCACTAATGCAATACTATTATTGGCCAGAGGGAATGGATACTCGTATGCAGAAGCTCTCCGGAAATGGGAATAAAGATTGGGATTATGTTGTTATTGCAGCAGACCCTTATATGGTCTCTACCCTACCTGGATATTATTCACTGGGTGTAAATAAAATTGCGGCTAAAGTAGCGGAAGGCGGTGCTAAACCTTTGCTTTTGATGATGTGGCCCAAGGAACAAACCTCCTTAGCATCCATAGCCCATTTTGAAGAGTTTACCTACCGCACGGCAGAAGGTGCAAAAGTAGCTCTACAAACCGTACCAGCAGGATTAGCTTGGCAATCCCTTTCAAGTGAAAAAAAGGATGAAAGCGCACTGCATCCATCACCTAACGGAGCATACACCGCAGCAGCCTCTATATATTCTCAACTTTATGGGAAAAGTGCTTCCGAATCTAGTTATACTTATGATGCTGCGATTGCGGAAACTGTATTAGCATCGATTAAAAGTGCTGATAACGATACGAATTTCTCAGGAGCACGTACGTTTATCTCTCCGTTTTCTAGTTGTGGTATCGATGATACTATAATTCATTTTAATCATACAGGTACCAGTACGGAAAATGGGATTATGAGAGGTTTGAACTGGGTTTTTGGAAAATCGGAGCAACAACTGGAACGTTACGGACCTTCGCCCATCAATTTTAACTTTGGAAGGGCAAATACTAATTTTGAAGCAAACAAGCGCTACAAGGTTGATGTGGCTGCATTTGATTTTTCCTTTGGGTTTCCTATGCAAGATGGTTCCACTACCGGCAATATTTCACAATTATACGGTATTGATAAAAGAAATTCGCAACGAGAAAACGGAACGGACTTAGGAGTTGCTTTACACATGGTACGCGAATCTGAATTACCTACTGCAAGAGCGGTTCCTATACGAACTTTATTAGCACAACTTAAAGAAATGAATATCCTAGAATCTGCTTACAGCGATAATTGGCACCTAAACCGTGATTTGGATAAAGCCGCCGCAGGGTTTATGTATACAATACTTACAGGAAATTGCGATTTGGGAGAAGAACCTGCGGATAAGGCCTCAGGTGCGTGGAAGTCCTGGGCAGCACATAAAATTGGTTATGAAACAGCATGGAACCTAATGTATTTGGATGGGAACGCTCCAAGCTGTCAATGATTTTAAAGGGTTTTTTATACCAAGAACAGCACTAATTCGTTATTAATGAATACGTAAGGTAGTTGGTTGTAATGGAGAGGCACCATCAAAACCTTAAATTCTTTTTGCAAAAAAAACTATAATGAGCTTAAAAGCTTTTCTAAAAATCATGTTCGTATCCTTCATAATCAGTTCTTGTTCTTCTGATGAGGAAGAAATCACCGAATCCTTGGTATATCCGTCTTTCGGTCCAGAATTGGAAGTTAATATTAATGACTTATCGTTTGATGCCATGGAGCCATTCTTATCGCCGAATGGAAACTATCTCTTTTTTAATAATCTAAACGACGGTATAAATACAAAACTATACTACGCTACTAAAATTGATGATTCCACCTTCAATTATGAAGGAGAATTAGTGGGGTCAAACCAAACAGTAACGCCCCATTTAGATGCTGTTGCTGATATGGATTCTAATGGAAATTTTTACTGGACATCAACAAGAAACTATCCTAGTGAGCTGAATAACCTCTTTCAAGGAATTTTTAGCAATGGTACTATCACTGCTATTAAAAGGGTACAAGGAGATTTTAATATGAATACTCCTGGCTGGCTCGTAATGGACCATGGAATAAGTTTGGACGGGCAATTTTTGTACTTCAATAATGCAAGATTTGATGATGAAAATTGTTTAGGGCCATGTGAAACAGTACTTGGGGTTGCGAAAAAAGTAAATACTACCGAATTTAAAACGCTTTCAAATTCCACATCAATCTTACGAAACATCAATGACTCAAATTATATCTATTACGCACCTTGTATAAGTAGTGATAATCTAGAATTGTACTTCACCAGATACTTAAAAGGAGAAATTACGCTAGAAACGGTTTTTGAAATATGTGTTGCCGTCAGAAGCGATTCTTTATCCGAGTTTTCCATTCCAAAAGTTTTATTTTCAGAGGGTATAGCTAAGCTTATAGAAGCTCCTACGCTTTCTACAAATAAAAATACCATGTACTATCATCAAAAGACATCCGATTCGCATAAAATAATGATGCGATATCGAAATTTTTTATAAAATAAAATAAGGATATTCGTCCTATTTCAAACGCTGTCCATCCTTAAGTAACGCCGTTTTTAATTTTTGGTAGGGAACATCTTGGACGGCGACATTGTTATCAATT
>RCND010000252.1_pt1 | contig 30250 bp, 31 predicted proteins | sample 2041351 | NCBI WGS metagenome assembly RCND01 (sample SAMN09708230, study PRJNA481090) | Marine sediment metagenome, whole genome shotgun sequencing project. | biome: marine sediment; feature: ocean; material: sediment; isolation source: Sewage treatment plant 12B marine sediment (STP12B) ... | reverse complement strand
ATAACAACAAAAATACAAAAAAAGACCCCTAAAAAGGAGCCTTTAAAATATTTTAACATCACAAGGAGGTTACGCTTCCAAATCAAGCGAAGTAACAATTGTATTTATATCTCTATCAAACATATAATGACCCGATTTATCGTCACCTATAATATTTAATTTATCTAACAGCGTACGCGCAACAGCTTCTTCTTCCAATTGTTCTGTTACGTACCATTGCATAAAATTATGCACATTATACTCTTTCTTGTTTAAGCACTCATAAATAACGTGATTGATCTGTTCGGTAACAAACATTTCACTTTTTAAGAAATCGGCAAATAGTTCGCTCAACGAACTAAAAGATGCTTTAGGTTTCTCTAAAGCTGGTATGACTACGTTACCACCGCGCTCATTCACAAATTTTATCAATTTAATCATATGAACTCGTTCCTCTTCCGATTGGCTGTAGAAAAATTCGGCAATACCGTTATAACCTGAATCATCTGCCCAAGAGGCCATGGCCAAATAATGCATAGAAGCGTTGGCTTCGTATTTTATCTGATCATTTAAAAGGGATTCTATGGACTTATTCATATTTGTTATTTTCCACAAAGATAGCTAGGATTTATTCTGTTTAAAACTCAGTCATCAAGATTTTTAGGTTTCATCTTAAATTTATCTAAAGTAGCATCCATATTTAATATAAACTGTGTTCCTTTAATTAAATCTATCATCATTTCTAAGATAGGTTCATCTACTTTTAAACAAATATCTATTAAAGGATTGGAGCACCAAATTTTATTACACCTACCACCACAATCCTCGCAGAAACATGGCTGATTCGAATTTTTAACGATACTCAAAAGATGACTTAAATCATCTTTTGACATGAATAAACCCACCGCATCAACAATTAGTTGCATCTCACAATCAGGGTTTGGACTGTTTAGAATTTTATAAGTTGCCCCATAACCGTTTCTATATATAAGTTCCATAATATGCTACTTTGCTGTTCTTTCTACACTTTTATTTAATCTATATACAAACAAATAATAAACAGCGGCTAAAAACGCTAGCCAGCCTACGCTTATTGCTAACAAACCAACTGTTGAAACTTCATACCTATCTATTGCACTGTAATACATAAAGAACATCATAACAGCAAACATTCCCCAGTTAACATAGCGCCAGAACCCCATAACTTTCTCTTTATTCTTCTTTATTTTCAATGCTTTCCGCTTCATGGTTATCCAAATTCCACTACCAACCAATGAAGTAATTCCTAAGCCTAGGATAAACCAGATAATTTTAGTCCACAAACCGCCCCAATATCCAAAATGTAATGGGTCTGCGATATCATTTAAATACATAATAACTCCTATTTCATTAGCTTTTTGAACAGAAACAACTTCATAAGTCTTAGGGTGCAGATACACCCTGTTCGCCCTAGGGCGAACAAGAGGGACATCACTTTTTCCGGTAATATAAATGGTACCCGATGTTCCTCTACTAGGCACAATGAAACCCAGTTTTAGATTTGGTATTTCTGTCTTTGCAATTTGAATAGCCCTATCGTAATCCAAGGTTTTAGAATCAATTATAACTGCTTCCTTATCATTTTCTAAGGCTATAACTTTAGGTGTTTTAGGGTTTGCTATACGAGCAATACCTAGTGTATTCGTACGTTCTAAAAAGTACCAAATCCCAGTAATGGAAAAGAGTAACGTAAAAGGAACAGACCATACGCCTACCAAACGATGTAAACTTCTAAAAAAAACTAAACTGCCTTTATCTGTTTTTAGCTCAAATAGTTTCCTCCACCATTTTTTATAAAAAAAAAGCGCGGTAATAAGAGAAATCAATAATAAAAAACCAAAAATAAGAACAGTAAAATAACCTATTTGAAACGGAATAAATAAATAGTAATGTAGGTTTCTAAAAAAACGTTGAATGGTCATTTGTGTTGACCCCTGTATTTCTCCAGTATACGGGTTTGCAAAAACATAACTACCCTTACCACCTTCTCTCATCTGCAAGATATCACACATATAGCTTGCCCCGCTATGGTCCCAAAAAGTGACCTTACCCTCAGGATATACTTTTTTAAAATTTTCCATAATAAGGTTGCGAGAGGCTAATTCCCCTTGTGGTGTTGCCCTAATTTCAGGAATAAACAACCAATCCATCTCATTACTCAGCGTTGCAAGCGTACCTGAAAAGCATACTATAAAAAATAGAATGCTTAATCGAATACCAATCCAACTATGAATTTTAAAGAATATTTTCTTTTTTAATTTCATTTAGAAGGTATAACCTACACTTAAAAGGTAATGTCTGGGTGCTCCGGGGAATAAACGCACATAACTGTACCCTCCTACCCAATGAGTTTTATTAGTAAAGTTATTAACGAGAAGACGAATATTGAATTTATCTACAGTATAAGAAATACCGGCGTCAAAAATAGTATACTCGGGTAATTGCAAAGTACGTTCAAAGGTATTCCTACTAGACACAAAATTACTTCCTAAGGTCAACCCAATCCCTTTCAGAATACCTCTATTGAAGGTATACTTTCCAAAAATGCCTCCTTGATTTAAGGGAGCGTTTTCCTTTCTCACACCTATTTCTTCTTCATCATCACTTTCTGTGATAGTTGTTTGATTATACGCATAGTTAGCACTAACTGTTAAGTTTTCGGTTATACGACCATTAATATCGAGCTCAACACCCACCGCTTGTTCTTGCCCACGTAGTCGCAATAACTCTGGATTATCTGGAGCGTTCGCATTAACTAAAATATTATTATTTTCAATATAATAAAGAGCTAGGTTAGCCGCTAAACGCTTGTTAAAAAACTCTCCTTTAGCACCAACTTCTGTCATATATGCACTTACAGGGTCAAAAGGACCACCTGCTAATGGGTTATTTTGCACAGAAACACCTTGTGGCTGAAAACTTTCTGTATACGTACCGTATACATTTATATCATCTGTAGCGGAATACACAACACCTAATCGTGGTAAAAACTTTGTCTGCTCCGTTTTCTCTTCATCCGGTTGGTCGAAATTTACAATATCATTATAATACTCCTGTCTACCTCCAATTAAAAACTGAAACTTATTCCATTTAATTTGGTCTTGCATATAAAACCCATAAGAAAAGTATTTGGTGGGATCAAATGCACGGTCTGTAAATACATAGTCACTAACACGTGCAATAGTATAATTAGGATCTTCTAAGTCAAAATGTGGCACATTTGGTACAGGATTATCGTTTTCATCTCTTTGAAAATTAGGAAAATCTGATGCACTTGTGGATGCTGTTCCGTCATTTAAAAGATAACCACGCGCTACAGATACCGCATTACCTACAGGTTGTTTTTGCTCATTGTAATCAAAACCTGCTAGTATTTTATGCTCAAGAGCACCGGTAGTCGCTTTATATATAAAATAAGTTGAAATGTTATCTGCTATCTGTTGTCTTTGCCTATTGATAACCTGCATACCCATTAAAGTGGGTATTGGCTGACCTATACCATCTATGGCAAATTGGTTGGACGTACGGTGTTCCAATAAATCTTCCTCAAATAAATACTTGATATATGACGCATTAATGGAAAGGTTATCTGAAAACTCATGACTTAGAGACAATGTAGAGTACACTACATCACTCTTTTGAAAATCACTAGTTTGACCTAGCCCAAAGGAAATTGGAGTAGAATTCAAATCGGTTCCTGCGGTAGCTCCAAAAATAGGCTGACCACGATCAAGGTTGTTATCGAACTTACTAACGACTAAATCAAAATTTATACGGGTTCTATCTGTTGGCAAGAATGAAAATGAAGGTGCGATTACAAAGGATTTAAACTGTTGTAAATCTCGAAAAGAGTCTGAATTTTCGTAACCTAGGTTTAATCTATAGAGCAGTGTTTTACTTTTATTAACCGCTCCAGTAAAATCTGCAGTTGCACGTAATGTATTAAAACTCCCAGTCGTAAAATTGATAGCCTTTCTATCTTCTTCCAATGGTTTTTTTGTTACACGGTTCATGATACCCCCAGGAATAGAGTTTCCAAACATGGCTGAAGCTGGTCCTTTAATTACTTCAACTCTTTCTATATTAACCAACAAAGGTTGCGGGCCAAAAAGTCCAATTACCCGCAAACCGTTAATATAGGTGTCACCGGAACGAAAACCTCTAAATGAAAAATCATCGTAATAGGAGAATTGATTAACCCCACTTACATTTTTAACAATGTCATTTACTCGATACGCCTGTTGGTCTGCAATTAGTTCCTTGGTAACGTAACTTATGGCTTGGGGAATATCCTTTATAGCCGTCGCCGTTTTAGTTGCTGCATAACTCACATCATTTTTATAGGAAGTAGCTTTTCTCCCAGTAATTTCAACACCCTGTAGACGCTCTATTACACTTAGCAACTTAAAATTAGCGGTAAGAGTAGACTCGCCTTGAACAGAAATAGAAGCTGTTTGGCTTTCAAACCCAATATATGTTACAGTTATCGAATAATCTCCTACCAGAACATTTTCAAAGCTATAATTACCATCAACATCTGTTGTTGTTCCTTTCGTATTCGATAGAATTACAGAGGCCCCTAAAAGAGCTTCCGCGTTATCATTTATAATTTTTCCTTTAATAGTAATCTGTGCATTAACCGCGAAACCTAATAGTAACGCCATACTTAAAATGTAAAATTTCTTCATAGTTCTTTGGTTTTATGGTTATCCGCATTAAAAAAACGAAGTACTCTCTTAGCTCCAGTTTTTTAAATAATTCAAACTCAACTTTTATTTATTAAGAATCATTCTTAATAATATTATGTGACAAATATATTCTTTATTTTTAATTAATCTAAATAAGAATAGTATTTTTGATGTTAAATTAGATAATGAGCTTTCTAACCCTAAAAAGAACGAAATGACAGATATGAATCCTATTTATTATAATCAATTTGGTGTCGCTTTTCAATGGAGAAGAAATAATATTAAAGACATATTGAAAATTCAAATCGTATTCAGGGATACAGGACTCTTACTATCAAAGGAGGAGTTAATTCAATTTTCAAAAAATATAAAATTTACTAAAGAAAACAATATGAGCTGCCAAGATTGTATGCATAACGAATCTTGCAAAGCACTTTTGGTAGACTCTCCAGCTCCACAAATCACATTCGCAATGAATACCCAAGAATTAAATGCAGTAGACGACCTTGTTACAGGCACTCTATTTCAAATGAATTTGGAAAACTATTTGGATTATCTCTGCGAAAACGATTAATGGTATTTTAAAAACAATTCAGAAGCCTTGTTATACGCCGCTTCAAAAACCAACCAATTTACTCCTGAATCGGCCTTTTTCTCAGTAAAATAGGAAAGCATTTTTTCGGTAGGCATGTTTCCTGTAAGTTCATCCTTTGCCATAGGGCAACCTCCAAAACCTTGCACAGCACCATCAAATCTGCGGCATCCAGCACTGTAAGCAGCATTTACTTTTTCATGCCATTTTGCCGGAGTAGTATGCAAATGCGCACCAAACTCGATGTTAGGATACTTTGGAATTAGATTGGAAAAAAGATACTCAATAGTCTCTGGGTCGGAAGTACCAACCGTATCGGAAAGGGAGAGAATCTTTGCGCCCATGGCAGCCAACTTTTCGGTCCACTCCCCTACTATTTCGACGTTCCAAGGGTCACCGTATGGATTTCCAAATCCCATGGAAATATAAGTAACAACTTCTTTACCAGAAGCTTCCGAAATAGCAAAAATCTCTTCTAAGGTTTCGACGGATTCTGCAATGGTCTTATGTGTGTTACGCATTTGAAAATTTTCCGATATAGAAAAAGGAAAACCTAGGTAATCTATTTCAGGATGTTTGGATGCATCTAAAGCACCACGAACATTTGCTACGATGGCCAATAATTTGCTTTTAGTCCTAGATAAGTCCAGTTGTGCCAATACCTCAGCCGTATCTACCATTTGCGGAATTGCCTTGGGAGACACAAAACTACCAAAATCAATAGTATCAAAACCACAGCCCAATAAGGCTTGAATATAGCGCACCTTCTCCTTAGTAGGAATGAGGGGTTTGATGCCTTGCATGGCATCGCGTGGACATTCGATGATTTTGACTTCTTTAGACATTTAAATCAGAAATTTCTACCGTAAAATTACTATTATTTATTCGATAAAAGCAGATATACCGCAATACCAACAAACACTATAATCTGTAACCATTTAAGGAGAATACCCACTTTTGAATTTGTAGTGACCAGCTTCGAAATCATTCCAGAAAGAATAGCAATCGAACCAAATATAATTGAGGAAACTGCTATAAAGAGAACGCCTAATACATAGAATTGAATGACGTTACTTATGGTATCGCTAAACAAAAATCCTGGAAAAAAAGCTAAAAAGAAAATAGTTACTTTCGGATTTAACACATTCATGATGAACCCTTGTCTAAAAAGCTGCCCTACATTTTTCTTTGGCACCGCATCATTTGAGAAACTAATGTTTGCATCGCTACGAAATACCTGAAAGGCTAAATAAAGGAGGTACATCGCTCCGAAAAGTTTTATTATAAAAAAATAATAATCGTTTTCTTTGACAATTGCGGACACCCCAAAGGCCAACAAAGTTGTGTGGACCAAACAACCCGTCATGAGTCCAGCAACGGTAGCCAATCCGAACTTTTTTCCATGAGTTATGCTTTGCATGAGGACATAAATATTATCTGGCCCTGGAGATATGGCCAAAGCGGCTGTTGCCGCAGCAAAAGTGATCAATATTTCGAAATTCAAAAGGGATGGGTTATATGCTATTGGAAAAATACAAATTATCCCCATGTTGACCTATTTTTCATATCTTTCGCAAAAAATGTTTCTTATGAAGTTTAAACAAGTATCACTCATCCTATGTTTCGTAGTAGGATTCCTTGCCTTTAGTTCTTTTAATAACCTAGATAACACGAACTCAACTAAGCAGCATACCGTGGAGAACGATAGTATATTAAGACATGTAGTTCTTTTTAAGTTCAAGGACGGAACATCTGCAGAAGCGATACAGAAAGTTGAAGAAACTTTTAGTGCTCTTCCTAAGAAAATACCTCAAATTATTGGATATGAGTGGGGACTAAATAATAGTCCAGAGGGCTTAGAAAAAGGGTTTACACATTGCTTTTTCTTAAGTTTTAATAGCGAGGAAGATAGGGCAATTTACCTACCACATCCAGACCATAAAGCTTTTGGAACTGTACTTGGACCGCATTTAGATGATGTACTAGTTTTAGACTACTGGACTTCTAACAAATAATCATTAAGCTGTAGCAGTTTCCTGGTTCTGGTTTTTAAAGTAAGAGTTTAGTTCTAAATAGTAAATAGAACTACTGCTTACTTAAAATGGCCTTGTTGATTTTTTTTACTAAGCTAGGACCTTCATAGACAAAACCTGTCCAAAGCTGAATCAGGTCCGCTCCTGCCTCCAACTTTTCCAAGGCATCTTCCGCAGAATGTATTCCTCCTACTCCAATAATCGGAAAAGCCTTATTGCTCTTTTCGGACAAAAAACGTATTACTTCCGTACTGCGATCTTTAAGTGGCTTCCCACTAAGGCCGCCTGCTTCTTCTAATAAAATAGCATGGGATTTCAGATTCTTTCTTTCAATGGTAGTATTGGTGGCTATAATCCCGTCTATCTTGGTACTAGCCACAATCGCTATAATATCCAATAATTGATCATCCGTTAAGTCTGGTGCAATTTTCAACAAAATAGGTTTGCGCTTTATATTTCTTTTTCGAGAATATTTATTGTTCACCAGTTGAAGCTCATTAAGCAACGCGGTTAATGGCTCTTTTTCTTGTAACTCCCTTAATCCAGGTGTATTTGGAGAACTCACATTTACTACGAAATAATCTACATGATCAAAAAGGGCATCAAAACAAATCAAATAATCCTTAACCGCCTCATCATTGGGGGTTAGCTTATTTTTACCAATATTACCACCAATGAGTACCCTGTGGTTCTTTTTTAACTGTTCTACAGCATCAAAAACGCCAAGGTTATTAAAACCCATCCGGTTCACAATTGCCTGATCCATTTTTAACCTAAATAATCTTTTTTTAGGGTTCCCATCTTGTGGCTTAGGTGTTAAAGTTCCTATTTCTACAAAACCAAATCCAAAATCTGAAAGTTCATTGTATAAAAGTGCGTTCTTATCAAAACCTGCAGCCAACCCTACTGGATTTTTAAATTTTAACCCAAACACCTCTTTTTCCAAGCGCGGATCGTCCACAACAAATAAAGACCTAAAAAGAGGTGAAAATCCAATCTTAGAAAAAAATTTTATAAATGAAAAAGAAATATAGTGCACTTTTTCAGGGTCAAAAAGAAAGAGAATAGGGCGAAGAATGAATTTGTACATTGATAAAACGATATTTAGGACAAAAATACAAACTGAAAGGGATACTATTTAGTTCCTGTCGGGTAAGTTATTAAGTAAAGGCGAACGTTTTTTAGCGTCCAGAGAGTCATTATAAACAGCTGGTATTACAATGAAAGGCGATTTAGATGCTTCTTTACATAAGTTTCGATATAAAATATACTGCTTTTCATTAAAAAGCTTTAGCAGTTTTTTATCTATCATAGTTTGAACCATAGACATACTATCTATTACGATATTATATTCCGTTGCCAGTTTAGACAATTCTGAAACAGTACTTTGCGGATGTCTTTTTCTGATATTCTTTAATTTATTTTCTAGAATATCATACCTATAGGCTACTTCAGCGCTATAATCTACCAACTTTTCACTTTGTAAAGTGTTGAGTTGGAAAACTTCTATTAATACGGAATCTTTGGTAAAACCAACACCCAAAATACAATCTGATTGGGAGAAGACTTCGTAACCAGAAAAGAATAATAGAGTCGCTACTAAAAACGTGTTTAAATATTTGAGCATAAAATGGTAAACTTTACATCTTGATGAAATTACGATTTATAAGTCTATTTTTGAGTAAAAACAGGATTTCATGCAAGATATCATCGATAGATTCCTAAGCTATGTGACCATTGACACGCAAAGCGACCCCGCATCAACCACAACACCTAGCACATTAAAACAGTGGGACTTAGCACATAAATTAGTTGCTGAACTAAAACAAATTGGAATGGAAGAAGTATGCATTGACCAGAATGCCTACATCATGGCAACTCTGCCCAGTAATGTAGGGCATACGGTACCCACAATCGGCTTTATTTCCCATTTTGATACAACACCTGATTTTTCTGGAACCAATGTAAATCCACAAATCGTAAGGAATTACGACGGTAAGGAAATAGTTTTGAATGCAAAGGAAAACATAATTCTATCTCCAGATTATTTTGAGGATTTGCTACAATACAAGGGCCAGACCCTAATTACTACTGACGGCACCACACTTTTAGGAGCGGACGACAAAGCCGGTATTACTGAAATTATGACGGCTATGGAGTATTTAATACAACATCCTGAAATCAAACATGGAAAAATTAGGGTAGGTTTTACCCCTGATGAAGAAATTGGCCGTGGCGCTCATAAATTCGACGTTGCCAAATTTGGTGCCGAATGGGCCTATACTATAGATGGCAGTCAGATTGGGGAATTAGAATACGAAAACTTTAATGCAGCAAGAGCCAAGATTATTATCACAGGAAAAAGTGTACATCCCGGGTATGCAAAGGGTAAATTGGTAAATTCATTGAGAATAGCAAACGAATTTATAACGATGCTACCTGCGAAGGAAACGCCAGAGAACACAACTAACAGGGAAGGTTTCTTTCATGTGCACCAAATGGAGGGAGGTATTGAAAAAACCGCGCTGGAACTTATAGTACGTGATCACGATACTGATACATTTAAACAGAGAAAGGCACTTTTAGTTGAAATCACAGATATACTGAAGATTAAACATGGAGATTGCATCCAACTAGAACTCCAGGATCAATACTACAACATGAAGGAGAAAATAACCCCCGTAATGCATATTGTAACCATTGCAAAAGAAGCCATGGAGAAACTGGAAATTACCCCCAACATAAAGCCCATTAGAGGAGGTACTGACGGCTCTCAATTAAGTTTCATGGGACTACCCTGCCCAAATATATTTGCCGGCGGTCATAATTTTCATGGGAAATACGAATACATACCTGTGGAAAGCATGCAAAAAGCTACTGAAGTTATCGTTAAAATTTGTGAACTTACCGCTACCAAATAGTCATGGCTTAAAAGAAACTCCATCAACAGGTAGGCGCTCTCAAAAATGTTTCAAAGTGTTTAGAAGTACTACAAATTTCATGCATGATTATAATCAGGACACATACTTAATCACAAAGATTAAAAATAATTTTATCGTAAAAGTGAATCGTCAAATGAAATGGACAAAACCTTCTTTTTTTGATTCGCAGAAAGGAATACAAGATTTTAAACTAACAGCTTATTTTTACAATATGGTCGTGCTAGAAAAGCATTACACTAAATTCTAGCACAAACCCAAAAACCATTTTTTTTATAGGATAGGAAGTTCCCATCCATTTTGATAGTTAGCCTTTACCAATTCATTTGCTGATTCGCTCTTGAACAAACCGGTAGCTTCATCCCAATAAATCCTATCGCCCGTTTTAAAGGCCACATTCCCCATGTGAGAAACCAACGCTGCATCATACCCTACCTTTATAGGTGCGTTTAGTGCTGTGGCATCTCTACTCTTAACGGATTCTATGAAATTAACGGTATGTAAATCTAATCCACTTTTATTGCCCTTATCAAAGGAAACGGCTTCCATTTTCGGTATACCTTCTTTTCCCCAACCTTGAAAATCCTTCTCAGGTATAATTTCCCAACCTTTTCTATCTAGTACCAACGTACCATTATTTCCTATAAAGGCTATACCATGATTTCGTCCATAATTACCCCCATCTATTCCAGTGGCATGTTCCCAAAGTATAGAAAAGTCATCGTATTCATAAACGGTCTGGAGCGTATCAGGGGTTTCAGAAGCATCATCTGGATATGCGAATTTTCCTCCTAGCGCCATTACTGATTTTGGTGTTCCAGCTTTCATGCCATAAAGTGCGTAGTCTATAAGGTGTACGCCCCAGTCGGTCATCAAACCTCCCGCATAGTCCCAAAACCATCTGAAATTAAAATGAAATCTATTCGTATTAAAGTTCCTCTTTGGAGCAGGGCCAAGCCACATATCATAATCTACACCTTTTGGCACCCCAGTGTCAGCTACTATCGGTACAGGTTTCATCCATCCCATATACGCCCATGCTTTTGCTAATCGAATCTCCCCTAATTGACCTGAATGAACCATTTTAATGGCATCCACAAAATGAGGCTGACTCCTTTGCCATTGTCCAATTTGAACCATACGGTCACTAGATTGAACATAGTTTAGCATAATATTAGCCTCCTGTATAGAATTGGCAATTGGTTTCTCACAATACACATCTTTCCCGGCTTGCAAGGCATCTGTTAGCTGTAGACAGTGCCAATGGTCTGGTGTACCTATAACCACCACATCAATATCCTTATTTTCTAAAAGACGACGATAATCCTTGTACCATTTTGGCTTTTTGATACCAGCCTTTTCCAAATCCAAGGTTCTGGCCTGTAATATATTCTCATCTACATCGCATAATGCAACTACATTGGTATCTCCCATTTTTAAGATGGAAACAAGGTCCGAAAACCCCATACCTTTACATCCAATCAACCCTATATTTATAGTATCGTTAGGACCAACTTTTCTCCTTATCACCGCCAAGAGTTCCATAGGAAATAAAAATGATGCTCCCGTAACTGCAAGCCCAGCAGTTCCCTTTCTCAAAAAACTTCTTCTATCCAATGCCATAACAAACTCTTTTATGCCTTCAAGATACGGGTTTATGCCAACAAAAAAAGCACCAATATTGCTATTGGTGCTCTAAACTTTTTTATGCTACTATTACTTTTTTTCCAGAACGGGAACAGATAATTTTTTGCTCATCTCCATAGAAATAGCAGTACGATCAAACTTTAATTTCCCTGCCATGGTCTCTAAAACACATGAAAGATCTTTATCGTTTATATCTACCACTTTTCCGTGCAAACCACTTTTTGTTATCACTCGGTCACCGCGTTTTAATTCTGCCGAAAACTTCTTCTCGTCTTTTTGTCGCTTCATTTGTGGTCGTATCATAAAAAAATATGCTACCACAAAAATCAATATCATTGGAAGAAACTGTCCTATATCACCCATTTTTGGAATTTATTTTATTAACTATTGTTTAACCGGACCTAATGGAGCCACTCCATTTGGGTTAACGAATGCTTTTATTCTAATAATCTCAGAACCTTTTTCGGTATTTGCCGTAACAGTAACAGTCTTGGTTATTTGATTTTGACCTGAACCGTTAAACTTCACTATCAGTTCGCTGGTTTCACCTGGAGCAATAGGTCCTTTAGGTGGGTTAGGTACCGTACAGCCACAGCTACTTTTGGCATCCGTGATGATCAACGGTGCATTTCCTGTATTGGTAAACTTGAATGCCGCTTCCTGTGCCGTACCTCTATTAATTGTTCCAAAATCATGTTCGGTTTTTTCGAAGGTCATTACCGGGACGGCTTTAGCAGCTTCATCTCTTTCCGCCGCTTGCGCTACATTATCCGTTTTTATTTTTTCAGAGGCATTTTCCTTACAAGAAGTAAATGCGAACAACGATACCATACTAATGGCTAAAACTATTTTTTTCATTATTAACTATTATTTGTTATTATATTAAAACGTAAAATTAGAAAATTATTTTATAACAGACCCCTACCAATTTTGTTAAGCTTTCCCTCAGACTTGTATTCTTTGGTTAATTTATCCAAAATACCGTTGATAAAAATACTGCTTTTGGGAGTAGAATATTCCTTTGCAATCTCTAAATACTCATTTATAGTAACCCTTTCTGGGATAGATGGAAAATGAAGTAGCTCACAAATAGCCATTTTCAATAAAATACTGTCAATATCCGCAATACGGTCCTTATCCCAATTTGGGGTCTTACCATCTATCTCATTTTCCAAGGAAGCATTCTTCAACAAGGTTTTGGTTAATAAATCGTTTGCAAAAACCATATCTTCTTGGTCCTTTAGGAGTTTTGGAAGAAAGAACGCCTCGTTATGAACCTCTTTTGCTTTTTTGAACTGTTTTAGAATAAAAGTATTTACAATCGGAATATCATCTATCCATGTAAGTTTATCATCCTCAAAGTATTCATAGATTTTTTCGTTTGGAGCTATAATTTCCTTAAATAATTCCAGTATCAAAGCTTTATCCTTAGCAAAATTACTCCCAGCTTCTTTCATGTAATCGTCGTAAATGCTACTTTGGATTATTTCCTTATAAATCAGCTTTACGTATTCTTCGTTCAAGTACCAGTTATCCAATTTTTTATTGGTTAACATTTCCTTTAATAATTGGTTATTATTTAACTGTTGTAAAAGACGATTATTTACAAATCTTGCCTTGTCTGGATAGTCGTTTGTAGCATCGGCAAGGTACTTCTTTGATGAAAGGGTAAGCTGTTCAGAAGCTTTTTGCTGTATTTCCACAAAAAGACTTAACCATAACAAATACAAGGTGTATGTATTCTCAATACTTACTTTTAAAAACTTTTCCTGTTTTTGCAAGGAATCATCCTTGGATTGAATCAGCGCGTAAATGCATTGCATTACCTTTACCCTGATATGCCTTCTTGTAAGCATTTTAAAGAACTTTTTTAGGTTGAAATTTTCAGCCACAAAAGTACGCATCTATTTATAGCACGGCAAAGGCAATCGTAATTATTCTTAGGTATTTTATAACATTTCATTCTATGGCAAAAACCTATCTTTGAATAATATAAAACTTACAATTCCCATTTAATTTTTCCGATGAAGGAACTTAAGCACCTCAACAAATACTTCAAAAAATATTGGTTTAAATTATTATTAGGAATTATAATTACCATTTTCGCACGGCTCTTTCAGCTCATAATGCCCTCTTACGTAAATAAGACCATTACCGTAGTTGAGGAGTATTTAGCTTCTGAGATTGTAAAGGAAGTTGCACAAGAGGAACTTACTATTTATATTTTAATAATCGTTGGTGCCGCACTGCTATCCGGTTTCTTTACATTTTTAATGCGGCAAACTATTATCAACATTTCCCGATACATAGAATACGATCTTAAAAACGAGATTTTTGACCATTACCAAATCCTAAGCCTAAACTTCTATAAAAAGAATAGGACTGGTGATTTAATGAATCGCATAAGCGAAGATGTAAACCAAGTACGACTATACTCAGGACCGGCCATTATGTACGGTATACAAACTTTAACACTTTTTGCATGCCTTATTCCTTTAATGTTTATAAAGGCTCCAACCCTTGCCACCTATACCTTATTACCACTACCTATTTTATCCGTACTTATTTATAAAATTAGCAAAGTCATACATAAACGGAGTACCGTAGTACAAGAATACCTTTCCTCCCTCTCTACATTTACACAAGAGGTATTCTCTGGCGTTTCCGTGATAAAAGCCTATGCGCTAGAACCTCAAACAAATGCTGAGTTAACACAATTAGCGATAGCTGGAAAAGATAAAAGCATGAGCTTAGCAAAGGTAAATGCTTGGTTTTTCCCCTTAATGGTCCTGCTCATTGGTATCAGTAATATCTTGGTGATATACATAGGAGGCATGCAATACATCAATGGTGAAATTGGCGTTGGACTTATCGCTGAATTTATTTTGTATGTAAACATGCTTACTTGGCCGGTAGCCATTGTAGGATGGCTAACTTCTATTGTGCAACGCGCGGAAGCAAGTCAAAAAAGAATCAATGAATTTCTTAAGGAACAACCGGAACTGGAAAACAGCGTTTCACAATCCCACGATATTAAAGGAAAAATAGAATTTAAAAATGTCAATTTCACCTACGAAGACACTGAAATCCATGCGCTAAAAGACCTTTCTTTTACCATAAACCGCGGAGATACTGTGGCCATCTTAGGTAAGACAGGATCAGGGAAATCTACAATTCTAGATTTAGTAGCTAGGTTATACGACACCGGTTCAGGGCAAATTTATATCGATGATGAACCGATTAAAAACATAAACTTAACCGATCTAAGAAAATCTATAGGTGCTGTTCCCCAGGATGCTTTCTTATTTTCAGATACAATTAAAAACAACATCAAGTTCGGTAAATATGACGCTACTGACGAGGAAATCGTTTCTATTGCAAAAGAAGCTGTGGTACACAATAATATAATGGGATTTTCAAAGCAATACGAGACAGTACTTGGCGAAAGGGGTATTACTTTGAGTGGAGGACAAAAGCAACGAGTATCTATTGCAAGGGCGTTAATGAAAGATCCTGATATATATTTGTTTGATGATTGCTTGTCCGCAGTAGATACGGAAACTGAAGAAGAAATACTTTCCAATCTAAAAAAGGCATCAAGCAACAGGACTACCTTGATAGTAAGCCATAGGGTTTCTTCTGCTAAAAACGCAGATAAAATTCTAGTACTGGAAAATGGAAAGCTATTACAGCAGGGCACTCACGAGGAATTAAATACCATAGAAGGTTATTACAAAGAGCTTTATCAGAACCAACTATCAGAGAAAGAAAACTAGAAAATTGTTGTCGGATAGCTTTTTTTTCTCCATTTTTGATAGAACAATCACACTTTATAATCAAAGGAAATGAGCGATAGAGAATTAATGGATCAGGAAGAAATTCACTCGAAAGTTTTACGGGCAGGTAGAAGAACCTATTTTTTTGACGTACGAAGCACCAAAGCTGGTGATTATTATCTAACCATTACGGAGAGTAAAAAATTCACTCATGACGATGGTTCATTTCACTACAAAAAACATAAAATATACCTATACAAAGAGGATTTTGAGGCTTTTAAGGAAAATGTAGAAGAAATGATGGATTTCATCATTAATGAAAAAGGTACCGAGGTGATTTCCGAAAGACATCAAAAAGATTTTAAGAAAGAAGAGGATGAAATCGCCCCAACAAGCGACGAAACACCAACAGGTAACTTTACCGATGTTAGTTTTGATGATATTTAAGCATCAATTCTCTTAAATAAAATGATAACGACCCTAATTATTGAGGGTCGTTTTTTATTTTTATAGTCTAGATAATCAAATTAGAATTATGAAAAAACTACTACTTGCCGTTTTACTCGCTATTTCCTTTACTTCTTTAGCACAGGAAAAACTGGATTTAAGCTATTACTTGCCACAGGAAGTTTCCTATGATGCAGCTATACCTACACCCGAAGATATTATTGGGCATGAGGTTGGAGAATGGCATGTAACCCACGACAAGCTTATGTTTTACATGCAAGCTTTGGCTAAGGCCAGTGATCGGATTACTATAGAGAACAGAGGCGAAACCTTTGAAGGCAGACCCATTTTATTACTAACGGTTACCACTCCAAAGAACCATCAGAATATTGAAAAAATAAGAAAAGACCATGTTGCCCTTACAGAAAATGGAGCCAACTTGGACACTGCTTCAATGCCAATAGTGGTGTATCAAGGTTTTTCCATACACGGAAATGAACCCAGTGGCTCCAATGCGGCATTGGCATATGCTTATTATCTAGCAGCAGCGCAAGGTTCAGAAATAGAGGCTATGCTAAGTAATATGGTAATCCTATTAGACCCTTCATTCAATCCAGATGGGTTACAACGCTTTGCGTATTGGGCCAATACCAATAAAAGTATTAATCTAGTAGCCGATAATAACGAACGGGAATATCATGAAGTATGGCCAGGCGGCAGAACCAATCATTATTGGTTTGATATGAACCGAGACTGGTTACCAGTGCAACTACCGGAAAGCAGGGCTCGCATAGAAAGCTTTCACAAATGGATGCCTAATATTTTGACAGACCATCATGAAATGGGTACTAATTCAACATTTTTCTTTCAGCCTGGGGAACCCATGAGAACGCATCCGCTTACACCAGAAATGAACCAAGAGCTTACTCGTGAAATAGGCACTTACCATGCAAAGGCTTTGGATAAAATAGGATCCTTCTACTATTCTGAAGAAAGTTTTGACGATTATTACTATGGCAAAGGTTCCACTTTCCCCGACGTAAACGGAAGTATAGGAATCCTTTTTGAGCAAGGAAGTTCTAGAGGTCATATACAGGAGAGTGAAAACGGATTATTGACCTTTCCTTTTACCATTCGCAACCAATTTACTACTGCTGTTTCTACGGTTAAAGCGGCAGAGAACATGCGAGAAAAAATCTTAAATTACCAGAGAAAGTTCTACCAAGATATTAAAGTTGAAACTTCTAAAAATAAGGTTAAGGGAATCGTTTTTGGGGATAGTAAAGACGGTGCAAAAGCTTGGCACTTGGCAGAAATCTTACAAAGACATAAGATAAAATTTCACGAATTGGCTAAGGATGCCACCATTAATGGAAAAGCGTACACAAAAGGTAACAGCTATGTCATTCCTATGGATCAAAAAAATCCAAGATTGATTCAAGGGATGTTCGAAAAACGTACTACTTTTAAAGACAGTCTTTTCTATGATGTATCCGCTTGGACCTTCCCATTGGCATTTAATGTAGATTATACAGAAGTTAACTCACTCGATAATGCTGGTCCTGAAATTGCTGAATTGGCGCCCATGACAGGTTCCGTAAGCGCCAAGAGCAACTACGCTTATCTTTTTGAATGGAATGAGTATTATACGCCAAAAGCACTGAATGCCATAGTGGAAAAAGGACTACGCGCCAAAGTGGCTAAATCTCCTTTTACCTTGGAAGGAAAAACCTATGATTATGGTACCATTATGGTTCCAGTACAAAACCAAGACCTCAACGCAACTGCACTACATGAGTTTATGCTTAGCGTGGCCAACGAAAGTAATTTACAGATAACTTCTGTAGGCACTGGACTTACCAAAGGCATCGATTTAGGAAGTAATGATTTTGATCCTATCCATAAACAAAAAGTAGCAATTATTGTTGGAGATGGCATCCGATCTTATGATGCTGGCGAAATCTGGCATTTATTTGATACACGCTACACTATGGAACTTACCAAAATAGATTTGAACTATTTAAGTTCCGTAGATTTAAGCAAGTACACAGACATTATCCTGCCTAGCGCCTACGGCAATGCTATAAATAAGCGTAACACCGAAAAAATTAAAGAATGGGTTAAGGACGGAGGAACCTTAATCGGATACCGAAATATGGCCGAATGGCTCAACAAAAACGAGTTCATGAAACTAGAATTCAAAAAAGACACCTTAGTGGCAAAGGACATCTCCTTTGGAAAAAAGAATGATTTTAGGGGTGCACAGGTTACAGGCGGGGCCATTTTTGAAGCTAGTCTGGACCGCTCACACCCTATTAACTTTGGTTATAAAAATGATAAATTATCTCTTTTTCGGAATACCAATGTCTACATCAAACCTCATAAGGATAGTTATAACAATCCTATTGTTTACACTAACAACCCTTTGATGAGCGGTTATGTATCTGAGGAGAATTTAGAAATGCTTAAAAACTCGGTTCCTTTTCAAGTGCAAGGTTTAGGCAGAGGAAAGGTGATTACATTCACTGATAATACTAATTTCAGAGCCTTTTGGTATGGCACTAACAAACTGTTGATGAACGCTATTTTCTTTGGTGAGATGATGTAATCGGCGTACCAATGAATTTGATGAATATAAACAGGATACTATTCACTTTTTGGTCAATAGGGTTATTATTATTATTTAGCAGCAGCGTTACAGCGCAATCGCTTAGTAGTAAAAAGCCTTACGTAAAGGAAAAAAGTTATTATCAAGAAATCCCTTTTGAATACGTAAGGGGTAAAATTATTATCCCGGTTACCGTCCAGGGAGAAGTATATCGGTTTATTTTGGATACTGGTGCTCCAAATATTTTAAGCAAAAGTCTAGCGAAAAAAGCAGGAATTATTGCCTTGGATAGTCTAGCAGTATCAGATGCAAATGAAACCAAAAAGCAAATGGCCTTGGTTAAAGTTCCTAAGTTAAGTTTGGGCAATCTTAATTTTTTAAGTACCACAGCCATAGTGCATGAAGTTGAAATAGATGATATTTTTAGTTGTTTTGAAATTGACGGCTTTATTGGCAGTAACATGCTGCATCATTCCGTTGTTCAAATAAATAACAAAGAAAAAACACTACTCATTTCTGATGATATCAAGAAACTAAATGTAAACAAGAAAAATAAAACCAAACTTCAATTATTTGGTGATCAAAAAAGCCCTTATACCTGGATAAAGCTAAAAGGAATAGGTAAAAACAAAGTACTGTTAGATACCGGAATGGAGGGGACTTATGACATCTCATTAAAAGCGCATAGGTTATTTGCCAAAAAAGATTTTTACACGCCTCTAGCTAAAGGAACCGGTTCGTCTACCATAGGTTTATTTGGTACAGGAAAAAGCAGCATCCAATACCGTGTTATGATTAAGGACATAGAACTAAGCGGTACAGTTTTTAAAAATACCCTTGCAGAAACTACAAATGATACTAATTCTAGAATTGGTGCCTCCTTTTTTGAACAAGGCACTGCTACTTTCGATTTTAAAGAGAAAAAATTCTATTTTAATCCTTACATAAGTTATCCAGACCTGTCGGAAAAACTGTTAGGTTTTTCACCAACACTTAAAGATAAAAAAATTATTGTAGGAATCGTTTGGGACGATGCACTTCGTACCCAAATGAGTCCAGGAGATGAAATTATTAGCGTAAACGGCCAAGCACTATCAGCTATTCCAACATGCACCTTACTAACCAAAACTTCCATTTTTAAATCTAGAGACTCCTTAGTCCTTGAAATTAAAAACGATAAAAAAGAGTTAGTAAAAGTTAATATGAATAGAAAATTCTACCAATAATCACCCTTCCCGTACTACCAGAAATTTAATCTTCAAACGTTTAAAATTATAAAAAAGACATGAAATTTAGAACTTAAAAACCATCATAATCAATTGCATATTGTCTAGATAAATCTTAGATCCAAATAGCTTAAAAGACTCAAGTTAAATTAGAACAGTTTAGTAGGCTTCAACCAATTAAAAATAGCATCTAAATTAGTTACTTCCTATGCCGTGTGAATAAAAGTTTTTGACTTCTTATCCTCTTTTGCATTTGATTCTCCCAATACAGGTGTCCACTTCATATCCTTTTCGTACCGTTTAATCTTATTATCAACTATCGGGTCCATAACCATTAAATAAATCCATTCGTTATCCAAAAGCGTCTTAAGATTTTCATTACGTAAAAGGATTTCCTCTACTCTGGCTTGAGGTGCCTGTATAAGCACCGAAAGTCGTAAAGGTTTATGATACATCTGCGTATCTGAAGAACGGAGCGATTGCAAAGGAAGACCCATCTTTAAGTCTCCACCGTTACCCTGAACTACGCCAAACCTACCCGTAATGTTGTGGGTTATTTTGGAACCGCCACCAAAAGTATCATTGTCCACCATAGAAAAATAGTAGTGATTGTTGATCCATTGCGTGACAACCATAGGTCCTTGCATAATACCTTCTAAAGCCGCACCTTTCTCATCCGATTCCCAGTCATAGGAATGAAGAAAACAACGGCCATCCAAGTTTCCACTCTTAGTCAACGATCTAGGCCCTACAATAAATCCTGCATTTTTAGCCAAGCCCCATTCCGGTCTAGTTTCACTCCATTGGTTCGCTTTACGCTCGGCAAGAGCAACGCTATTAGTAGAATTACCAAGTCTGTCCTGCGTTGCAGTCTGCTGTGTCAATAATAAGCTTTTCTTTAGCGCAACCAATTGCTCTTTATATGTACTAGGAACTTGAGAATCAAAAAGTACAATTTCATCGGTAGTGGTATTGTGCTCGGCTCCTATAAATACAGTAGTGTCTGGTATACTAATATTATGGCTTTCCGCAAGTACTTTTCTAACCTCCAACTCATTGGCCAGCTTAGCGAGCATACGGGCGTTATGCCTACCTGGACTTGCGGCACAAGCACCACAATCTAAACTTGAACCAAAGGGGTTGTTGGCGGAATGGCTTCCATGCCCCACAAAAAGAACCAATGACGCAAATTGCTTCCAACCAGTAAGGTCAAAAGCAGATTTAACAATACCTACTTTAGCTTCCAAAGGAATAGTTATACTACTAGTCTCTAGAGCATCAGTGCTATGAATTTCAGGAGTACATAACTGTTCATAAGAGGGCGTATTTTTCTGTTTGAAGCGATAAAATTGTCCAGGTATTAAAGTTCGTACCAACAAATGAAGTCCATAAAAGAATCCGGACCCCTCCACATAACCAAAAGCAGAAGGAAGCATATTTTTCATCCGTTTCAAGAAAAATTTAGCAAACTTTAGGTTATGATTTTTCTTTACATAGTTTATTAATTTCTCGTCAGTCTGAGATATCGGCGCTTCGCAAACGCTATAGGCAGAATCAACAATAGGCGGGCAAGATTTGCGATTTAAACCATCTTCCATACTCACATAATCCATAGCTAAACCAAAAAATCCAGCATAACCAAAGGTTTCATAATTGCCCTTAGATTCTACATGTCTTCTAATAAGTTCAGAACGGGTGTCTATGCAAAATACCATTTGGGCATCTGGTATCCCCAATGTTTCTTTAGTAGCTTGTACTGAAATCGATTGGTTCTCCAAAGCGTTCACCAATTCTTGCTGCCAACTTTGCTCCCACGCTTTTAACCAAATATTTTGGAGTTGCGCCATATCATCTTCTACTGGGAGGGTATTATCCTCTTTAGCTAGTATAGGAAGTTTCAATTGTTTTGCAATCCAAAGACGCACCGCCAAATAGTCCTCCAAACTTATGGGATATGTTTTCTGCCATAAGGAATCCGATGCAATACGATAGTTGATATATCCCGTCCATCCTGGCAAAGCGGCTAAATGTTGGGAAAATATAGTTAGGTAATTCTCTTCTTCCTCCGCTTCCATAACCTGTACCAGTGCCTCTGAACTGTTCTTAGGAATATCGCTCAAGGACAAAACCCCCAAATCGGTATCGTATGGAGCCAGTTTTCGCCACGCTTTGTAAAAACCGGCTTTCTTGCCTGGCATTTGCCATTCGGCCAATCCTTCATCCATAAAAGCAGCCAGCCATTTGGCCATAATACCATCCAACTGATGGTTTTTGTTCTTTTTCACCGTTTCTTTTCGGGATTCCATTTGCTGTAGATAGAATTCCGGTATTTCTTTATATCCGCTTTCCTGAAGTAACCCCTCCACAACCACTTTATCAATTTCTCCCTGATCCCATGCTTGTCTATATAGCGCTGTTTCTGGAAACATGTTAGTATTCAAAAGTGTTTTTGCACTATTCACCGCCTTTGTAAAAGGTGTTCGTTCATAACCAGATAATGGATTAGAAGTAACAAAAGAGTACAATGGCCAAGTTTTTCCAATTACTTTGGATGCTTCGTTGATACTGTTTAAAATGTCTTGTGGCATCATTAAAATTTAGATTTATAGAGTAAGACGGACTTTTTATAAGGCTGCGATATGTTCATGAGTTTTACGTATAGCCATGGTATATTTCGGTAAATCCCTAATTTCATAATAAAAAAACCTATTAAAAACACAAGTCCAAAAACAATCTGGACCGCAGAAAGTGGCAGCGCTACAGCCACCATAGGCATATCTGCCATTAGCAGAGTTACACCATTGTACATTAAGGCATACATGCCAATTCCTAAAATAAAGAGTACAGGTGGTAACACTATTTTCTGTGATAGGGTTAAACTTCTTTCCTTAAGGATATTATAGGTCGCCTGCCCAACGGTGATTGCCACAATCAGGGTTAAGAAAATACCACTATCCACATTGGTTCCTTTGCCGGTAAGCTGGGTAAAAAGAAAAGCCCCAAAAACACCAAAGGTTAGAACCACCAAAGCCTGCAAGGGCTTTATCTTAATATCCAAAGGTTTTTGAGGTATAGAATGTGCTACCTCCTCTCCAGAAGACAAGAATAAATAGGCTTTATAAAAACCGTGAAGAATAAGGTGAGCTACTGCAGCATTGAAAAAACCGAGACCGCACTGCATAATCATAAAACCCATTTGTGCAATGGTGGAACAGGCCAATTTTTGTTTTACGTTTACTTGCAGAAGTTTTGTGAACTGTGCAATGATTGCCGTTAAACCGCCAATAACGAAGAGCAGGCTAAGGGTGTCTGTGGCGAACAAAACCGTAGAAAACAACGCCAACAAAATACCAGCACCATTTACAAAACCTGCGTGCATAAGTGCAGATGCGGGCGTAGGCGCAGTCATAGCCGAAAGCAACCAGCGATGAAAAGGATATATGGCCGACTGCACTATGGCTGCGATAATGATACAAATGGCAGCTATAAACGTTATGTATGCAGGAAGTTCGTCCAAAGCTCCAAGAATACCGGATACGGTATAATTATCACTTTGGTAGGCCAACAATAATATGCCCGTACTCAAAAATATAGTTCCAGTTAAAAAATATTTTAGAGTAAATTTTGATGCCTCACGTGCTTCTCCCCATTTTGCATCTACCCCAATTAGTCTGGACATAATAAAGCCCATGACCAACCAACTAACTAACAATGGAAGGATATGTTCCGATGCAACAAAAAGCATTACAGCCAAAGTAAAGAAAAGACAAAGTATCATGAACTTGGAATGATAGCGGAAGCCTTTTAAGTAATTACCTGCATACGTACTTATTAGAGCACTAAAAAAGGTAACGGTAGTCCATATTAAAATGGTAAAGCCATTAACCCGAAATATATTTTCATAGCGCCATTCAGGAATATTTGGAAAATAATATAAAAGCCCAGCGATATTGGCAACCAAGAGCAACCAAAGGAGTGAACAAATCGTTTTTGAAAATATTACGGCTGAAGGGTCTTTGCTGGTTTCCTCTTGGCTTTGCGTCATAGAAAGTTGTTGGTTATTTTCCACGTTCATTTTAGGGTTTAATCAAGTTTAAAAATATGTTAGCTTCAATAGGAAGAGGCAAAAAAAAGTACGCACAGTAGGAAGGCATTTTTCTATATTGTAGGTCTATCAATGACACTAATTTTAATGATACTGTCAATCTCTAACGCCTTACCGTTTTGGTGCGCTAACAAGACTAATTTTTCTACGTATTTCTTAGCTTCTTTTAAGCGGATAATTCGTTCTGAAGAACTAAAATCCTCATTTGATTCGCCATGGCGCAGGTTAAGTGATTTTACGGTATGAAATTTTATTTTATCATTTAGTAGAGACAAAAGCACATCCGCGGCTTCTGCAGGACTGAAACAGCCCTCTATAAATTTTATATGTTCAGTCATTGGAACGATCACCTTTGTATGAATTTTTAATAACTTCCAAGTACATTAATATTAATTTTTTCTTAAACTAAACAGGTATGTTTATTGTTCTAAGTAATCAAATTGATGCTGCAAAGTTTACAAATTATATCCATTTATTATTATTTATATTAGTTATGTTTTGCATAAAAAATATTAATGTTTTAAAAAAACCTTTTCATATAAAATAACGACCAGAGGATTAGATATCCTGCTGTTTATTTTGATGGGGGATAACGTTATAATTAAGGGAAATTGGTTGGAGCAAAATAGCACACCAAAAGAAGATTAAAGAAATAGATGATGGTGCAAGTAGATGCTCCAATAAATGCTATACTTAATGTGTTTGTAGACCAAAAATAAAGCTGAAAGGTTAGGCTGTAACCTAGCTAAAATAGAAACTTTATGCGACCTGAAACTAAAAATATGAGCTACCTCATTAAAATCAAAATTTGTATGATTTTACATAAAACAAATTGAATAAAAATAGTACACTAATTATACCAACAGCCCAAAATATATTCCATATAGCTGCTGAAAAAATCATTAGTATTCCATAGTACATTGAAAAACCCAAAAAGCCCGTTGCATATCTAAAAGTTCCCATAAATTCAAGTTCAGGGACTTTAGGCTTGGCAAGAAATCTCCACAGCAACAGTACAGGGAAATTTAACACTATGAAAAAGGGATACAAAATAGAACGCCTTTTTGAATCCATATTCTTTCTTTCCACCGCATAAGTCTTTGACGGTTGCCAATCTTTAATTAACGCATTTGTTGTTTTTGGTTTCAAAAAATCAACGTCTTTAGATTCCAAATAATTTAAGATGTCTAAGTAATTTTCTTCTGGTGTGATATGGGTGGTCAAGATTTTCAATTGCGCCTCAACCGTATCCTTAATTTTATTAGTAGAACCTAGCAAATCGTTTTTATCAAATAATTCTTGCACTGCTATGGGCTTCCCATAACGTAATGCCACCGAATCAGGGAAATGTAACGCATGCTTATAGTTCATCCCCACCGGAACAATCTGAATATCCAATTCAGGCGAAAGTTCCAAGGCCCTTAGTAGTAATCGAGTAAAGCCCTTGCTCAATGGACGAACACGTCTCTTTAAGTTATGATTAGCCTCTGGGAAAATGGTTATGGCCTCTCCTCTTTCCAATAGTTTTGCACAGGTATCAAAAACCTCATGATTCTTGGCTAACTTATCACGACCGTCGCGCAAGCGATACACAGGAATCATATGTACATACTTAAACAAAGCGTTTAAAACAACATTTCCAAAAATATCTGATCGGGTTAGAAAGTATGGTTTTCTATTGCATTTAACAGCCACTAATAGCGTGTCCAGTAATGCATTTTGATGGTTAGGTAGAAAAAGTACTGGTTTATTTTTGGGAATAGTATCAAACCCATGTATCTCTATTTTACTATGATAGGCATATAATCCGAAAGCAAGACTATTTTTTAGCACTGTGTACAACATATAATTACGCTAGTTTTTCTGTTTTTATTGGTTTTACTCCCCAAAAAGTGGCCAAAAGCAAACCGGATACAATATGCCAAATACCCCAAAATGCAGCAAGGAGTGCCATACCGCCGAGGCCATCAAAAAAAGTAAAAATGAGCAATAGCCCTAACCCTGAATTTTGAATACCGGTTTCCACGGTAATAGACTTTACGTTTGCAGCAGAGAGACCAAATAATCGTGCAAGCGAAAAACCGCTAATAAAGGCTAAAAGGTTATGCAGGAGGACAATCCAAAAGACGTAGAATATATAATCCATAAATATGGTTCTATTATTATAAAGCGCTAAAAAAACAAGGGAAACAAAAAACAAAAGAGAAACAATTTTTAAAACCTTGGCTATTTTCAAAGCTAAAACCGGTCTCCAATGATTTACCAGCATCCCTAAAAATAAGGGTATCCCTAATAATAGGGCTACCAGTTTTACCATTTCACCGGGTGAAATGGCCACTTCTTTTAAAATAATAGCGGTAGGCGCATACAAAGATCCCCAAAACTGTAAATTAAGTGGTGTCATGACAACTGCCAATAAGGTTGCAATTGCCGTAAGACAGACAGAAAGTGCCGTATTTCCGCCAGCCAAATGCGAGATGAAGTTTGAAATATTTCCACCAGGGCAGGCAGCTACCATAAACATACCCAAGGCTATACTGGGATAGGGCTCCATTAAAAGAACCAAAAAATACGTTAGTACAGGCAATAACAAAAATTGGCTACATACTCCTACCAATACAGGCTTAGGTCGTTTCCATAGCGTCTTAAAATCGGAAATAGAAATTTCCAAGGCTACACCGAACATGACAAAGGCCAATACTACATTCATAGCCCACAAGGCTCCCTGATTATAATTTATATGTATGTTATCTAAAAGAGTATCTGTCAAAAATCCTACTTTTTAATCTATTCGATACAAACACCGTGGCCTCCCAAAACGTATTGATGAATTTACTAGCATCCAAGATACTACTTTCGCCTCTAAATTGGCTATTTGTTTTTTAGGAAAAAACCTAAAGAAACAATTGCCTACTTAATCTATTGAGATCTAAATTATTGTAAGTTGAAATCTTACTTTTTTAATATCTGGGTAGCATACAACACTTAAAAAAGATACGTTTCCAAATATTCGTTACTCTTAAAACCATTCGATAAAACTGAGTTTTTTTCTATAAGAGGCTTATTACCATAGGAATCATGTCCCCATTTATATTCGAAAAGTAAAAATGAATAAAAATACCTTTAACTTTATGCGCTTAAAGGGGAAATAGTATGGCAAGAACAGAAAGTAATATGTTGGCCTTGGGTACCACTGCTCCGGACTTTAGTCTGCTGGATACGGTAAGTGGAAAAACCCTTAGTCTAGAGGATATGACCGGAATTTCTGGAACAGTAATCATGTTCATTTGCAACCATTGCCCCTTTGTCATCCATGTGAATCCGGAAATTTCCAGAATGGCAGAAGAATATATATCGAAAGGTATTGGATTCATAGCTATTTCCAGCAATGATATTGTAAACTATCCGCAAGACAGTCCCGATCTGATGAAGAGAAAGGCAGTGGAAGCAGGATATTCATTTCCTTATCTCTATGACAAAACTCAAGAGGTCGCCAAAGCCTATGATGCAGCATGCACACCAGATTTCTATCTTTTTAATTCCTATGTAAAACTGGTATACCGCGGGCAGTTGGATGATTCCAGACCAGGCAATAGCATTCCCTTAACCGCCGATGACTTAAAAAATGCCATGGATGCACTTCTAGAAGGGAAACCGGTATCTAAAATTCAAAAACCCAGTATTGGCTGTAATATAAAGTGGGAAAGCACTAACTAAAAACGCCTGTTATATGAAACTGGATTCGCAGGAAGCATTAAAAAAACTTAAAGATTGCTCCACGCTTTTTACTACACTTTTTGAACATGGCACATTATCCGTTGAAATCTATAAACCAGAAAAAAAGGATGCACAACAGCCACATTCTAGGGACGAAGCTTATATTATTATTTCTGGATCTGGTGAATTCCTCAACGACGAAATCCGTACTACTTTTAGTCCTGGAGATTTTCTTTTTGTTCCAGCTGGGGTGGTCCACTGCTTCGAAAATTTCACCAATGATTTCTCCACTTGGGTTTTATTTTACGGACCCGAAGGGGGCGAAAAAGCATCTTGAATGATGAAACATATCATACATTTTGAACCTTTGACTCCCACCCAATATAAAACGTATATAAAAATTGGCGTCAAGGCATATAACCAGCACTACTTGCATCTATGGCCTAATGAGGATTCCACACCTTATATACAGAGTAGTTTTACAAGAAAGGTTCTAAAGAACGAGGAAACAGATAAAAATACTCAGTTATTTTTGATTAACCGGAATACCGAATGCGTTGGGATTTTAAAATTTACAGTAGCTAGGGGCTTAAACAATTTTTCCATAAAGGATGCACTCTATATTGATAAGATTTACCTTACCAAGGAAGCTTGTAGCTTAGGAATCGGAACTAAAACGCTCAACTTTGTGATGCTGCGGGCCAAAGCATTACAAAAAAGAATTGTTTGGCTAGACACCATGCAAAAAGGACCAGCCTTAAACTTCTATATAAAAAACGGTTTTAGTATTTCTGGTACCACCGAGATTCATTTCAAACAAGCTATTGAAACGGAAAAGCCCATGTTTATTATGGCAAAAGAAATTTGATGCATTATAGGTTTTACCAACCCTTGCGTTTTACCAGATTTTGAATATGTGCTAAATGGTGATTACCATGCCAAGCATACTTGCCTATGTTTTCTGCAACGCTGACCTTACTGCTATCTTCTGGATGAATATAATAGCACAACAATTGGTCTTCCGACAGTCCTTTCAATAGGAAAACCAGTTTTGAATGAAGTGCATTTATATAATTTAAAGAAAGGCTTATCGGAGCCGTTTGCGCATCAAAAAGACTACTCCATGATTTTTCTTCATAGGCCTTAATCACGGGACTATCTTCCGTTAAGGCCCATTTGAATCGGGTATAGCTATGATGGTGACTATCCGAAATGTGGTGCACCAATTGTCTTACCGTCCACCCTCCATCTCTATATGGAGTATCTAACTGAATCTCGCTAAACCCAAGTAACGAAGCTTCCAACCGTTTTGGAAAGGTTTCCAAAGCAGTTATCCATTGTTCAATATGAATAGCGGAAATTTGATCAGGACACTTATAAAACCCTATAGGGTAGCGCAAATTTTCCATCCAATAAAAGTAACTAAATTTAATACATTTTTAACCTTAAAACCACGGAAGCTCTCAATTAATCTACTAATTTTGTAGGATATTCGAAATAATTAAAAAAATAGCATAATGGCAACATTAAGATTAGGCGATACCGCTCCAAATTTTATAGCGGACAGTTCCATGGGTACAATAGATTTATATAACTATTTAGGCGACGGATGGGGTATATTATTTTCTCACCCTGCAGATTTCACCCCTGTATGTACAACTGAGTTAGGTACAGCTTCAAAGTTCAAAGGCGAATTTGACAAAAGAAATGTAAAGATGCTGGCTTTGAGTGTAGATGGAGCAGATTCCCATAAAGAATGGATTAAAGATATAAACGAAGTGCAGCAAACTATCGTAAACTTTCCCATTATAGCAGACGAGGATAAAAAAGTATCTAATTTGTACGATATGATTCATCCAAAAGCGGATAACAACCTTACGGTGCGTTCTGTATTCATTATTGCTCCGGACAAGAGCATTAAATTGACACTAACCTACCCTGCCTCCACAGGTCGTAATTTTTATGAGTTATTACGGGTCATAGATTCATTACAGCTTACCGCGAACCATAAAGTAGCCACTCCCGCAAACTGGGAAAACGGACAAGATGTAGTAGTTAGTCCAGCAATCTCAACGGCAGATGCTAAAGAAATGTTTAGCAAAGGTGTGGAGGAAATAAAACCATATTTAAGAATGACACCTGATCCAACTTCTTAAGTTACAACCAAAGTTTTCGAAGATTATTGATTTTTAAATACTTAACGTTAACTTAAAGCACCAAAATTTATAAATTAAAAATTTAAATAGTATCTTTGCGCTTTAATTAATTATATAATTTTTCTATTATGAGTAAAGGGACAGTAAAATTCTTCAACGATTCCAAAGGTTATGGTTTTATCACTGAAGATGGTTCAAACGAAGATCATTTTGTACACATTTCTGGCTTAATCGACGAAGTTCGTGAAGGTGATGTTGTAGAATTTGAACTACAACAAGGTAAAAAAGGATTGAACGC
>RCND010000965.1_pt1 | contig 30376 bp, 27 predicted proteins | sample 2041351 | NCBI WGS metagenome assembly RCND01 (sample SAMN09708230, study PRJNA481090) | Marine sediment metagenome, whole genome shotgun sequencing project. | biome: marine sediment; feature: ocean; material: sediment; isolation source: Sewage treatment plant 12B marine sediment (STP12B) ... | reverse complement strand
GGTGTTTTGGGATTATTGGTTGGATATGGGCTTTCGAGACTTATAGACAATGTTGCCTTTGAAACTGAAGCGCTTCCGACAATCACCACATACCCTATCAATTTTAATATCATGTATTACATCATAGGATTCTCATTTGCTCTTCTATCTACTTTTATAGCAGGTTATCTACCTTCAAGCAAAGCAAAAAGAGTTGACCCAGTTCAAATAATACGTGGAACATAAATTAGTATCATGTCAGTAGTTTTGGAAGCAAAAAATATAGACAAATATTTTAAAAAGCCTGTGCTTTTTCACGTACTACGAAATCTAAATTTCAAGGTTAAAAAAGGTGAATTTGCCTCGATAATGGGAAAATCCGGATCAGGTAAATCAACCTTACTTTACATTCTTTCTACCATGGATACCGATTATGAGGGTGAATTATTTTTAAATGAAGAATTGGTAACAGGCAAGCCCAACAAGTTATTATCAAGAATTAGAAACCAGCATATTGGTTTTGTCTTTCAGTTTCATTACCTATTGTCAGAATTCAGTGTTTTGGAAAATGTGATGCTTCCTGCAAAAAAATTGGGTGCGAAATCGCATTTAGAGATTGAGTTTGATGCCATGGAAAAACTAAAAATGCTGAAAATTGATCAACTGGCCAAAAAACGGGCTTCAAGAATTTCAGGAGGCGAAAAACAACGTGTTGCAATTGCCAGAGCTTTGATAAACAACCCTTCGGTACTCATGGGTGATGAACCTACTGGCAATTTGGATAGTTATAATGCAGAAAACGTATTTCAAATCTTTAAACAACTTAAAGATGAGCAAGGACTTTCACTATTAGTTGTAACCCATGATATGGATTTTGCCAAACGTACGGACAGAATAATTCAAATGGAAGATGGGCAAATAGTAAATCAATAATTCGATTATTAAATAAGGTCTATGACAAATATCATATAAGTTTTTATAGGATGGAGGTAACTTTAATCAACATCAAAAATGTTTAATTCAAAAAGCAAGGACATGGAAAACTATAGAACCAGACCCAAAGGTAATTATATACAGAACACAGATTGGGAAGAATTATACGTTTTGACCAAACATTGGAAATCCGATTTAACATTCTACAAACAAGACTTGCATTTTCTACATAAGTTATTGAATAAATATTTTATCTGGATTACAAAAAAAGAGAACCTGGATGCCGTAAAAGCAATTGGGCAAAGTATATTGAATGATAAGCAAATAGGAAAGGAATTAATAAGTAGGGTCGATGAACATCTTACTCATATCGCGCAAACCATTGATGACCCTTTTAAGCACGATACAAGGATTTTTCGTGATGAACATCAAGTACTTGAAGATGATATTGCCAAATTCTACAAAACCGTAAGGGAAAACAGAAAACAAGTGTTTTCAGTCACAGAACATATTGTAGATAGTGAAAGTTTGGAGCATTTACTTCAGGATTAGATCTTCATTGAAACGTTTGCAATTGTCTCAAAGCTATAGTAGCAGGTCCTAATATCGCTACGTTTCTAGGCACATTGGACAGGTATACCTTTACTTTGCCTTTATAAGCTACGAATAGGTTTTTTAAAATTTTTACGAAAAACTTTGGAAACCAATATTCCACCAGTATCAGCATCTATACCTATTTTGGTAAATGTCCCTTCAATATCTATAGCTAGAAACGTACTCATTTTAGTTTAAATTAAACACAATAAAATAACATTCATTTTCGGACTGATGCAAATCATTCCAAATACTCATTATTCAAGTTATTTTTATAATCTCCCAAAAACCATATTATCATGAAAGCAATTGCCCAAATAGAAAAACTAAATTCCGACAAGTCCAAAAATATCATTCGTCGAAACCTTAGTAGGATAATGGATATAAGAATATTGGACATTGACCTTGAAAAAAAGACCTTATCGTTCGTATATGAAAGTATCGCTACTATTGAAAAGGTGAAACGAGAACTTTTGAGTATTGGATATCCTATAAATGAGCTTACTAAAAAAGAACCTCAAAACGAGTTGATGATTTAAAAACAAAATATAGTCTTATTAAATAAAGCTCTTGCCATGGAAAAACCCAAAAACAATCTTCATCAAAATCTTGGCAAGCTTTTTTATGCCGTGGCCATGGCAGACAAGAAAATCGAAGAAGAAGAAATAGCTGCGTTAAAAACTGACATTTTGCAAAGATGGTACAACCTTGGTTCTACACTAAATGAACTTGTTTTAGATGGTCATCAAGAAATTATAACAGTCTTCAAACAATTACAAAATACGAATGCAGAAAGTGACATCTGTTTTTCGGAATTCCAGGAATTCTTCAATGAACATAAACAACTTTTCAATGAAGATTTAAGAAAACTCATTTGGGATACTGCACAAGCTGTCGCTTCATCGTTTGCTAAAAAAAACAAGTCAGAATTAATTGTATTGGCAAAACTAAAAATGCTTCTTGAAACTTAACTTTAAATTTTAAAAGTGATTACCGGTAAGTCCGCATGGTTGGCAATATCCTCACCTATACTTCCTTTAAAAAAGTGCGCCAATCCCTTTCTTCCTCGGGTAGGCAGCGCAATAATATTCGCATCTACAGTTTTTGCATAATTATATATGCCCTCCTCTATGCTATAATCATTCAAAATTGTCACCTTTTGCTTATCGGGTACATTACTATGATGTGCTACACTCATAAATAGTTCTATTTGCTTATTGATCTCAACGTTATTTCTAAAGTATTGATTAGGACGATTCACATAAACTAAATGCACATTGGCACCAAGCATATTAAAAAATTTAAGAGCCCTATTATAAGCTGTAATATTTTCCACTTCAAAATCACTGGCAAAAACGGCTTCCTTAATATCAAAATTTTCTCTTCGTTTTTTAATTACGAGAACAGGGGCCTCACAGGTTCGCACCACCTTTTCAGTATTTGAACCAACAAATAAACCGCTTAATCCACTAGCTCCATGTGATCCCATGACAACAAGATCAATTCCCTGCTCTTTTACAATGTCATTGATCTCATTAAAATCCTTGTAGTTCTGAACGGTTTCAAAAACTTTAATTCCCTTTAAAAAAGGTTTATCCAAAAATGTGTCAAACCTCTTTTTAGCCAATTTCATATAATACTGTGCCTCCATGAATTCTTGGGTTTCGTCCTTTGTGAAAATAGCTTCAGAAAGTCCTAACATGTGCAGCACTATTAATTGAGCATCAAATTTTTTGGCCAAATTGGCCGCAACTTCCAATGCGTTTTCTGAGAACTCAGAAAAATCAATAGGTATAAGTATTTTGTTCATGGGTATTGAATTATTATTTGGGTTAATCCTATTTAAAGATCTTAATGTTTGTTCATTATAGCCTTTCTTTTACTCAACTGTTTCTCCAAATCCTTTATGGTCTTGGCAGCTGCTTTCTCAAAATCATCTTCATTGGATTGTGCAAATAACCTGGGACCCGGAGCACTAAGTTCAATTTCACAGATTTTGCCCTTTCCTGTGGGATCATTTTCCTGTTTAAAATGAACTCGAGCCCTTATTATCCATTCAAATTTATTGGCAAGTCGATTTAGTTTAGCCGTCATTAGTGTATCCATTGCTTCACTGGTAGGCATTTGAACATATTGAATATCAATTGTCATAGTATGTGGTTTTAAGATTTATATAAAGCTAAAATCTTTAGCGAAACCAAACCATGACAAATATCATTATGTGAAAATAAAAAGTAAATTTTCTAATTAATTGGGCAGGGAACAAAAATTCCATATAAATGAAAGGTCAATTGGAAATTAAATGCAGGTGATTTCAATTGGTTGAATCTTGAAATCACTGCCTTGGAATATAATAAACCTTTTCCCAGAAAGTAAAAGACATAATTTTGCTTCCTAATTAATACTATAATGGGTATTAGATAAAGCTTTCATCGTATTGGCTGCCTGTTCCGCTGTGATATCACGTTGCGGATTGGCGAACATCTCATAACCTACCATAAACTTCTTAACGGTGGCAGAACGCAATAAAGGAGGGTAAAAAGACATGTGAAGATGCCATTCAGGATGATCCTTACCATCTGTTGGTGCTTGATGGATTCCAGCAGAATAAGGGAATGAAGTCTTAAAGATATTATCCAATCGTATCGTGGTTTTTCGTAAGATTTCAGCAAACGCATTTTTTTCATCTTTGGATAGATCACCAATATGGGCAATCTTTCTTTTCGGAACAATCATAGTTTCATAAGGCCATACGGCCCAATAAGGAATCAAAGAAACAAAATGTTCGTTCTCCAGGATAATACGCTCATTCAGTTCTAATTCCTGGGTAATATAATCTTCCAATATGCTTTTCTTGTGCTCTTGCCAATATGTCAATAACCTATCAGCTTTTTTCTGGACTTCTTGAGGTATGCTCCGCTGCGCCCAGATTTGTCCATGTGGATGCGGATTACTACATCCCATTACATCACCTTTATTTTCAAAAATCTGAACATGGTTTATACCCTCAATTGCCCCAAGTTCTTTGTATTCTTTTTGCCAAAGTGAAATTACATCGGTTATCTCTTCTGTAGACATCAATGGCAGTGTCAGCGAATGATCTGCTGAGAAACAAACCACTTTACAAATACCTGATTCTGATTCAGCGAAAAGTAACCCGTTTTCGTACTTTTCTTCCATTACATCTTTCAAAAGTGCTGAAAAGTCATTTACAAATGAAAATGGCTTTGTATAGTCGGGGTTCACATCACCGCCCATTCTGCCATTGGTTGGACACAAATAGCATTTAGGGTCATATTTTGGTTTTGTTTCCAGTGAAGCTTTTTCCGTCTTCCCTTGCCAAGGTCTTTTGGTTCTGTGTGGAGAAACCAAAATCCATTCCCCAGTTAGAATATTGAATCTTCTATGCGGATTTTCATTGAAATTCGTGTCCATATTAATTTCTTATGATTGATGTACCTTCGCTGGGACTGGCTTCAAACCAAGTCAATTTTAGTTTACATGCTTTTTCATAGGCGGCTGAAGCAGCTTTAACGAATTCCTCAATCGCATCTTCATGCACAAGGTTAATGGTACAACCACCAAAACCACCCCCCATCATTCTTGCTCCTAAAACCGAATCATACTTTTTCGAAAATTCTACAAGAAAATCGAGCTCGGGGCAGCTAACCTCATACATTTTACTGAGTCCATCATGGGTTTCATAAAGTAGCTCACCAACTCTTTTAAGGTTATTGGCCTTAAGAGCCTCAACAGCTTCTAAAACTCTTGTTTTCTCTTGAATTACATAAGAACAACGGTTATAGACTGTTTCATCAAGTTCATTTCTTACACTGCTCAACATGTCCATCGTTGCATTTCGTAACGATTTCACCTCAGGATATTTTTTCTGAAGCACAGCTACACCTTCTTCACATTGAGCTCTCCTAACATTATATTCCCCTGAAGCCAAATTGTGTGAAACATTTGTGTTTAATAGTACAATCTTATAGGGTTTTATTTGAATGGGTATATAAGAATATTCAAGGGATTCACAATCCAAAAGAATCACATGGCCTTTTTTACTCATAACAGAGGCAAATTGGTCCATTATACCACATTTGGTGCCAGCATAGGTGTGCTCAGCGGCTTGTGACAACTCCACAATATCCATTTTGGTCAAACCTAAATCGAACATTTCATTTAAACCAAAAGCCAAACCACATTCCAATGCAGCAGAAGAGCTAACTCCAGACCCAATGGGCACATGGCTTTCCAAAGTACAATCGAAACCCCTTAGCTTGTCACTACGCTTTGATATCTCATTTAAAACACCCAAAACGTAGTTTTCCCATTCTACCTTGCTTTTTTCGATTTTATCCAAAGACAGCTCAAAACCCGTATCATAGCCTTTACTATAGACATGGCAAATTTTATCTGAACCATTTTTTTGGAATTTGAAGGTTATCTTCTTTTCAATGGCTGTAGGAAGTACATACCCCATATTATAGTCGGTATGTTCCCCTATTATATTAATTCTACCGGGTGAATCTACCGTAAGTTCAGGATTAAAATTCTTTAAAAACTGCATTTTTTTTGTCTATTTATTGTTCATATTCCTAACCATTGCCACCGTAGCCACGGCTCTAAGACCTAAATGTTCCAAAGATGAATCCATACTAGTTGCCATTCTAGATGAAATTCTATAGCTAGCACAATATGATGCATTGCATAGGAATGAACCGCCTTTCATGATTTTTTCTTTGGCATACGGATCTCTTTGGTTATATGGTCTTTCAGCTCCCGAAGGGTTATATATTAATTCTTTGTTAGTAGAGACTTCAATATAATAATTCGTATTGTACCAATCACTTGTCCATTCCCAAACATTACCCGCCATATCATACAAACCAAATTCATTGGGCGGATAGGTCTTAACCGGTGCCCTATTTTCAAAACCATCTGTTTGGGTGTTCATTACAGGAAATTCACCTTCCCAAGTATTGGCCATCTGCGATAACACAGAAGAATCCTCACCCCAAAAATAAGTGTTTGATTCCTTGTTTCCACGTGCGGCTTTTTCCCATTCTGCCTCGGTTGGCAAACGCCTTCCTACCCATTCGCAATATGACAAAGCATCTTCATATGAAATATGTACAACAGGATGGTTGCCTTTACCCTTAATACTGCTACCAGGACCAATGGGTTGTTTCCAATTAGCTCCAATTGTCCATCGCCACCATTGCGAGAAATCGTAAAGATTAGAAACAGGATTTTGTGTTTTCTTAAAGGTCAAAGAACCAGGTTGCATAATAGAATCATGGGGTTTAGGTGTACCTTCAGGGACTTGTTTTTTCATTTCCTCCCAATCAATTTTTCTTTCAGCTTGCGTTATATAGCCCGTTTCATCGACAAATTTATTGAACTCGTCATTTGTTACTTCAGTAATGTCCATAAAAAACCCATCTACAGCAACTTTATGGGCTGGTTTCTCATGGGCCATGGCCATATTATCTTGGGGTACCGCCCCTTGTATAAATTCACCACCAGATATCCAGACCATTCCTTTAGGTGTTTTCACATCTTCAGGTTGTTCAATAATCAATACAGGCACTTTGGTTTGTTCTAATTCCCCGGTTGCAACTTCAGTAATCGACGATTCATCTGAAGCTTTCTTTTGCTTACAACTAAAAATTATGGTGAGAGACAGAAATAATGTTAAAGCAAAAAGCGACTTAAATTTTGAATTCATGTTAGGCTAACAATAAGTGTAAAGATATTTATATCTTCATAGACTAAGAATAAATGAATGAAAAATAACACCATTGTTTTTTTATTCGCTTTTTCTATTTTCATTTCAATAGGAAGTTGCAATAAAAAAAAGAAAATAACCAAAGGGAATACAACTGAAATAAGTATGAAAAAAGATACCACTAATTCTGGAATAGCATATAACGATTTCAAAGAATCAATTGAAGGTGAAAATACGGAATTATATATTCTACAAAACAAAAATGGCATAGAGGCTGCTTTTTCGAATTATGGACAACGTCTAGTTTCTCTAATGGTACCAGATAAAAATGGAAAAATGAAAGATATTGTTTTGGGTTATTCTTCTTTGGATAAATACCAAACAAACAGTGGATATTTTGGAGCAACGATTGGTCGCTATGGCAATAGAATTGCCAAGGGTAAGTTTGAAATTGATGGAGTCACTTACGAATTGGCACAAAACAATAACGGCAATCATCTTCACGGTGGAAAAAAAGGTTTTGAATCCGTAGTTTGGGATGTTGACTCTGTTACTCAAAATTTTATTCGTTTTAAAAGAACTTCCCCTGATATGGAGGAAGGATATCCAGGTAACTTAAATGTTACTGTCGAATATACCCTCAACGATTACAATGAATTAAGAATTGAATACTTTGCAGACACGGATAAAAAGACGCATGTGAATTTAACCCATCATTCCTTTTTTAATTTAAAAGGAGAAGGTAAAGGCACTGTTAATGAGCATATTATACAAATTAATTCGCCCAGTATAACAGCCGTAGATGAAGGCTTGATTCCAACAGGGCAATTAATGCCGGTTAAGGACACTCCTTTTGATTTTAACGCTCCAAAAACCATTCAATCTGGGTTGGATAAAGAACATGAACAATTAACCCGTGGTCGCGGTTTTGATCACAATTTTATTTTGGACCAAAACATAAAAAATGAAGAAGGTCTTTATGTCGCCGCAAAAGTGAAAGAGCCAAAAAGTGGAAGGGTAATGGAAGTATTTACCAATGAACCAGGGGTTCAATTTTATGGGGGTAATTTTTTGGATGGCAAAACAATTGGTAAGAATGGTGGAATTTATGAATTTAGAGGGGCGTTATGTCTGGAAACCCAACATTTTCCAGATTCACCGAATCAAAAGAATTTTCCATCGACCTTATTGGAGCCCGGACAAGAATATAAATCAATTTGTGTTTATAAATTTTCCGTCGAATAATTCGTAGCACAAACTATTATTTCTTGTACAAACCATTGGCTATGGCAGGGATTTTGAAATTTTCCAATTCAGGAGAAGTTCTTTCCTGAGCAAAAATTTTCGCTGCCTTTTCCAAAATTTCTGGATGCTCATTTGCAACATTGGTAGTTTCCGTTGGATCATCCTTCAAATTGTACAATTCAAGGGTTGCTTCTTTTTTGTCATCTTTCAGATTTTGTCGCACCACCTTCCAATCGCCCATTCTTATTGCGACTTGGCCGCCATAGCTTGGGAATTCCCAATACATGAATTCGTGTTCTTTCTGGTCTTCCTCAGCAAGTAAGGTGGGTAAAATACTTATCCCATCTGAACCTTCCGCTAATTCATACCCAGCTACATCGCCAAAAGTTGCCAGCATATCGTAATGCGCTGATACATGGTCACTTTTACTACCTGGTTTTATTTTACCTGGCCAGGATGCAATCATTGGCACCCTGATACCTCCTTCATACAAATAGCCCTTACCACGACCATATTCACCTTCAAAAGGTTTTGCACTTTCAAAAAATATAGGGTCTGCACCACCTGCATATGATGGGCCATTATCTGAAGTAAAAACGATCAATGTATTATCATAGATGCCCTCGTCTTTTAACTGTTGTACAAGTTTACCTATATTCTCATCCAAATAAGAAACCATTGCTGCATAAGCTGCTCTGGGGTTTTGATGAGGGAAATATCCCATTTGGCCCAAATATGGGTCTTCTTGGCCAAACTTTTCTTTATAGTACTCAAGCCATTTGTTGTCTGCTTGTAAAGCAACATGTGGTATAGGTGTTGCCCAATACAGGAAAAAAGGTTTCTGCTTGTTATTATCTACAAAATTGGTCAGCTCTTTGAACATTGAATCTGGGGAATAATCATTCAATGTAAAAGGTGCATAATTCTTTGGGTCACTGGGGTCAGCGCCTTTAGGCAGTTTCGTATTTGGTGCAACGGTATCATTGGCCAAATGAACCCTATTTCTGTTTTTATATAGGAATAATGGGTAATAGGTATGCGCCTGTCGTTGACAATTATAACCATAGAAAAAGTCGAAACCCATTTCATTGGGAATTGATTGCGTATGTGGTGCTCCAAGGCCCCATTTACCAATTATTCCTGTGGTATAACCAACATCCTGCATTCTTTGTGCCATTGTAATGGTATTTGCAGGCATTGGCCCTTGACCTTCTAAGGTTGAATCCTTGGCCATTGCACGATAATCCCAAACTTCACCTCTTTCTTTCCACTCAGAATTACTACGAATGTATGCATGACCCGCATGTTTTCCAGTCATTAACATATACCTGGCAGGAGCACAGACAGGAGCACTTGAATAATGTTGGGAAAACAACATCCCATTTTTAGCCAAGGCATCGATATTGGGTGTTTCAATCTTTTCTTGACCATAAACCCCAACCTCAGCATAACCCAAATCATCAGCCAAAATGTAAATTATATTGGGCTTTTTAACTTGTGCTGATTCCGATTTCGCCTGCTTTACTTTGTCATTACAGGAAAAAAATATTGTCCCTACCAGAAGTAGGGACAATAACTGTTTCAATACATTCATAAAATCTATTAATGGAAAAATTACATAACGATTGATTTTCCAGGAGTTGGAATTTCATACCATCCTTCAGCATTTGGTTGTACAGGTGCTGGGGAATCCCAAGTCAATCCGTCTGGCACTAATACCAACTCAGACTTCATAGCCTCATCCCAAGTGATAACTTGTCCAGAATAAGTAGCCATTCGACCAATGATTGCACTCATCGTACTTGTTGCACCATATTCACCATTACTAATAACCCCTCCACTTCTGATTGAAGCGAATAACTTATCATGTTCAACTTGGTAAGGATTTGGATCATCTTTACCCCTATGATCAAATAATGAATTGCCATTCCAATCTTTCATTTCAACTTTATCACCAGCTGTTGAGACGGTCCCTTTAGTTCCTTGGAAAAACTCCGAAACCTTACGCATTGTATCTGGTTGATGCCTACATTGGCTAGCTATCACTGCACCACTAGGATAGGTGTACTCTACAAAATGATGGTCAAAAATCTCACCATGATCTTTACCTGTTCTAACTTGCCTACCGCCCATTCCTTGTGCTGAAATAGGGGTTTCTCCAATAAACCAGTTGGCAACATCTATGTTGTGGATATGCTGTTCTAAGATATGATCACCACATAACCAATTAAAGTAGTACCAGTTACGCATTTGGTATTCCAGCTCAGACTGTCCTGGCTGTCTTTCGCGTACCCAAACACCAGCACTGTCCCAGTATACTTGTCCAGAAACTATCTTACCTATTTTATCCTGCTTCAATTGATCTAAAGCTGCTAAATAGTTTGTTTGGTAATGCCTTTGAAGACCAACAACCACATTTAATTTATTCTCTTTCGCTTTTTTGGCAGCTGCCAATACCTTACGAACTCCAGGAACATCAGTAGCCACAGGTTTTTCCATAAAAACGTGTTTGCCGTTATTTATAGCATATTCAAAATGCTCTGGCCTAAAGCCCGGAGGAGTTGCCAATATTACCACATCGGCCAAATCCATTGCCTTTTTGGCGCCGTCAAAACCAACAAATTGATGTTCATCCTTAACATTTACTTTCTTAGTCTCACCCATTTCTTTTGAAATGTTCATAAGACTCCCTTTTAATCTATCCTCAAAAGCATCGGCCATTGCGACCAATTCAACATTCTCATCAGCTTGCAATGCCTGCACAGCTGCCCCGGTTCCTCGACCACCACAACCCACTAAGGCGATTTTAAGTTTCTTGTCATTAAATACGTTTACCATTGCATCCATCTGAAAGGTTGGCAACACCATTGCTGCTCCAGAGAGTAATGCTGTATTTTTCACAAAGGTTCTTCTTGAGTTTTCGCTTACAAGAAACTTGTTCTTGTCTTTACTTGTATTTTTCATACTATAGATTTGATTAAAAGGTCGTAATAATTTTAAAAAGTATCTGTGAATTTAATCATAAAATGCCAAAAAATGAGCATGTTAGAACTGTTTTTTGTTGCATTTTAATATAAATTCGGAATATTGTTATCGATTATTTTTAGTGTAAGTAAAAGGTACCTTCAATTGGTACATGATGTCATTTGATTTTTCCTCATCCAAAACATCTAAACCATATACAATATCATAAGGATTGTGATAAATAAAAGTTCCAAAGATCCGATCCCAAATTGAAAAGATATTGCCATAATTAGTATCCGTCCATGGCACCTTATAATGATGATGGAACTTATGTGTATTTGGTGAAATGAAAACCAGGCTTATCGCTTTATCCAACTTAAGCGGTAATTTCATATTGGCATGGGAAAAATAAGTGAAGAGAATTGTCAAAATGCGATACAACACATAGTAAGCCAATGGCAAACCAGCAATAATAATTGCCAACAAGGCGAATGTTTCTCTCATCATAAAATCTATGGGATGGTGCCTTGTGCCTGAGGTTACATCTACGTTGGTATCACTATGGTGTACCATGTGAAAGCGCCACATGAACTTAACTTTATGCAACATATAATGAACTACGTACTGCGCTAAAAAATCCAATAGCATTACTGCCAATATCAGCTCGACCCATACTGGTAACTCAACCATATTTAACAAGCCGAAATTGCTTTCGTCAAGCCAATTGAATACACCAACAGTGGCAAGTCCAAAAAGAACATTTATTATAATCGTTGTTGCCAACAAAATAAGGTTGGGCTTGGCATGTTCCCATTTTTTATAATCGAATTTTCGCAATGGGTAAGCACCTTCAAGGAACCAAAAAATAGTCATCATACCAACAATCCAAATCAGTTTTTGAAGACTTGTCAGATTGGCAAAAAAGTCAATGAATGTATCCATATTATAAAACAGGGTTTTGTTTAGCTAAGCCATTAGCTTTTTGTTTTTCCCGCTTGAATATACTTTAAAATATCAAAATGTCATTTGATTATCTCTGTCAATATCACAAAGAAGGTCAATTGAGGGACAAAAAAAGGGATTCATCCAATATGGATAAATCCCTTTAAAACAATAATAAGAGGGATTATTTCCCTTTGAGGAAACTCAAAACCTCATTACTTACTTTTTCTCCTGTAAAACCGAATTTATCATCCAATACCTTGGCAGGTGCTGAATAACCAAAATGATCTAGCCCAAAAACTTTTCCATTCGATCCCACTAATAACTCCAAATTTATTGGCAAGCCTGCGGTAAGTCCGAAAACCGGCTTATCAGAAGGGATGACGCTTGCTTGATAGCTTTTTGATTGTTGTCTAAAAATACCTTCTGAAGGTATTGAAGCGATACTGATCTTTAATCCTTCTTTCTCTTCTAAAATAGCCGCAGCTTCCAATAAAGTTGAAACCTCTGAACCATTGGCTACCAATACCACATCAGGATTAGCAGTTTCTTTTACCAAATAACCTCCTTTTTCAGCATTTAGAGCTGAAGCATATCTCGTGCCCGATTGTGCAGGTACATCCTTAACTCCTTGTCTGGAAAGAATCAATCCTGTAGGAGTTTTTGTGTTTTCCATAGCCATTTTCCATGCTACACTAGTTTCAGCTGAATCTGCGGGGCGCAATGCTACAAAACTTTGATCACCACTGTGATTCTTTAATTTTTCCAACAATCTAATTTGAGCTTCTTGTTCAACGGGCTGGTGCGTTGGGCCATCTTCCCCTACCCTGAAGGCATCATGGGTCCAAACAAACTTTACTGGCAGTTCTTGAATACAGCTTAATCTTATTGCTGGCTTCATATAATCTGAAAAAACAAAGAATGTCGCCACTACAGGTATTACACCACCATGTAAGGCAATACCGTTTGCCATGGAAGTCATGGTCAATTCTGCAACGCCTGCTTGTAAAAATCCACCTGAAAAATCACCTTTTCTTAAGGCCGATGATTTTTTCAAGAATCCATCGGTCTTATCACTGTTGGATAAATCCGCTGAGGAAACTATCATATTTTCAACATGTTCGGCCAAATAACCCAGCACATTGGAGGAAGCCACTCTGGTAGCCAAGCCGTCTTTATGTTCAACAGATTCAAAATTCAATTCCGGTAATTTACCAGAAAGAAAACGATCCATTTTAGTTGCAAGACCTTCATTTGCCTTTCTCCAGGCATTGATTTCAGTCTTTTTGACTGATGCATCGGCCTCTTTTTTGGTCAAGATTCCTTTGTAAAACTCTTTTACCTCGGGGTAAATTTCAAAGGGATTGTTTGGATCAGTACCTAAATTTATAAGCGTTTTTTCATAGTCAGCACCAGTATTCCCGATAGGTTGTCCGTGTAACTCGCAATGCCCTTCGAACATACTACCATCAGCGGTTACACAACCTTTACCCATTATGGTTTTACCGATAATCAACGTAGGTCTTTCAGTTTCCGCATTTGCTTCGGTCAACGCTTTTCTAATTTCATCATGGTTATGACCATCAATATTGATTACTTTCCAACCCCAAGATTTATATTTCATCTCAGTATCCTCGGTGGTAACCTCATCAGTCATGGTAGAAAGTTGCACGTCGTTTGAATCAAAGAACATTATAAAATTATTCAATCCTAAATGACCTGCAATTCGACCTGCCCCTTGGGAAATCTCTTCTTGAATACCTCCATCGGATATAAAACCATAAATCTTGTGGTTCATCCATTTACCAAAACGAGCTTGTAAGAACTTGGCAGCAACAGCAGCTCCAATACCCATGGTATGGCCTTGACCCAAAGGCCCTGAAGTATTTTCAACGCCTCTTGCAACATCCACTTCGGGATGACCAGGCGTAATTGAACCCCATTGTCTAAAATTAGCAACATCTTCCTTTTCATAGTTACCCAACAAATAGTATTCCGCATACATCAAGGTAGATAAGTGCCCGGCATCCATGAAAAAACGGTCCCTGAATGGCCATGTCATATCACTAGGGTCATAATTGAAAAACTCAGAATATAGGATATGCATAAAATCTGCTCCTCCCATTGGACCTCCTGGGTGGCCTGATTTTGCTTTTTCAACCATTGCTACTGCCAAAGCCCTAATATTATCAGCGGATTGCAGATTAATTTCTTTGTTCATTTGATGCTGTTTCTATGAATTGTTATTAATGTACTGTGCAAGCACAACTTTTTGTTAAAAAATTTGGGTTAAATCTACCGTTTTTTATCATTTATTTTTTGGATACTTATTAAAAACTATTGACAATGAAATCCTTGGTATAGATCATTTTACAAATGCACAATCCAATGACTTGAATTCGTTATGTTTTTCATCATTGGATGAGGTCGAAGCTATAATAAAACGTTTTCGTAATTTTAGATTTATCAAAAGGAAGCACACATGAAAAAACACTGTTTAGCTTTAGATTTAAAAAATGACCCCGAGCTTATTGCAGCCTACGAGAAGTACCATAGAAATGTTTGGCCAGAAGTGCTGGACAGTTTAAGTAATTCCGGGATTACAAATATGGAAATCTATCGTATTTCAAACCGGTTATTTATGATTATCGAAGTTGAAGACACTTTTTCCTTTGAGAAAAAGGCCAAATTGGATGAAGGCAATTTAAAGGTCCAGGAGTGGGAAGTACTCATGTGGAACTACCAACAGGCACTTCCAATATCCAAACCAGGAGAAAAGTGGTTGCCTATGGAAAAAATCTTCAACTTTCCAGTACAATAGGCTTTTTATCGCACTATTTCATGGGATGTGCCTTCAATAATTCTTGTGCGGTATAGAAGCCCTCTTTGTCTTTGATTTGCTTACGGATTTCTTTGACCTTGTCTGGATTGATTACCGAGGATTTATTCCCAAAACTGTTTCTGACATACGTCAATACAGCCGCTATTTCCTCATCATTCAACATACCTCCAAATGGGGTCATAGGTACCTGTCCGGGATAGGTCTTGCCTTTCACATCAATAGGTCCCATGATGCCATTTAATGTCAACTTGATAAGACGTTCTTCACTACCTGTTACCCATGGTATACCTGCCAAAGGAGGAAATTGAGAAGCTGTAAGCCCATTACCATCTGGTTGATGACAGGTAATACAAAATCCTTCCCTCTTATAAATTTTCTCACCTTGTACAAATAGTTCTTTTGCAGCTCCTTCCAAATGGGTTTTTGCTCCCCCTTCGGGAGTCTCTCCTAGATTGTGGCCATTGATATGTGCCAATGCAGCCTCATGTGGTTTAATCATCCAATTGTCTAAAGTTGATTTACCCGCTACCTCTATAATTGGGAGTCCGACTTCCTTATCCAACCATGAAGCCGCAACAAATGCTTCCAATCGCACTCTTGGATTTTCGTCCTTGACAGCTGCCATTAATAATTCGGACTGATTCTTCATCTGATGTCCAGCGTATCTCAACACTTTAACGGCAGCAGCACGAGCTCTAAAATCATTGGCATTCAACAATTGTTCAAGTAGGGTAGCATCAATCTTATTTAGCCCCCAACTTACCCACAATGCCTCTAGCAAATGGTGTTCATATCTTTTATCTGTTCTATCCAGATTATTTACCCATTCATTTAGTTTGGTCAACACCTCGGATTGATCTCTTGCTCTCAACTCCCTTCTTGTGCGATATCTCGAACGGTATTCTGGTAGTTTTTCAATAATTCATCAATTGTGGCCTCAACAATTCTTGCTGGTTTCACCAAAGGCCTTGAAGGGTATGTTATTCTATATATTCTACCATGAACATGATCTCTCAATGGATCACGAGCATTATGCTGCATATGGCCGACCAACACATTATGCCAATCAACCAAGTACAAGGACCCATCAGGTGCAAATTCCATGTCAACAGGTCGGAACTTAGTGTCAGTAGATGTTACCAAATCCTGTCTATGTCTGCTAATATAACCTGCCGATTCAGAATCGTCGACCATGGTATGTTGCTTGGTTCCTAAGAAACCGATGGTGTTGTTAATTATCAAATCGCCTTGAACCTCATCAGGAAAATGGCGACTTGAAATAAACTCAAGGCCAGAAGTTGGCCTTACCCTATGAGCGTCCTCAATCAAGTTTTTTGGTAAGGGAGATGCCTTGCCATAACGTGGTTTAATAGTTCCTGGCATCATCCAAGTCATATCAGGGCCCGAAGTATGGGCAAAGAAATTTTGTCCCCATTCGTCAAAAGCGATTCCCCAAGGATTCGGTATCGGCAGTTGGGCCGTACGCTCCAGATGATGCCTTTGTGGGCTATAGCGATAGAATCCTCCGTTGGTTGCACGAACGGGCCCATATGCAGTTTCAACGTTAGTATGCAAGAATACACCCTCCCCCATATAGATGGCTCCTGATGGATCTGCAGTAAAAGCCCCTGCTGTATGATGTGTATCATGATCATCGAAACCACTTAGAATAATTTCGGTCTCATCTGCTTTATCATCTCCATTTGTATCTTTTAATAACACAAGATTAGTTCCTTGCGAAACATAAACACCTTCAGGCGCAAATTCAAAGCCAATAGTAAGGTGTAAGTTGTCTACAAAGGTCGTCTGCTTATCAGCCTTACCGTCATTATCTGTATCCTCCAAGATTATCAGCTTGTCGTTGGGTTTGCTATCACCAGGTTTATAGTGTGGATATGTGGGCATTACTCCAACCCAAAGTCTTCCTTTATTATCAAATGACAACTGTACGGGGTTGGCCAAGTCTGGAAACTCCCTTTCGGAGGCAAACAATTCTAACTTATAGCCTTCGGCTACTTTGATTCGGTCTAAAGCTTCTTGACCATATAAATACCCTTCATTAGCATCACCTTGGCCTTTGTTATAATTAGTTTTCACTTCAGGGAGTTCCCTTGTTTTAGCGTCGGCAACTGTTAAGTCCATTATTTCCCCCTTAGTCGCCTGCCATATCGCTTGATCACGTATATCCGTCATTTGTCGGATTTTTTCTATTTCAAAGGGGTAGTTGTCGGGACCAAAAGGATCATACCTTCGGCCATAGGCATGTACCCCGTTTGGAATCTTAAAATCATTGTGCCAAAACCAATTTTTTTCTAGTATCGCCTCATTTACTAACTCACGATTTTTCTCAGCACTACTTTTTACTTTACCAAAAACATTGTTAGTTAAAAATTTTCCAAACTTTTGATAGCCTAAATCGTTTAGTTGAAATCCGTCAGCGGTTAAAAACTCGCTTTCCGAATCATACCACTTTTTAGATGCGGTAAAGGCATCAACAAATAAAACACTATCCTTGACGGCCACTTCTTTCATGGCTTGGGTATACAGGGCAAGATTTTGATTTTCTTTTACTCCATTGGGCAAATCCATTTTATGGGACAAATCCTCAAATGCAATGGGAGAAACCAGGGCCAATTGAGGAGGCTTTGCACCATTATACTTTTGACTTAAAGTGTGTTCGATAAATGCATGCAATTCAGCTTTATAATTATCTAAACCTGCTTCACTTTGAAATGATTCGCTATACCCAAAAAAAGCAATAATTACATCCGCCTTTAGTTGGGAAAGCCATTCGTCTTCTGTTGGAAAATGCCCAATACTCCCAGATTTATTAGCTAGTTCTTTTTGAAATTTTTCGGCGCCCGGAAAAGCCCATGGAGAATTACGTGAAGAATGTGGGCGAAACCCTGGAGTATTTCCACCATCGGCCATATTACGAATAAACAAGGTGCTATCCGGATAACGCAGATGCATCTCTGTCTCAAAATGTCCGAAATTCAACATCCGAGAACCTAGGTTATTACCTATAAGAACGATGTGGGAATCCTTTTGAAATGTTAAAACAGATGTATCTTTTTTGCCACAGCTTACCACAAATGCAATGACACAAATAGCTAAACACCATTTTGTCATTTTCCCTTTGCTATTAATTCCCATAATTTAATTTTAGTATTCTTTATGCAATCAATGTAACATGAATACCTTCTTTGACCGATTGCTCGCAAGCCTCTATAACTCGTTGGCAGCTAATAGCATCTTGCAAGCTCGAAAGCGGTTCTTCACTATTTCGTAAAACCCTATTCACAAAATGTGTGGCCGTATTTTTTATTGATTCAGGGTAACATTGATACGTCTGGGAATGCGCGCCATTTCTGTCATTGATCACAAAATCACGATAACTATAACGAGTGCTTCCTTTGGTACCGATAACTTTTATAATACACGACCAAGGGTCACCTGAATGGTCATCATTGGCAAAACTTGCACATAAATGGCTTAAGGTCCCGTTCTGCATTTGTATGTTCGCCATAGCAACATTTTCTTGAGGGGCGATGGAATCATCTACTGTGTTTTTAAAGCATGAGACAGACTTAGGCTGCCCTGCCAAATACAACATTGTATAGGAATGGTGTGTCAATATCTGTCGAATTACGCCTGGGTATCTCGCTCTAATATCGTCAGCATGATGAATATTATACATCATATAAAACTGGGTGATGTCGCCTAACTTACCACTTTCTATCATTGATTTTGCTCTTTCTATGCCAGGTTCATAGATGTAATTATGAACTGGCATACATTTTACTCCAGCCTTATCAATAGCCTTCTGCATCTCTTTTAGTTCTTCAATACTTGATGCTGCTGGTTTTTCAACTAAGATATGCTTACCAGCTTTGGCCGCTTTGATGGTATATTCACAATGCGTTTCCATATTGGTCAGAATAAAAACCGCTTCTATTTTTGGGTCATCCAACAATTCTTCAACTGAAGAATAACATGTGCACCCAAACTTTTCAGCTTTTACTTCACCCTTTGCTAGAGAACGATTCCAGAGACCAACAAGAGCAGCACCCTCCATAGCGTTTATGGCTTCTGCATGAAGGCTGGCTATGTCACCAGCTCCTATAAATCCGATACCTATTTTTTTCATGAACCTGATACTGAGTTATTTAATATTCCATTTTTGGCCATTTCAAGAAATTGTTCAAGTGAAACACGTACTCCCTCATCAATTGATGTAAGAGGTAAATCTTTAAACGCACTATCTATTTTTTTGTGATCCAAATCATGAACAAACAGATTGGGTTCCGCATTTTCTGCAATCGATAGTTTTGCAAATGCACCAATGCCCAATGCATTGGCCTGTTCGTTAGCAATTTTCAAGAACTCCTCAATCGCAATTGTTTTCCCTTTGATATTAAAAGCATTGAAACCCTCATAATCCTCCAAAGTACAGGCTGCAAAATGATGACCTACGTCTTCTACAAAATGATAATTTTCGCGCCCTTGATAGGGCATTTCAAAAGGAATAATCTCATTGGATACTGCTCCCATGGCAATCGCTTTTAGTGCATTTGTAGGCGCTGAAGTTTTTCCCTTATCCCGACCTTTACCATATGTCGTATTTATTCTTAAACAAACTGTTGATACTTTTGTATTGTCATAAAACAATCGAGCAAGATGTTCCCCAGCTAATTTCCAAATCCCGTAGTGATTCGGTGGGGCTAAACGAGCATCTTCTTCTATATCATCCTCAGAATACATTGACCTCATACCATAAACAGCCGCTGAACTTGCAAAAACAAAACGCTGAAGGTTCTCTAATTTTTCAGCAACATCAAACAAGGCCATCGTACCTCCTGTATTGATTTCCATACCTCCGATATGGTCTCTGGAACAATCTGGACTTTGGTAAGCCCCTAAATGAATAATGTGGGTAGGATTTACTTTTAGCACTACTTTCTCAATTGATTGGTAATCGGACACATCCAAAGTCATAAATTCCAAACGGGAATCAAGGGTGTCTCCCAACCACAATTTAAGGGGGTCAGGATTATTAGATCTGGTTGCAATAACAATTTTACCAACTTCTTTGGATTGCAATAGCTTATAAATCGTTACTGACCCTATACATCCTGTTCCACCTGTAATAAAAATTGTATGCATGTAGTTTTGCTAATGGAAAATAATTTTTAGTTCATTTTAACAACCGCCTTCATGTTGTTTGCTTTAATCGAGTCTTCAAAAGCTTGTGTAATATCTTGAAAATCATACATATCAGTATAATGCTCTGAAGGAAAGACTCCTGTAACCATCAATTTTTGGGCAACCATATAATCCTCACGACAGGATCCCATGGACCCTCTCATATTCAAGGAAGTCCGGGTTAAGTGTGTTGCATTAATTACCACTTCCTTTCCGTAGGTAGCTATCACACAAATATCCCCTTCCGGCCGCACAACGGAGATAGCTTCAGTTAAAACCTGGGGCACACCTGAACATTCTATGAGCAAATCCACTTGCCCATTGGCGCCAAAAGGAATGCCCTTGGCATCTACTATACCTTTAGCCAATTGGTTTTTCAGCATATTTTCTGGGGAAACTTCTGTGGTAATAAATCCTCGTTCAGCTGCCTTTTTTAAGCGAATATTTCGATCATGGGCAAGGCCCGTAACCAATACTCTTGCCCCTGCTGCCTTTGCCAATTCTGCCGACATCAATCCAATAATCCCACAACCGGTGACCACAACATCTTGGCCTGGTTTAATATTGCATTTATTATGCAAGGCATTGACAACTACTGATAAAGGTTCAACTAATGCTCCTTGCTCTGTGGTCAAACCATCCATTAAAGTTACCACGCGGTCAGATTCCAATACAACATGTTGTCCAAAGCCTCCATTTCTATGAAAACCAATAATTTGTTTTGATGGGCATAAGTTCCATTTTGCAACGCTACATGCAGGGCACTCCTCATCTTGGCACCCTAACATTGCCAAAGGAGTGAACTTGTCTCCAACCTTGAGCTCTCCATGATCACCTGGGCCCAATTCTAAAATTTCTGCACTGAATTCATGACCTATGACTCTCGGGCGCTCTACCCAATCAAAATTCGCTTTCCCCAAAGAAGCACTATTGTCAGACCCACAGATTCCAGTATATAATGTTTTTGCTAAAATCTCTCCTTCATTGAGAGTTGGCATTTCCATATCAACTACTGCAGTATTACTGGTTACCGAAACCCCAGAATTAGGATATATCTTTTCCTTGCCATGCAAACAAAATCCTTTAATATTTTTGCTCATTTATATTTATAATGAAATTTTCTTAATCTATTTCCAATGTACTCCTGTTTCTTTCCAACTTCTGGAATTAGCAGATTCTAACACCGCTTCGCAGACCTTTTGGGTTTCTTGTGCATCTCTGAATGATGGTGAACAAGGCTCTCCGTTTTCCAAACTTTTGAAAAAATCAGCGATTTGATGCACAAAACTATGCTCATAACCGATTGATAGACCTGGCACCCACCATTTATCCATATAAGGTTGATCCCCATCAGTTACATGAATGGAACGCCATCCTCGTTCTATGGACTCATCTCTATGGTCAAAATACTCCAAGCGATTCAAATCATGTAAATTCCACTTAATAGAGGCATGCTCCCCATTGATCTCAAAAGTATAAAGTGCTTTGTGACCACGCGCATATCTTGTAGACTCAAAAACACCAAGGGAACCATTATCAAAATGACAATGAAATATACAAGCATCGTCAATACCTACTTTCTGGACCTCGCCTGTACCTGTATGTACCCTTTCCTTGATAAAAGTTTCAGTAACTGCAGAAACATCTTTAATACCACCATTCAACCACATCGCTGTATCAATACAGTGGGCCAATAAATCACCCGTAACTCCTGAGCCCGCAGCATCATTATCCAATCTCCATAACCCTTCGCCTCCCTGGGGCAAGTCTGGGCTAATCGTCCAATCTTGCAGAAAGTTTGCACGATAATGGAATATTTTACCCAATTTCCCAGCATCAATCAACTGTTTGGCCAATGTTACAGCGGGAATACGGCGATAATTATAATAAACGGTATTCGGAACTCCTGCTTTTTCAATTGCATCCACCATGGGTTGGGCCTCGCCTACAGTTCTTGCCAATGGCTTCTCACAAAGCACCATTTTACCAGCCTCAGCTGCCGCAATGGCAATTTTCGCATGCATATTATTTGGTGTGCATATATCTATGGCATCAATATCATCTCTGGCTATTACCGCTTTCCAATCGGTTTCATACGATTCAAAGCCCCATTGCTCTGCGAACGCCTTAACACGTTCTTCATTACGGGCACATACCGTTTTTAAAACTGGAGTATACCTTAAATCAGGGAAAAAATCTCCAACCCTTTTATAGGCATTCGTATGGGTTCTTCCCATAAAACCATAGCCTATCAATCCTATTCGTATTTCCTTTTTAGCACTCATTTAAAAATTTCTATTGATTTAATATTGGGCTATTCTTCTTCATACCAACCATGTAATTCCCTCACTTTTATCATAGCGGCAAGTACATCGTTCCAAGTTTTAGGTTGCATCATTACTTCGTTGGGGAACATACAACCATCCCAACAAATATGTCTGATTTTCTTAGTGAGTATTCCATTTTCATCTCTTAACCAATGCCCTGCATCAACAGGAATGTTCAATTTACCATTGGGATCTGTTGCTTGACAATGCCTTCCGGTTTTATCATGCGAACCAGCACCGAAAACAGTACCGTCGTTTTGTGCCACATGAAAATCAATGGTCCAAGGTCGTAATGCGGCTGCCAAGGTTTTTAGGCCTTCGGTCAAAGCCGCTCTATCTTCCCATTTAAAATCCTCAGGTAAGATTCTTTCATCAGGTTTATTATAACCTAATAAGTACAATAAAGTATGTGCCATATCTGCTTGAAAACCAATATTAGGCCTATTAACTTCTTCAAGGGTGTTAATCATTGATTTCCAGCCGTGCATTCCACCCCAACATATTTCACCCTCGGCAGCAAGAGATTCGCCGTAATCGGCTGCAATATCACAGGCTTCGCGAAATGTCTGGGCAATTAATTTGGTATTTGCAACAGGATCTACAGCCCAACTTTCAGGATCTACTGAAGAATCGATCCGTATAACTCCATTAGGTCTAATACCAATATCCCGAAGTTCTTTCCCTATGATACATGATTTTCTAACTTGGGTTAAAAATTGATTTCGTTCCTCTTTTGAACCCATAGCTGACCCACCTCCAGTAGGTGTCCATACGGGGGCGACCAAACTGCCTATTTCCAGATTTTTAGCCATGGCTTTGTCAGCCATTTTCTTTATGCCTTCCGCTGATACATCAATATCCATATGCGGGTCAAAAAGAAAAAGGTCAAAACCATCAAATTTAACGCCATCAACTATTGCATTGGCTGTTAAATCTATCATTGTATCAATCGAAATAGGAGGTTCGGAGTCCGGGCCTTTTCCAACCACACCAGGCCAAGAGGCATTGTGCAGTTTAGGGTAGTTGTTTTTTTGCATAATTTAAATACTTTAATGTTTCTACGTACAACTACAGGCAACTACAATTGCCTATTGAACTTAGTACAGAAAATAAATAATTTCACTTAAGCTTCTAATTTAACTAAAAAATTGATGAGATGATATATTTGTAACCCTTTATACATTCTATACTTTTTTTGATATTAATTAGGCCCATCGGTGTTTTAATTATGATATTAGATGAAAAGGGGTTAAATTAATTCACTAATTCCATTATTGCAATTTAATAGCAACCAAACCTAAAACAAATTATCTTATGGAAAATAACACGGTCGCAGCTGCTGCAAACGCCAATAGACTTTTCTACGGAAGCTGCTTTGCATTGATTACCACAGCGTTCTCTTTCAGTTTACGGGCTGGCGTTTTGCCAGAATTAGCAGAGGCATTCGACCTTACCGCCAAGCAGTTGGGAGAAATCAATTCTATGTGGTTTTTCGGATTTCCAATCGCCATGATCATTGGTGGATTGACATACCATACAATTGGCCCTAAAAAAATCATGCAATTCGCCTTCTTTTCACATACATTGGGAATCATACTGACTATATATTCCGGTGGCTATTGGGGCTTGATTCTTTCTACTTTACTTATAGGATTAGGCAATGGTTGTACAGAAGCGGCCTGCAATCCCATGATTACCGACAGTGCAACTGGAAAGAAAATGAATACCTTAATGAATCGGTTTCATATGTGGTTTCCCGGAGGACTTGTTCTAGGAAGTTTAATCAGTTATTTTATGACCAATGCAAACTTAGGTTGGCAGGCACAAATATGGATTATATTGGTCCCAACCTTGATTTACGCCTATTTCTTCTTCGGACAAACATTTCCAAAACCGAGAATACAAGAAGCGGCCACTATAAAAGGAAATCTAAAAGCAATGGCAACGCCGTTGTTTATTTTTATCGCAATCTGCATGATGCTGACTGCGATTTCAGAATTTGGACCTACCCAATGGGCTACCCTCGTTTTAGATAAAAGTGGAGCTGATCCATTATTGATTATGGCCCTTATATTTGGTATTATGGCAGTTGGTCGTTACTTCGGGGGTGAGTTTGTACATAAATTTGACCAGACTGGAGTACTTCTAGGCTCTGCATTGCTAACTGCAACCGGTATTTTTTTGTTAAGTATACTGACAGGTAGTATTGTATATTTAGGAGCAATTGTTTTTGCTCTTGGTGTATGTTTTTTCTGGCCGAATATGATTGGTTTTGTTGCAGAAAAAATTCCAAAAAGTGGTGCTCTAGGCATGTCTGTGGTAGGGGCCATCGGTATGTTTTTTACCGGCAACTTGCAGCCCATAATTGGAAGTTGGATAGATAGTGCACACGAGAAGGCCTTAGCTATGGGCCTAACTGGGGACGAATTGGAACTAGCCGCAGGTCAGAATACTTTACAAAACTTAATTATTTTTCCAGTAATACTAGTTGTACTTTTCATTATTCTTCTATTTTGGGTCAAAAAACTTAAAATCAAGAATGCGCCTCATGAAGAAGTTATGCCCACAACTGAATATTAATAACATATAATTTTTTTATGAAAATTGGAATGAACATGTTGGTGTGGACCGCCCATGTCACACATGAGCACTATAACATTGTAGATGCCCTAAAAGAAACAGGATATGATGGTATTGAACTATTTTTAGGTGCTGGTGATACAAAATTATATTCAGGACATGGAAGGCATTTTGCGGATTTAGACCTAGGCGTTACTTGTGTGACATGTTTGACTCCAGATACTAACATCGCAAGTCCAGATATAAAGATTAGAGAAGCTGGATTAGACCAGTTGAAATGGGCTATTGATATGGGTGCAGAATTAAACGCCGATGTTCTTTGTGGACCCTTTCATTCGACAAATTCCTATTTTAGTGGAAAACCTCCAACCAGTGATGAGAGGCAATGGAGTGTGGAAATGCTAAAAAAAGCCGCGGAATACGCCATACCTTCTGGAATAATACTAACTCCAGAGGCATTGAACAGGTTTGAGTGCTATTTATATAATACCATGGAAGACCTAACTTCTTTGGTAGAACAGGTAGATTGTCCTAATCTAGGTGCTATGTATGATACACATCATGGCAATATTGAAGAGAAAAGCCAGTCAAAAGCCATAAAGCACATAGCACCCCACTTAAAACATGTGCATATTAGTGAAAATGACAGAGGTACTCCTGGCAGTGGTCAAGTGGATTGGATTAGCGTTTTTTCTACCTTAAAAGAGATAAATTATGATGGCTGGTTGACCATTGAGGCATTTAGTAGGCTTGATCCCGATTTTGCCAACGCCATTAATGTTTGGCGGGATTATTCACCGGCTAAAGAAATCTATACGAATGGATTACAATTTATTAAAGAAGGAATGGGAATATAACTGCCTATATCATGAAATAAAGAAATCTATGAAGAAAATAGCTTACATCATACTTTGTATTGGACTCATGGCTTGCAAAGAAAAAAAGGATGCAATTACTAATGAAGTAAAAACAACAAAAACACCAGAACAATGGTTAACTTTTGAAGGTCATGAAGAAAATTCGAAGCATATTGTGCTAATTTCAGGTGATGAAGAATATCGCTCAGAAGAGGCATTACCACAATTGGCGAAGATCCTTTCAAAGCATTACGGTTTTAAATGTACGGTGTTATTTGCGCAAGATCCATCCTTGCCTGGAATAGTCAATTCAAATTATGGAAAAAATATCCCTGGGCTAGTAAGCCTTGACAGTGCGGATATGATGGTGATTTTCACAAGATTTAGGGCATTACCAGATGAGCAGATGCAACATATTGATAATTACCTGAAAAGAGGTAAACCTGTTATGGGGATTAGAACCGCTACACATGCTTTTAATTTCAAAAAGGAATCTACCTCTTATTACAAACATTACAGTAATAATTATGATGGTGAAAAATCTGAATGGAAAGGTGGATTTGGTCGTTTGGTTTTAGGAGAAAAATGGATCAGCCACCATGGGCACCATAAACACCAAAGTACGCGCGGCATGGTTGCCGAAGACGCAGAATCACATCCCATTACGAATGGAATTAAAAGTGGAGATATCTGGGGTTCTACCGATGTTTACGGTGTTCGATTACCACTTCCGGATGATTCACAACCCATTATTTTGGGTCAAGTCATCAATCGATCGGGGGAATATGATGAAAATGATGTTTTTTTCGGAATGAAAGATACCGATAGCAAAATTGCCAAAGAGAACAACGAGGGTTTAAAAGTCAACGATATATTGATGCCCATTACTTGGACAAAAACCTATCAATTACCTGAAGGTCAGACAGGAAGATCCGTAACTTCTACCATTGGTGCAGCGACGGACCTAATGAACGAAGGGGTTCGAAGACTATTAATCAATAGTGTTTTCTGGGCTATGGAATCTTCGGTACCTGATAAGGCCAATGTCGATTTGGTGGGTTCATATAATCCTTCGGTCTACGGTTTTAAGGCTGATGAATATTGGTTGAAAAAAAATCTTAACATCGAAACATTAAAATAAACAAAATCCACTATGTCAATTAAGAAATGTCTTACCGTCATTATTTGTAGTATTCTTTTGCCTTTTTTATCCCATGGTCAGGATACTACTAGCAATAAATCGATCATGGCCATTTTTGCACATCCCGATGATGAAATGACCATCGCTCCTATTTTGGCAAAATATGCCGAAGAAGGTGCCAAGGTCACTCTGGTCATCTGTACGGATGGTCGCTATGGGACCAATGATTTTACGGATCACGAAGCGGGAGAAGGATTGGTCGCAATGAGAAAGGAAGAGATGCAGTGCGCCGCCGATAAATTGGGTGTTGACTTGGTTCATTTGGACTATCACGACCAACTCAGAGCTGGTGAGGGATATGACGGCCATGTACCTCATGCACGCCAACTGGTATTGGAACTGAAAGATCTGGTGGAAAAGTATACCCCAGATGTCTTGATAACCTGGGGGCCTGATGGTGGTACCACCCACATGGATCATAGGCTTGTAGGCGCCTCGGTAACGCAAGTTTTCGTGAGCAGGAAATGGGACAAAACGAAAAGTTTGTTCTATTTTGGGACACCTTCCGGAAACCTAAGCAATGCAGAGCAGAAGACATTGCGCGGTGTTGACGAATCCCTTTTGAATATTAGGATCAGCTATTCTTCAGCGCAGGCCGAAAAGGCCATGGAGTCTTTAAAATGTCATAAAACGCAGGTATCTCCAGAAATGTTTGCATCAAGGCAAGTCTCTTATGATAAAGGAAATAAAACCATTTACCTACGCGAATTCAAAGCGCCAGAAAAGACAAAGACCTCCATTTTTGATTAATATACAGTTTGACTATCATCCTGCAAAATGTGAATGGTGTTTTGAATAGTACCCTTTACCTCATTATTTAGTTGGTCCTTTAAATCGTAGGTAATGGTCATTACATCAACAGGTTGTATATCATTTACATAAAGCTTGAGAATTTTTCCGTTTGCCGAGAGCTCGGATTTTGAAATTGATAGTTGACGCTCATCAAATCTATCGGATCCATAGGCCTTACTCCGAACCAAATTCCAAGTTTTTATAGTTTTTATCTGAAATTTGGCGATGTCTTGCGCACTTTCAGCGTCCAAAGCTTCAGGAAATTCAAGTTTGATACCCTCTTTTGAAGTTGCAAGTCCCACTGGGAGCGTCATAGGTTTTCCAGTATAACGAATTCGATATAGACCACCACCCCTTAGCATTTGATTGGTGCCCCAGGCAGACATGCCACAGGCATAAAGTTGTTCATCATTTGGATTGAACCTACCTCGCATGACTCCTGTTAAAAATTTAACCCCTGGTATGTCAATAACTCCACCCTGCATCTGACCCTTTACTTTTTCAGGCAATACCAGTTGGATTTTTCCGTATCCATAAGAAAAACTCAAGAGGCTTCCATTTAATGGTCCCCAATTTTTACTATCAACCCACAATAATTCAGAGGGCGAACGATCAAATTTCATATCGACCCAGACCATGGGTTGCTCCATGGCCAGTCTTGTTGTGTCCTTGGGGGGATTGTAGCCCCACATATTTCCATAAAATTTACCCTTGCCATCAACCCAGTTGATGCGGTTCATAGGGTTCCAAAAGCCCTGTTGATCAGTGACCAAAAAACTACCGTCGGGATTAATACACACACCATTTGCAGCCCTGAACCCTGTCGCTATAATATCTGTTTTTGAGCCGTCCTGGCTAACTTTCAACAAGGTACCATGCTGGGGTATTAATGCTTCACGGGCATGCCTTCCGCTTTTGGCATAATATAGATTTCCTTGCTTATCGGCCTGTAAACCCATCGCGAATTCATGAAAATGATCAGTAACTTGATGGTCATGATTAAAACTCTCATAGAAATCGGTTTCATTGTCTCCATTATAATCACGGAGTAATACCAACTGATCTCTACAAATCACATAAATTTTGTCATTTATGACCTTAATCCCTAAGGGCTGGAATAGTCCAGACCCAATCCGTTGCCAAGTAAGTTCGCTCGAACCATCTGTAAGACCAGTAATTAGCCAAATATCACCATCCGTAGCGCAGGCTACGGCTTTATTGGCATCCATCAGGAAATCGATTCCACTGAGCTTCATCCTGCAGGCCCATGGATTATCAAAAGGTGGGGTGAGTTGATCAACAGCGAAAAGTCCATCTTCCGAACCGGGTGTTATCACGCTTTTGATTTTCTCGGGATAATGAACAGGGCCACCTCCTTTTATATATTGATTCAAGTCTTCGGGCAAGACAGATTTAGCTGCAAAACCAGCCAAATCCGAAAAGGAGCCATCGGTTATAAACAATTTCACTTTCGTCGCTTTTGACTTTTGTACGATCATCATCACAAAACCATCTTCCTTGGATAAGGTTGCACCTTCACCAGTAATTTCTACTTTATTGGAAACTGGAGCAACTTTCATTTTTAGGAGGGAGGAAGACGGACTCATATTCAACGTTCTGGTAAACACGGTTTGATTACCACTTAGTTCCCTTCCCAACTTTTCAAGAATATTTGAATTTCCCACTGCATAGGAAATAACAATTTTGTCACCGTGATGATATAAACCCTTGTAGTCAGACCAATTCTTTGGAAGTGGCCCAAAGGCCCGGCCGTCCCTTGCTCTAAATCTTGGGTCTTTAAAAGAACCCGTTACAGGATGGGCCCACCCAGGTCCTACCGGGGTTTCAAAGTGTAATTTTCCTATCGTACGTGGATATGTCTCGTGTTTATCGTTTAGCAAAATACCATTCCAGTCAATGAAGCCATCCCCTGTCCATCCCCCCGCGACCCGCATCAGGTCGTGGTCGAATATCATCCAAGCCTTTCCTTTGGATATTCCTCCCTCTCCTTCATCCAGCCGCACGGCAATACCCTTGTAGGCAAAATTATTCTTTAAATAATCCTCATCGGGATAAGGTGATGGTCCAGGTGAATGATATCTTTCAGGACCAGTTTCTTCATCGACCAATTCATAGGTATTGATGAAAAAATTCCCATAATCCATATCGGCCCAAGGTTGATAC
>RCND010000250.1_pt1 | contig 30377 bp, 28 predicted proteins | sample 2041351 | NCBI WGS metagenome assembly RCND01 (sample SAMN09708230, study PRJNA481090) | Marine sediment metagenome, whole genome shotgun sequencing project. | biome: marine sediment; feature: ocean; material: sediment; isolation source: Sewage treatment plant 12B marine sediment (STP12B) ... | reverse complement strand
AAGCTACTGTCCCATAAAACGAACGTGGCTGTTGCAGAAGTGGTTTACGGCACTGAAAAATCGTGAAAAAATAACAAGCCAGTTTGACATAATAATTTAGGCTTTCACGAGTATTTTTACAAAATATTATTGTAGCGCACTGACTTAAAGACGATTAGATTATTCTTTGGCCGAAAAGTGTCCTGATTTTAAAGTATTGCCGTCTCAATTTTGAATTATCAGTTACACATAAAACTCTGAAAAACAGTAATTTAAAATGTACTATAACTTACATTATGTCAAATAGGATTAAAAGTAAGTAGTGTTCATATTCTCTTCTTCCCTTACATTTTAACCACTGTTCCAAAGTATAGAATTTACCCTCGCCTTTGTAAAATCGCTTCAAGCGATTGTCAAGTTCCCTCTTTAGGCATCTGTTAGTTCAACGTCTTCAATGTCTTGATTCATGGTATAAACTAAGATAACGCTTTAAAAAAGCCCCTCATATGATTTAAAAAATATCATGGCTCAGGTGTAACATTTCTTTTCGGACCATAGCGGGAGGAAGATTTCCCGTAAGCTCCGTTGGTTTTTTACCTTGTCTGTATTTTTCCATGTCCATTTTTCGGCCAATAAGATATTTCCTGTTATTTTTGTGTAGAGCTGACCCTTAACGGCAATTGCGGACCTTATGGATTCTTTAAGCCATTTATCCACGGGCCGACTTTACAAACTACTTTGAAAAAGAGCCTTTGTTTATTACGAAACCCTTAAAATCCAACTTCCTGAATGACCCTTTATAATTTTATGATGCTAGACGTATATGAACAAGCTTCTGAATTGTTCGAAAACGGAATAAAGGTCGCTTCTTTAAATCATTCAGATGGTAATTATGAACTATATGCCCTAAGTTCGATTTTTATAGAAATCAAACGCCACAAGATTACCAACAAAATTATGGTGATGGCTATTTTTAAATCGGGAAAACAACTGGACAAATATTTTGGGAGCCCCGGTATTCTAAACGGCCCCCTAGCTTATTAGCCCCTTCCTTTTTTTCTCCCAAAGATACTCCCTGACTTCCTCGTAATGTGCTTGTTTGGCCGCTTTATCGTTGACGAATCCGTGGATCATCGAACATCCGAAAGTATAAGCACTACAGAATTCATCGATATCCCCCACCCCGTGCGCCAGGTATTTCTCGTCCACATGCGAAAAGTCGATTGTGTAGGGCTTTGAATTGTCTATCTGGTGCATTATCGTATTTACCTTTTTCAGCATTTTTTCCAGCCCCTGGCCTATACCGCTAAGAAAGCCGAATCTTTTACCATCCGATTTTTCTGCGCCGCTATTGAGCAGCGCCTTGTCCATGTCAATTTTTTTCATGTGTTTTCTATGTTTGTAGTAATGGTTTCCGATTTTTCCACTTTGTCGTTGAAAAAGAAATTTATAGCTAATAGGACGGCCACGACAATAGTGATATAGAATTTTATATTGGGCTTATTGAATTCCGTCTCCTGCCAGTTGAGCGTAAATATAATTACCGAATATAGACTGATGATTACGGGCACCAACAGGAAAGGCCTGATTTTTTTGATTTCCAGATCAAAGTATATAAATGCGCCAAGCCATCCCAAATGCGCATATAAATGGAGCAACAGATAATAAACAAAAGCCCTGTAAGTCCCAAAACCCCCCACCAAACCGTTATTGTCGGTCAATAGGTTTTCGATACCCAATATAGGCACCCAACTTTTTACAACACTAGGCCTATCGGTTATTATATCGTGGAAAAAAGGTAGGGCAGCAGCTCCGATTATCAACACCCATTTAAAAACGGTCTTAAGGGTAAATTTATTTCTCCTTAGATATAGCGAAGCTAAAAATATGCTTAACCCAAGCAGCAGATATAACTTAACGTTCCCATCGTTCGCCCATGTCATTCTAAGTCCGGACACAATCAACAATATCTGATAGAAACTCAAAAATACAGGGACAAAAAGAGCGTAGAAATAGGCCTTGCGCCTTGAAACATATAGCCAGGCAAACCAGCCTATGCCAGAAAATAAGAATATGAGGAATGTATAGAGAAACATACGATAAGTGGAAAAACCGAGAACTTTTCCATTCGCATCGGTCAACATTCGTTCTAATCCCAATACAGGTACCCAATTCCGTACACCCTCATTATTGGTGATGACTTCGTGGAGATAAGGAAGCGATGACAGCCCGACGATTGCCATCGCTATCCAAAAACCTTTAGGTATCTTCAGGTTTGACTTCTTCTTTTTCAAGACTTTGCTCGTAGAGCTGGTCTTCTTCTGCGGTTGAGCTTGTTTCACATGATGCGAATAAACCTATGGCCATTATTGTAACCATAGCAAAAACTAATTTTCGTGCTTTCATAATTAAAAGGTTTAAGATTAATAACCTTTATCTAACTATAAAAACATCAAAAAATTGCATTTCGTCGGAAAAATATTACCCTTCAACGATGAAATAGCGACACTTCGACCCAATATTTTAGGACGAAACCAAATATACTAAAATCCTACAACCATGTAAGATATTGTCTATTAATTCGATATATTGTCGAATCATTTTATCGGGCGATCTTGGTTATTGCGGGAGATATCACTTCGATATCGATTGCATTTTCTACGCCGTAGGACCAATGGTAGCAAGGATACAAAGGGTCATCGGACAAACCGGCCTTTTAGTTAAACAACCCCATAAAGTGATAGAATATCAAGGATAAATTCAGGAAGTTATTTGCTCCTTGAATTTATCCAATGCAAAATTAGTTTCCTCCTGAGCAGCCTTGATATTTTGTAAGAGTTGATTATAGGCGCTGTCAACTGTGGTTTTGTTCATTACAAACTCCGATTGTCCGTATTTCTTTGGAATCAGAAGATTGTCACGACTTATAATCCACAAGGGGTTATATCCCATTAAAGAGAAAAAGTGCACCACCTTAAAGACGTGCCTGAAAGAGGTGCCGGCCTTGTTGTTCAAGAACTTTGAATAGGTAACCCCTGCTATTCCGATAATCCTACTGAAGTTCTGTGCTTCGAAAACATCCTCCTTGGTTTCTTTGTGGAGCTCCTTCATAATACTCTTTATTCGTTCAGGGATAAACCCGAAGTCCTCATGGTCGTCTACTCCAGAAGATTCAAGAAGTCCTTTGTAATGCTTTATTTTTTCTTCCATATTCAAATATAAATCAAAATGGGACTTCCTCTAGGTCATCTAGTTTGAAATCACCGATATTGAACAGATCTTCTTTTATTTTCGATCCGGTTATTGCATAGTATTCCTTTTTTATCCAAAACTCGATATCAGCATACATTTGTTCAAAGTAATCATTGAGAAATTGGTGTTTTTCGTTTTTAATAATGGTCTGTTCCAATCGTTTTGAAAAAAAGTCAGCCATATATTTTTCATAGGTAAACCCTTTTTCGTTCCCATCTTTCTTGATTTTGGTCTTTTTAAGCTCCAGCTCTTCGTATTTTCTTTTCATGAGCTCCAGTTCTTCAGGGGTAAGACTTAGATATTTGATATAAAAGGAAACCACCTTTGGCACAAAAATAAATTCATTCTTTTCAACCGCTTTTTGAAAATCCTGAAAAAACCCATTATCGATCATATCCTTCCAATGTCCTTTAAATACCTCTTGGGCCTCCTCGTTCCAGAAATCATGAAGTAAAGGCATCTGTTTTACCTTGGGTACATCATGGCATTTGTGAGATTTTATTCTTCCCCAAAATCGCTTTTGCTTTATTGGACTCTCTAGGGAATCCGCTAGTACACCACAAAACTCACCTTGTGAAAAGTTCCCTATGGTATCAACAGCTATTAATTCCTCCCTGTAGAACGTATGATTTAAAGACTGGCTACCCTCCGTTTGTTGGTTTAACCCTGTCCTTTTTTGATTGGTTTTCCCTATTCGTTTTGAAATTTCAGCAGCCGTTTTAGTTCCGCCCATACCACATATAACACTACCCTGGATTCCAATGATACTATTGGCCTCTACCCTAGGGTATTTCTTTTCCAATTGTTCAACTCCTTGAATTCCGGCCACCAGGGCACAAAGGTTTTCTCTTCCACTCTCCAGAAAATCAACAAGCCCCCCATAATAAAAGGAACTCATCTCATCAAGTATGTTTGCGAAGGGTGCTTTGTTCGGCTTGTTGGCTTCCTTACCAACGGTTTCCACTATCATGGACAAATAAGGGGCCATTACATCCGCTTTGTCCTTATCGCACCCGACAACCACAATTTTTTTTTGGCCTGGGTTATTTAAGTCTAAAGAAAAATCCCCCTCTCCGGAAAAGATATAATACGCATCCAAATGATAGAGCCTTGATAATTTCTCCTGTAAAGTAGCCGTAATACCTGCCAATTGCTCCATTGCAGAACCCCCATCAAATGCATCCCGTAATGAAGAGACTTTCATCACCAAATCCCTTTTGGACAGCAAAATGGGCAAGAGGTATCTTGTTTTTACCGATGCCAGTATTGAAACATGGGGAATAGAGCATACAGGTAAATCGTACTTAATCTGCATTTCTTTGGAGAGCGCCACTAGGCCCACAAAAAGACCCGATGCAGTTCCTTTAAAAAATGCACTTTCAGATTCATCAGGTCTTTTGAGATTTACCAGTATATTATTGCAAATATTTTCTATTTCCGTTATCGACGGTATATACCTTGGTGCAATCGGATTACAACGATTGCTATAGCTCATATCTGTTGTACATATCTGATAAAATGCGGTGTCTTTAGGATTTATTTCTTTGTAATACGCATAGGTTTTTGAAGAAAGGGAAGGATACTTCAAATCATAGACCATCATTGTAAAATTAAGTTTCATGAGCTCGTAAATGATAGGTGATATGAACGAATAGGTTTTACCGGAACCCATGATCCCCCATACAAATACCGAACGAAAAACATTGACGAAATTTAAGAAACCTTGATGTCTTTTTTTATCATAGAAATAGTGATAAGCTAAGGAAAACGCGTATTTACCCTTCATTTTTTGTTTGGTCTGGGGAAAGCTTTGGTTCTTAATATTGAATTGGTCATTACCCAATCTTTTGGAAAAGTACCATACAGAGATGGCCATTATAGAACGAATGTAGATAAGGTACCCCCCTATAGTTATTATCATACCTAAATACACAGGTAGATGTACAAGCCTTTGTAAGGGATAAACAATCAGTAAAAGCGCAAAAACGGCAAGCCCTTTGAATAGTTTGACCTTTATTTTCCTATCGGAATAGAATCTATGTAGATATCCTGAAACTAGTGGCGCTGCTATTGCGACAATTTTTAAATTCACTTCGGTGATGCCCCCGCCTAACAAACGACTTAACAATTTTTTTAAAAGGTATGGTTCGTTAACATTGAGTGTTATCCAATGATCAAAAGCTACCCTAAAGTAAAGGGACCAACTTAAAATGCCGATAATTAGAAAGAGAATTACGTAATGCATTCGTTGGTTTTTCATATCCTATATTTTAGTATATTTGTCTGTAAAAGTATTAAAATATAAAAAATAACAAAACAATATTATAATATAAATGAAAAACATTGAAACCATTTTATCACTTTTAGGCTTCAAAGAGAGTAAAACCCTAAAATCAAAACTCTTTGTTCATTTTGAGAAAAAAGATAATACCCATTTGTTCATGTACAGAAGGGCCCAGGATAATACGCTGCGTTTTTCTTCACAGTCCGGAGAGTGGGACGGAAACCTTTTCGATGTCATAACCTTTCATTATCAGACGGATAATTCCAGTAGTTTCAATGAAGCCGATAGGCTTGCCCTTTTCATTAGGGAGAATGGCCTGAAAGAATCGGAGCTTAAACCAATAGCCGGGAATCTAATGCCTGTTGCTCACTTTAATCTTTATAAATTAATGTTCAGCGAGCACGGAAAGTGTAAGCAGACTATTTTCAATAATGCATTGGAATCGGAATCCCACCTTTATTTTTTCTTTATGGATGAAGACGCAACTGCTTCGCGGCAACACAATATACTTGGAGTTGTTACTTATGATAAGATTGAAAAGACAGAAGAATCGGTCGGGTTTTCCAACCTTGATAGGAGCATCTATTTTAGCAACCCCTCTATTTCGTCTACCGAAGGAGTGGTTTTTAATAGTTTCAAAGAAATGATCGCGTTCAGCAAAAGGATGTCCTCGGATTATTTCTATATTGTTTTCAAGGGCGATTTCAATATGTCCAAAGCAAAAACGATTTCCTTGATATCCGACACTAAAGGGATTAAGAACACTTTTCTTGCTTTCCCCGATAGATTAAAAGGCTATTATAGGGATATCGAATATTTAAGCATTCACGCTAACGTAGAGATAAAGATGAAAACCGGCTACTTAAAACTGTCTATTCCACAAAACTCCCAAAGCGACCTTTTTATCCAGAAGCTAAAAGATTTGAAATCAAATGTTGAAAAGGAGATGGACAAAAACAGTATTAATAGCCTTATAGCTATAAAGGCTGGTAAAAACTTAGAACAACAAGCGGTTTTCGTAGTCGAAGTTGCCACCATTGCCAATATACTCAAGGGCTTTTTAGTGTTAGCCTCAAAGTATCTTTTGGCGGACAGGAATTTTAAGATCATAAAACCAAAGGATGTTTTTTGGGCACAGGAGCAATCGGATATAAAGAACGTTGGGAAAGAGTTCAAACTGAACATCTATGATACCATAGGAAAGGTATACTCGTATAATTGAAAAATATAGATTAATCATAAGGCTATGTCAATCTACAATCGAATCAGTGAAATTTTTGATGTTAAGGATCTCTTGCAGACCAAAAATCCGATACGTAATCGTTTGGGAATAACCAAGGTTGAACTAGACAAGGGCAAAGGCTCAAATTCCATCCAAATTCATATCACAGAAGAAGACAGGGGCAAACAACGGATTCTCCTGTTCGACCATGACCGCGAAGGGAAAAACTTCGGGCATTTTAGGTACAACAACCGGACTTTTCAAAACGATAGTGGTGATATAATACAGTTCATAGCCAATCGTTTGGAGGGTCGAAAATTAAATGATGCCATAAAATTGCTCAATAGCTACAACTATAAAATCAATGCACCTGATTGGAAAAAGCATACGGATTTTGAAGTTTCCAGCAAGAAAAATGGAAAATCGAATACCCGACCATTAGAGATAGATAACTTTACCAACCTTAGGGGTGTTGATACATTGATATTGGCAGAGCAGCCCCATTATTTGGAAACCAGACATATTTCAAATGATATTCTTTTGCACCCTAAATTCATTGATAAGGTAATGGTATATGACAACTCAGTTGAAACGAAAACTGGCCCTATCATCTTTACGAACGTTTTTTTTCCCAAGTTCGACCAGCAGGGTAAAAACATACATGGCGCTGAAATAAAAACAGGCGCAAAGACCAATAATAATCTTTGTTTAGGATTGGACCATTTGATGTGGAGCTCCAACAAACCTGAGCATGTAAATAAAGTCGCTGTATTTGAATCCGCAATAGATGCATTGTCCCATTACCAGATGAACCCAAATGACAACTTGAATACCTGGTATTTTTCTACCAACGGGAATTTTTACGAATCAAGACAATCATGGTTTTTCGATACCCTTGATACCAATGGATTGAACCCTGAAAATCACACTCTCATACTTGGTACTGACAGGGATTATGACGGGCTTGTTTATGATATGGCAATGTATAACCGCGTCTTAGCATCCGCCTTGCCAGATAGAGGTCAAAATGCCCAAGAGTTTTTTTTGGTGGGAAACGTTGAGGGTAAACCAGCCATTGAATTTCACAGCCATGACCTAGAGATGAACAAAAATGTTCAGCTATGGTTTTTTCATATCCAAGACCATTTCAATAACACCTACGTGAACAAGAATGATAACCACCATATCGGTATTAAAGCTTCAAATGATAGGATATCCCTGATCTTTCCCACTAAGGCCAAATTGGAGGATGCAACAAAACGCTTATCAGCTTCTCTTCTTCGAAATATTCCGCTGCTTGATAAATCGAATATCAGGGTCCATAAAGCATCCTATAAAGGCAAACCACTAAAAGACTGGAATTTGGCGCTGTCCATGAGTGTTTCGAATACCAAAAACAGCAAAGGAAAAAGCATGCAGAATAAAAAATCTTTCATTTAATTAAAAGTATAATTAGTATAATAAAGATATAATAGTATAATTATAACTTTTAATTTCTATATTTGGTCCTGTAACCTTAAATAGAAAATTAAAATGGATGCTATCGTAGATTTTTTAAATGAATTAAACTCAGGACTTTCAAGTATCGCCCAAGTTTTTGTTAGTATCATCAATTACCTTCTTTTTTTCGCTTCTCTTATTCTAGCCGTTACCATGTTGATTACGGAACAACGAGGTACTAACATTGGTTTTAGCCTTGGGAAATGGGCACTCATTACCCTAGTGGCAGCAGTTTCAATCACACTTGCCAAAGAAGTCTTTGGGGTAGCATAATCTATTGTTCTGTGGAATCCTATAAAATATACAAGACCCTGCAACGAAGCCCAAGGCTTTTTGGAATGGATAGGAATATCGCCATTGAGTTTATATGCACTTTGACCGTTTCTATCCTTTTGTGTTTTATAAGCTTAGGAACCAACGTATCAGCTGTAATAGGCGTATTTATTTGTATTCCTATCTGCCTATTTGTTTTCAAATTAAGAGACCGTAAGAACAGTATTGCAAGTTTTAAGAAGAAGAGGATTAACCGGAAAAAGCCAAAAGTCGTAAAGTCTAACCCTTTAATTATTATACCCATTGAGCGCATTATTAATAAAAGATGATTATTTACCCATATATGGACTAGAGGACGACTGCTTGATAAACAAGGAAAAAGGTTGTCTTAGTTATGGTTTTAAAGTTTCATATCCCGCTATTTATCAAAAGGATATGGGGCAAATAGAAGCTATGGCCGACGTATTGGAGGGTATTTTCTCCGTTCTAGAGCGGAACTATATTGTTCACAAACAAGACTGGTTTTTTAATGGTGGTGACTACTCAGCTGAACCTGTGGAAAATGAGAGCGCCATGCAGCGCTACAATCGAATCCATTTTCAGGGGAGAAAAGTAAGAAAGCAGTTATCCTATATCTTCTTTACGAAAGTTCCAGAGAATTATATTGGTTATGGGTCGAACAAGACTAATCGTTTTCTTTTAAAGAACGCTACCAAGTCCTTTGCCAAAACAATCAATACTAATTATATCGAAGAAAAAGAGCTCAGGGAGTTCAGGGAAATCAGAACCACGGTTGGAAGCCTTTTAAACAATGAAAACTTCAAAGCGGTCAGCTTGATATCAGATGATTTTTTGGGCAACCAAAAAAGTGATGGGCTTTTTCAATTATTTAAGGATTTCGACCTTGGTCATACGGATAAGGACAAGATCTTTAAGGATAACAAGATACTTATCGGGGACAGACAGCTGCGATTTTATTGTCTTCAGAACAATGAACAGTTAGGAGACTATTTACCATCATCTGCAACAGCTCCAGAAAAAGAAATTCTCAACAGACCTATATATAAAAGTTTGGTCTCACCCCTTGGTCTTGAACTAGATTGCGACCATGTACTGAACCAATATTTTTATATCCCCGACCAACGAATAGCGCTTGAAGAATTTCAGAAAAAAGTAAACCGTCTTTTTAATTATACCCACAGGTTCTCTCCAGTTCAAGCCGCTCAGAGCGATAATGAAAAAGCACCTAAAAGTCTCGATGCCACCGGAAACGAAATTTTCATGAATGAGACCCGCTCCTTTATTTCGGAGATTATCGAAGACAATAAAAAATTAGTGTATACCCACATTAATGTAGGAATGTTGGACAAAACCTATTCGCGCCCCAGTGGATTTCAATTTAATATGAAAGAGAATACGGCCGACCTACACGACCTTTATTTTTCGAGCTGCCCAGGAAATAGTATTGGTTTACCTGTTGATCTATATATGCCCTTAACCTCAGGCGGTGCTTTGTCTTTGGCATATTATGAAGATTATTCAAAGGGAAACGCACCTTTTGGTCAAAGGGTTATCGATGTGGCGAGCGGAAATCCATTCTATTGGGATTTTTTCGCTACACCCTACAAGAACAAGATTATAACCAACCTAAATGCTTGGGGTGTAGGCAAATCAGGTTCTGGAAAATCTTATAGTTGGAACAGCATTCTCAACCACCAGTACGAAATGGGCCATCATATTTTCAATATTGATGGTTCGAGTTCTTTTGAGAGGGCCACAAAGTACAACAATGGTGTTTTCTTTAAAGTTTCCATGTACGAAAAAATAGGCTTTAACCCTTTTCTTCTGTCGGGAAAAAGTGAAGATGAAGTAAAATCAAAAAGGGTTTTTCTCGCCTATTTCCTTTGTAATCTTATCGATAGCGGAAACAACGAATACAACAACGAACTGATGTTCGGAATCTTTTCGGCTGCTGTCGGCAAATTCTACACCTCCATAAATCACGATTATTGTTTCAATACCTTTTACGATTTTTTCAAGGAATTTGCCCCTGTCTATACTAAGGATAACGGAATTGAAAAGAGTGTAAAGCTACATGAGGTCATATTTCTACTTCGTGATTATTATAAAGATGGTGTCTACGATTATTTACTCAATAACAGGGATGAACGTTTGGCAGACCTAATGAATCAACGGTATATCACCTTTCAGATAAAGGAGCTAAAGGACGACCCGAAACTTTTTACCAATACGACCTTTTTACTCACCAACCTGTATAAAGAAAAACTCTACGATCCAGAATTGTTGGAATATATAAAGTTCCTCCATTATGATGAATCATGGACTGCAATGGATAAGCCTGTACTGGCAAACTTTATTCTTGATACCATCAAAACGGTACGTTCACAAAACGGTTCGACAATTTTCACCTCTCAGGATATCGAGGATTTTTTCAAGTCCGACATTATTAAGAATACCGTAATCAACAATTCGGAAATTGGGCTGATATCGGATTTAAGCACCTATAAGGGAAAGCCCGAATATGTACGCGATATCCTTGGTATAACCGAATCACAGGCAAATCGAATTTTTGGTCTGAACAAAAAAATGCCGCCAGGAATACTGGCCAATGAAATTGCCCTGATTTATGCCAAAGACCACCTGCACACTTTCGGAATCGAGACCTCAAGGGAGGAGGCCGCAATCTTTGAAAGCAATCCGGATAACAAGAAAAAGCTTTCTGATATTGACAAAGGATACAGCTCCATGAAACAGACCGCTAAACATTTTGCTGGAAATTAAAACAACTTTAAACATCATTCATCATGAGAAAACTAGTAACAATTATAGTATTTGTCATCCCGTTTTTCGGGATTGCCCAAATTCCTGTAACAGATGCGGCTTCCGCTGGGATACTTACCTCGGTAAACGTACAAGCGGTATTAAGAAATAAGCTTTTGACAAAAATGATATCGGGACAACAACAAATCATAGCCAACCAAAAGACACTCATAAATTTAATGCGTGAACAAAACCGTACCGTAAAGCATATGGACGAATTAAAAACCGAGGAAATAGAGGCTTATAAAAATGCACCCGAAAGTATTATTGTGGATTATCAGTTGAACGACCTTGAAAATGTCAAATCGGAAATAATAGAAGCAGCAAAGGATTTTGTAAAGTTCATTAAAAGCGCTGATAATCTTTCTACCTCCGATGTTAGGGTATATGAGAACATGATTACAGATATAGTCAACAATACAGCTTCGGCTTGGAAGCAGACCAAAAAACTGCTTAGTTCGAACGATAAGATTATTCCGGCAAGGGAACGTCAAGAGCTCTTACAAAATACCATTTCGGCAATACGGAAGAACGTAACGAAAATCAAATCCTTTGAAAAAGAACTGTTCTATATCAATAAAAAACGAAATACGGACGATAGACTGTTCGGAAATTAAATCAAGTATTAACCTTTAAAAATTACACTTATGAGTACTATTAAAAATCATGTTGTATTAATTGGAAATCTAGGTATCGGGCCTGAGGTTACAAATTTTGAAAGTGGTAGTAGAATTGCAAAATTCTCCATGGCCACAAACGAGACCTATAAAAAGGAAGGTGACGAATTAACAACCCATACAGAGTGGCACAATATCGTTGTTTGGGGCAATCTTGTTTCCATAGTAGAAAAGTACCTTAAAAAAGGAAGCGAGGTTTGTGTGAAGGGGAAAATCACCTATCGAAGCTACCAGGACAAGGAAGGTATCAAGAGATACATTACTGAAATCAAAGCGGATGAAGTTTTGATGCTCGGGAGCAAGGAACAACCCTCCACAATTGAGGCACCTGTTCTAGAAGAGGATCAACAATAGTTATTAGGATGGAGAGCTTCATTTTACAAATAAAAGATTTTTTTAACAGCTTTATATGGGAGCAGATACAATTGGCCTTCAAGGTGGGAGCTCCTGTTATCAACACGTTCAAGTACCTCGCTTTTATGCTCGTACTTGCTCGAATTGTTCGAAACCTTTATAACAATCCAATGGATTGGTGGGGGTATATAAGCTGGTTGCCGCTTTCCATCCTTTTGTTTCAATATCAGGCCGTTGTGGAATTTTTTGTAGACATATCCACAGCAGCTGATGACTCCGTAAGTTTCGCCCAAAATCAAAAGCTATACCTAAAAATTTTTAAGCTGCCCATCATACCTGAAGAATCGGATTTAAGCCTGTTCGATATCACGGTAGGGTACCTCAAACAAATGTACCGAAACATGGTGGAGCTGGTTATTATGACACACCTATTCAATCTTGTGGCTATGTTGTCGATCATAGTTTACATATTCCTAAAAATCAAGGCGATGCTTCGGTTTATTACCCTTTTGTTTTTCGGACCCATCAGTATTTCATTAAGCTTTTTGCCAGGTAATGAATTCCAATGGTTGGATTGGGTAATGAAGTTATTGGAAACCGCCCTGTTTATTCCCATGTTGATGTTCATTGATTTTTTGGCCATACAAGTTCTTGAAAAGGCTTTTGCGCCTTTGGTTGTGGGTCCCGCTTTTGAAGTAGACGAGCAAATCTTTAGGATGTGGTTGGGCGTTACTTTTTTCATTATGCTGGGAGTATCCTATTTATTTGTTCCCTCAATGGTAAAATGGGGTATAGCAAAAACAAACTCAGGTATAGGAGGAAGCAAAAAGGCCGCTGCTGCCGCCGTTTTGGCAGCAAGAAAAGCATTAATCAAAGCATAACGGATTATGAGAATATTAAACAATATAGCGACTAAAGAGCGTCTTTTTGTCGTCGGTTCCCTAACAGCCGGACTGGTTTGCATCCTTGTGTCGGTAAGCGCGATGTTTCTTTATAAAAACGCAATGGACAAGGCAAGTGCCCAGAAACGCAACGAAATCTATGTTGCCGTTAACGGCTCAATAATCAAAGCGCAACTGGAAGAGGATTTTTCAAGACCTCTTGAATTGGCACATAAAGGTTTTCTGGAACTGTTCCACAATTACGTTTGGAGCGTCGAACCCAATACACAGTATATTGAAAAGAACAAATCAAAGGCAATGGAAATGGGGGACAAAACCGTTGATATGCTTTTTCGGCTTTTGGAATCAAAGGGATATTATTCCAACTTGATCTCCGGTGATTACAGCGTAATTTTTGATGTCAAGGAATCTGATATCGATATTGATTATACCCATGATCTGCCACAATTTACACTAACGGGAACACTTAAAACACTACGAACGAATGATGTTGTCGTAAAAAAGGTGGTGACTGTCGGAAAAATAGTGCAAAAAAGCTATGGATTTAGCAATTTTACGGGATTTAAAGTGGTCGATATGGAAGTTTTAGAGTTCAAGGAATTACGTATAATAAAATATAAGGAGCTATGATCCGCCCTACGGAATATCAAAAAAAACTATATCTGGTTATAGGAATGGCCATTATGGGCGGCGTTCTCTTTGTATCGCTATACGCTTTTAAATCCGAGGACAGTAGTTCCGATAACACCGTTTCTCAAGGGAATATTGTTTCTCCAGAAACCGACTTCAATATTACTTTGGACACCCTTGATGCCAATAGTAGAAATGCATTTTACCGAAAAGAAAGAGAACGGGATACCGTACTTATGGTCAACCCCTTTGATAAAAAGAAAGAGCAGGGAACCGGGAACCAAATTCTGGATGCAACCAGTGTACTTGAAAAAGAAGAACCCCGAAAGCCCTCAAGAAACAATTTTAACGAAGACCTCTGGGATCTGGATTCCCCCGGAGAACCAACCAATCTTGGACTTGAGACAGAAGCCGAAAAACAGGCGAATTACAGAGCTGAGTTATTAAAGGCAAGGCAAGAGCGTTTAGCTAGGTCACAGGATTATTCAGCCCCACAGCAAACTATGGAAAATCAGAGTGATACGGATGGCTTTTTGGAATTTCAAGCATCCATTTATCGAGACCAATTTATATTACCGGGAGACCGTGTTATTCTGATATTGAACAACCCTATTACATATAAAGGCAATGTCTTTAAAAAGAACACTTTTATTTACGCCATCGCCAATATCCAAGGGTCACGTGTAATGATGAACGTCACCAATATAGACCACGTTCCCGTTGCACTTAAAGTCAAGGATATTGCAGATGGAAATGTTGGGATGTACAGTCAGCGCGCTGGAGAGTTATGGCGGGAGTTCCAAGGCGACACCCAGACCCAAGGTGTGAACCGGGCCGGTACTGAACTAGCGCAACAATCAAATTCACAATTATTAGGTGCGGCCATAACATCTTTTGGGCGTTTTTTTAGACAGAAAAAGTATCGAGAGCGTGATAAGATTCTATTGGTCAATAATGACAAGCTGATTCTATCCACCCGTTAAATCAACAACCTATGAATATAAAATCAACCTTACTGATACTGCTAGTAGGTGTTTTCGGATTTGCACAAAGGGATACGATACAAGTATCGACCAGTGCAGCGGTGGTTATTTTTCCGACCGATATATCGGACCGGATATTAGGGGACGACCTCAATTTTTTTATGTCCGACCCCGAAGAGAACGGAAGTGTGTTTTCTAAAAGGATCCTCAAACTCTACCATAACGAGCTGTCCACTAAGGAGGAGGACTTTACCTTTTTGACGGTAATCACCCTTAACGGGAATTCGTATGAATTTGTCCTGGAATTCAAGGATAACCCCGTCCAGAAAACATGGTACATCAAGCCACAACAGGCAATCACCAATATTCTTGGCTCAAGAATCCGATCGGATTACCAAGGACAGGAAATCCGAAATGATATTCCTACTTCCAATACTTCACAAAGCCCTACTGCTCAAACAGGTATATCATTTACTGCATTCGACCAAGAGGATCAGCATCCAGCCGATGAAACGGTTAAACCGACAAAAGAACTATATCAGACCGATAAGATGGAATATTACCGCCTTCGCTCCTACTATATGCAATTTGACAAGGCAAAAGTGCCTCGTTTCTTTGCCCGCTCTGGAGACCTTTTTTTATGGCTAAAAGGGGTGTATTTTAATGAGGACGAAATATATGTACAGTTTAAAATCGAAAATCAGGAAGGAATCGATTTCGATGTCAACTTTCTAAAATTCAGTATTGCTACATCCTACAAAAAAAGCAGCAGCAACCAAAAGACCGAATCACTTCCCGTATACCAGTATAAAATACCGAAAGAGGTAAAAGCGAATAGTGAAAACCACATTGTCGTGGTGTTCAAAAAGTTTTCCCTGGAGCGCAATAAAGTCTTGGTCGTCGATTTGGACGAGGAAAACGGTAACCGAAATGTTTCTTTGGAAATCGACCACCATCTTATTAATAACCCCTTTAAAATTAAATAGTATGAGAAAGGTAGCCCCACAACTACTACTGGTCCTATTATGTATGTCCTTGGCTATTTCAGCCACTGCCCAAAGACGTGGAAACCTTGCTTCATCGGTCGGGCTAAGCGGCGGTTATGTCGAAGACGGTTACGGTGGTATGGCAACATTTAATTTCCATCCCAACCGCTATAAATATTTTCAAGTAAGCGTATTGGCCGCTTTTGCGGAAGACAAGGGAACGTCGGACATACCTTATAATATTTTTACCATTCAACCTGGTTTATTCTATAGGGCCTATATTTCACCTAAACGTAAAAGCTTCAGTCTTCATCTTGGAGGTGGTGGCCTGTTCGGTTATGAAATCATAAACAATGGCAGCAACGAGCTTCCCAACGGGGCCATCATAGATGGCAGGAGCCAATTTATTTATGGAATTTTTGCAGGAGTAGAAGCTGAAGTTGCGCTAAGCAATGATTTTTCAATTCTGATAAAGGCCAATGAATATTACCATATCAATTCAGATGTAGGGAGCTTTTACCCTTACGCAGGGGTAGGACTGCGCTATTTCTTATTTTAACTAAAAGTGACACTATGAAAATTTTTACCCCACTACGCATAGTATCAGCGGCCGTACTTTGTTTTATTTTTATTTTGGCCTGCAGCAAGGACTTCGATAAAATTGTCCAAGATTCATTTGATTTTTCTTTTATCTCTGATAACGAAGAAGAAATATTCATTTTTGAACCTTCAAAAACGGACTTTTCCCTTGAACCAGAACGGGTCATTACTTCGGTCGAATACTTTATGAAATATAGTGTCGAAAACGGTAAAGGCTATTACCTTACCTCTGAAAACGATACGATTAAAGAAAACGATACCATAGCTGTTACGGATTTCAATATGAGTTTCAATTATATGGCCATCGATACCGGAGCACATCGGGTTAAAGTGTTGGCATGGGATTCGAATAAGCTCGAAAAAGAACTTGAACTCAGTTATAACACAAAATTTGCAAGTTTTAGTTTTTTGCTGGGTAAAGGAACGGACGATTTTATCATTAATACCGAAAATCCTGTAAACGTAACACTTTTGCGCGATAAACAAACCGGTAACCCCGATAGCGATAACGCAGAAGAATTTGAAGTCACCTACCAGTTACAAGATGGAACGGGAACGCTCTATTTGGATGGTACGCCTTACGAGGCCGGAACACCCTTTACGCTTCCAAAGGGGGTCAATGAATTTGGGTACAAGCCCGAAACCTTGGGAGAACATAAACTCACTATGACAGCCACAGCGCCGGACGGTGCAACAGTCACAAACGAACTGACCTTAAGCGTTACCAATTTGGTTTTTATCTTCAGGTCGACAGCTTCCGCTTCACAAGTAGAGCTCAATACCAATTTTGCGATCAACATCGATTTACAGACACAAGACCAGCAAAGTGATGTTACTTACCAAATCAGTCATTCTTTTGCCCCTGGTAGTCAAGGGGCTGGAACCGTTCGCGACCAAAACGGGGGCGTTATGAATCCCGGTACGTCTCGACCCATTGATCCGGGCAACTACAATTTTACTTTCCAAGATGATGTTCTTGGACAACGTAAGATCTATTTTGATGTTCGCGACTCCAACGGCCAGACCAAAAGGGACAGCGTTGAAATCGAAGTTGCCAATATTCCATTTACCTTCAGTGGTAATTCAGAAAGCAATCAGGTTTTTGTAAACCAAAGAACACAATTCAACTTCAATATTAAATCAACAGGGAATACCTCTAGTATCGACTATAACTTAAGCTTTAACGGCATTGAGGGCAATGGAAAAGTAACTGGAATAAACGGAAATACTATTCAGAATAATACCGACTATCCCGTTGATTTGGGCAATTTTTCATTGTTTTATACGCCCGAGACTTTAGGCTCCCACACTATCAGCTTTATCGTTACCGATAACTTTGGTCAAGAAGTCGGGCCCGTTGTAATCGATTTGACCGCAACACAGTTGGAATTGGATTTTTCGGCATCCGCTAATAGCAACGAGGTACTTGTAGGTCAACGCGGAACTATTTCCCTGAGTTTAATCGAAAAAGGTGATTTCGATGGTGTGGATTATGAACTCAGCTACTTTATTACTGGTGGCGCAGCGGCGCTCTTCAATGGAAATTCATCAATGCCGCCCAGCCAATTTTTTACCATAAACCCGGGAAGCTTTTCATATGATTTTATCGCTGAGCAAGCAGGAACCTATGTCATTAACTTTTTGTTACGTGATAGTAATGGGCAAACCCTTGAGGAAAAAGTTACCGTGGTTGTAGGCAACAATGATTTTACCGTTAGTATGACCCCATCGAAGGCCACCGAGTTTTCAAACCTTCCCGTTAATATCGTGGTCAATATTGATGAGACCCCCGATGGTGTAAACGACACCTATCAGGCTTTTTATTCCTCCAGTTTAAATGGACAGATGACCGTAAACGGAGCCAGTTATGGCCCAGGTGAAACCTTTCCCTTGAATGCCGGAATTACAAATATTACCTATACTGGAACTGAATCGGGACAACATAATTTAGTCCTGAGTACCGAATCCGGTTCCGATGTTACCAGAACCGCCAGTACTACCATAACCTATGACCAAGTAGACTTTTCATTTACGGGCGGCGCTACAGATACCAGTATTTCCGTTGGGGAGACAACGGCACTTAATTTCAATATTACCGAAAGTGTCGGTTCATCCAATTACAAGATGCGCTTTAGCTTGAACGGAAATGCCATCATTCGTGATGCAAGTGGGACTATAGTTAGTCCAGGAAATATTTATGATGTTCCCAAAGGAAACTTTAGTTGGACTTTGGAAGGAACCGACGACACAGCGGTATCACTTACTTTTTCCGCACAAAATGATACAGGACTGGAGAAAGATATATCTATTTCTGTACAAGTAGCAGCTAAGGATTACAATTTTGTCGCTTCGGCAACAGAATCTTCTGCTAATACGGAAGTGCCTGTACCTGCAAATTTCAATATTACCGAAATCGGTATCGGTGGCGACACCTACGAAATGTATTTTTCTTCGGGAAGTAGCAACGGCAGCTTCGAATATAATGGAACTACATACTCGGCAGGGGAAACCTTTAGCGTTCCTGTTGGCCCGTTTTCTGGAACCTATGTTGGTATTTCAGAGGGAAACCACAATGTGAATTTCACCGTTAGGTCTTCATCGGATGTTACCAAAACGGAAGGCTTTACTATAAACTTCGATGTATATGAAGAGCCTTTTACCCTTATTATCAGTCAATCGGCACAGGATAAGTATATCAGTGTACCTTTTGATTTAACCGCAATTACAAACGCAACGGCCGGACATGACCTAGCGGTCACTTATACGATGACATTTACATTTACTGGCGCAAGTGCCGGAACGATACGCTATAAGGGAGTTACCTATAGCGAAGGGGAGACTATCCCGCTTGATTACGGTAGCGCACTAATGTCCTTCGTTCCCGAAACGGACGATAATTTCACTATCGATTTCCTGGCTGAAAACTCCACAGGGCAATCCCAAAGCGTTAGTGAATTCGTAACCATGTTCAAAAAACCCAATGCCGTTGCCAAAGGTGAAAAACACAATATCAATTGTGGCGGGCTGAATGGATGTGATTACCAGGTGCGTATCTACACATGTTTTACCACCAATTGTTCAGAGGCTTACAATGGGGCCTCCATAGAACAGGTCGAAATAAAAATATTCAACAGGTTCGATAATAGGTTCGACACCAAAGTATTTAACTATAATGATGCCAAAGGTACCGGTGTGGATAGGTATTTCGTATTGGAGGAAGAACCCAGCGAAGGGAAACTTAAATACTTGGACCAAGATTATGAAGTAAGGGTACGGGATAGTAACGGGCAATGGAGCGAGTGGACCGCGGGTAGTATTGTTAGAGTTTAAAAAAAAGGGGGCTAATTTAGCCCCTTCTGTTTTATCAGCTTCTCTTAAAAGTATAGGTAATCACCACATCGGTATCGTCCAGAAAATCGTCCTGTTCGACTACTAACCTATTATTGGTGAATTCGATAATGGTCATGTCGTTTCTATTGTCGAAACGAAGAATTTCATTATTGATAAGTTCATATCTATCTGATTCTACAGTGCTAAAGGCATCCACTTCACCACAGCTTAATCCATTTTCATTAAGAGAATAAGCATTTTTCTCACCTTCTCCTCGTGATGCAAAAAACGTTAAGTTATCCTTTAGGCATTGGCGTATTTCGTTCGTGTTGTACAAATCAATATTTACGGTATTATCCCCATTGATATCCACGGCCGTATCGGACATTATCGCTTCATATTCCCATTGCCCGTAAAGCGCCTGATCCCTATCCGCTGAAGAAACATCGTCATCGCTTTTATCACAGCCGATCAATCCGATTAAAATAGCTAGTGCCAGCACCTTTTTTTTCATAATTGTAAGATTTGTATACGTATTATAAAGGTACAAAAAACGAACTACGAACCATTTCAAATCGAGCGTATTTAGTAGATCTACATACTGGTGATTGCCACAGTAAGGATGTCCAATATTCGCTATTGTAATATATAATCGCGCCCACATTTATTGACCCTCCCCTCCCCTGTTGTAGCAATTTAATCACAACTAAAAAGAACTTATAAAAGCAATTCAATTGATGCTATTTTTTCCATGGCTTCTTGTTTTTAATATAAACCTCAAAAAATTTACTGATTGGTAATAGGGGTATGAAGCCCAACGGTGCGAAAATGTACGATAAGATTATTTCAAAACGTTTTAAGAGTAACCGGAGCAATGTATAGTTTTAAATAGTTAGGGGTAATCTACTTCATAAAACAGTTCCGAATACCCTACTTTTCCATTTGAAGTAATTCCCTCACAGATAAGCACCATTTTCCCGGTAAGATCACCATTGAAAAAAGTTGTTTTTGCTTGACCGCTGCTATTGGTAACAATATTTGGCTTCCAATACAGCAGTGTGCGCCTGTCAGGAACACTCCAATCTATTTTTGAGGGTTCGTAGTATTCGGGCATATAATATTCGCGTATTGGAGAATATTGGGGGGCCGTATCATTTATAAGATTGGTCCTTTTGGATTTGGGGAAAGCACCATATAGACCCTTTCCCAAATAGGTGTAAATAGCAAGTATAGCGGGAAACGCGGGAGGAGGGCATACTGGTGCACAATCAAAAACTTCATTGAAATATCTATTGGCTGTCTGCGTATTTCGAATGATTTCGACGCTCTTAACTGCGCTTACACGAATATCTCCAATAAGCCTATAATCTTCCAAACGTACAGGAATACCATCGATAACCACATAGGTAAATTCAGCACCATGAACATAGGCAAGTTCATATCCTCCTGCATTACCAACCCGTCCAATACGTATTGTTGATGGATAATTGAAAGTCAGCCATCTATAAAGGTTTTTTGTCCAATTCTTTTGTTTATTTATTAACTCCTGGTTGTTGATGACCGCATCTGGCATCCCATGCAGTTCTACCATTTCAGCACGTTCCGGCGTAACTTTATAATCACTCACCTCCACTTCATTAAGAGCTATAGTGTTTGGTAATAGAAAAGGATCTAGTTTTATATCCTCTTCTATCTTTTGAATAATTTTCTTTTCGATAATACTATCTACAGGAACAATGACTTTTCCCGATTCATAGGCTATTTTAGGAACTTCGTACTCTTTGATATTTATCTTTAGGTTACCCCTTTTGTTGCTTGCATCCGAGGGCTGTATCACAAACTTTCTGCCGAGTCCATAGCTGTCCCCGAACATAAACCTAAAAAACCCTGTACTGTCAGTTTCTAGTGTATGAGCCTCATTGGGTTCTCCCATTAGGAGCATATTCAACTCATATTTGTTTTTCTTTGGTATGCCCCTATTGCCAACTCTCTGAATATCATCGACAATACCTTTAATCTCCAAACCTTTTTCAGCATTAACAAGTCTTGGCTTTTTCTTCTCCTTGTATTTATAATTGGTCCAACCCTGAGTCATCATTAAATAATCCAGTTCGGCAAAGTTTTTGTTATTTTCAAAATAGTACGATGGGTTTTCAACCGTTCCCTTTAAATCAGATTGCAGCAAAAAGTAGGAAACAATAGTATTCCTTTCCAGATTGGTGCCATAAAAATAACTGGAGTCAACTGCTATAACAGAGACAGATGCTGGTATGGATTGTCCATTTTGCCGTGTCGATATGGAAACTAGAACACTATCTCGAACAGAATAGCGATCCTTATCAGTTTCCACTCTTATATCAAGGTTTTCCTCTTTTGATTTATTAAAAAAATGACGCTCTGCAACAGGACTAAAATTTTTATCAAAAACGGTAAGCCCAATAACGCCTTGGGGCAGGTCTTTGGGCTGAATTTTAAATGAAAACATCCCATTACTGAATCTCGATTTAAGAAAGCAAAGATTCTTGCCTCTGTGGAACAGCTTGATAAAGATACTATCCCTATTCTTTTCTTTATTCCAAATTCTTAACTCCTTATTTGATCCTTTGTTTATTAAACTCAAAACCTGACCTTTTTTTTTTGCTTGGGGCAATTCATACTTATAGGTATTCCCGCCTTTGGTAGTCAAAATACCATAATAGGTCTGTTCTGCTTCTGGTGTTAAGATTACTTTACCCATCCCCAAAGTATTGCTTTCAAATTCGGCAACAACACTATTATTTTCATCTTCTATCGTTCCTTGGATTTTAGCGCCCTTTCCCCTATAGTCTAGGTACTTGAATCCAACTACACTTTGTAAACCCTCAACCAAAGAACCTCCTTCAGGAAAAAACTGGAATGAACCGTATTCATCATCAAGGACTGTCGATTTTGTGAATACCTCATTTTTGGTCTGTAAACGGTAATTTATTATCGGTACGTTTAGTGGAATCCTATGTTGCACATTGATATTGGGTTCTTTTTTTCTTTGTTTTATTAGAATAGAGTCTTTACCTCCTTTCCAATGCATATATAAAATGGCGTCATCAGTATGAAGACTGTCCAACTCCTTAACAGCAATGATAGCCGATAAAGAAAATGTACTAGAATTTAGGTCTTTTGTAAAAACTATATTCCGAATGGGATGGGGTTTACTATCAACTTTTTGAAGTCGATATATGTTAACAGGTATAGAACTAATAAAATCTGAACCAAAATTTTTGTTCCATTCGGTATACGCTCTAACAATATAATTTCCTTCTCTGTATCTTGAATGCAATTGAAAAAACCCATTTGAGACACCGCTACTTATTTTTAAAAGGTTTTTGTCAACTATTCGTTTGTCCAATGGGTCAATCAACTCTACATGAAGTACACCGCTTTTTGTTGTAGGCCTTTGGTTAAGTGCATCCGTCACTATGGCTTTGAACCAAATGGTTTCAGAAGTATTAAAGGCGGTTCCAGAAAGTTGTAAGTATATTTTTTCAGCATCTGCGGCGTTTGCAAATACCTCCGTTTCCTTCTCCAAAGGATTTTGTGCAAGACCATTTTGTGTAAACAAAAAGACATAAATGATAGCAATAGTACAATTGAATTTATTAGTCATAAATAGCACAAGTTTTCCTTAAAAATAAGCACAAAGACAAAGTCAATAAAATAAAACACACCTATTCTTTTGGAACAACTTCAACTTGAAGTACTCCATATAGACGGATTCTACTCTTCTTTGTTATCTTCTTTCAAGCAAATTACAATGTTTTTTGTGGTTTTTTCTTTTGCTTTGTACTTCTATTCGGTCCCTGATGTAGTTCTTGTTGACGAAGTCCCAATTGCATTAGTGGGATAGATTACCTCGAGATTCAAAACTTGGTCTTCTACCAAAAATAGGGCGAAATTTCAGGTATGGCATGTAAACTATTGATAAACAAAGGTTTAATTTGACCCCTAAATATTTCGCTTGAACATCTACTTTTTCAGCCTCCGGAACCAGGTCCTGATTTCTGCAGTAACAAATATTGTGGACATTTCTTCTCTTCAGGGCGAGCTGCCGGCATGATCGGCCACGACATTTTGTAGACGTTTTATTTAAATAAATCGGAATGGGAACCGATTCTGACCAGATTGATTGTCTTGGGATCCTCGATTTGAATCCAAATAATCAACAGGTCGGGTTTTATGTGGCACTCCCAATTATTCTTGTAGATCCCGCTCAATCGGTGCGGTTTCATACTATCAGCGATCCCCTTTACGCCTTTATTTTGTAACACCTTTAAAACCGACCTTGTAAGGGCATCGTCCTTTGGGTTACTTTTGATCTTCTTTAGGTCTTTTTTAAATTTGGTAGATATTACAAGTCTGTACATTTTATCGCTGTTATAGATTGTCCATAAAGGAATCTACGTCCTTTATTTCCTCTAGGTCCTTCCCTTCCATTACCTGGGCAATGGCCTTTTTGGTCTCTTCGTTGGGAATGTTCCCAACATCCCTGGCCATTAAGACCTCAAGGTAATTATTGAGGCTCCTTTTTTGTGCTTTTGCCTTTTCTTTGACGAGTTCGATCAGATCCTCGTCAAATCTGAAACTCATTGCTTTATTTCCCATCATGAATAAGTTTATTGATTTTCTTTCTGTAAAAATAATGTATTTCATAGTGATATACAAATAATATACAATTAAAATTACTTGTATCTGTTCCTATACAAACGGCTACCATTTCTATGTTCTCAGGAGATGGAACTTCCTTGATAAGAACAATGTACCCACCATATTCCCATCCAATGATTGCTGATAGTCAAGTCCTGGCCACTCCCCTATCCTATTTGGGATCCAATCGCGCTTTACACTATATCTTTCTTTTTGCAAAATAAAGGATGCCGCTGCAATCACGGATATATCAAGACCGGCTTAAGCCATAAACGGTTTACCGCTGATTATTTTATAGAAGATGGCAACATATTAAGGCCGCTCCCTTTGGTTCTTGGTTTGCCCTTCCCTTTTCCCTTTTGTTTGTGTTTTCCTTAAAAATTCCCAATGTGTATGTTGCCATACTTTGATCGTATTATGAATTTATACCCCCGTTTTTAGGTATGTGATAATTTGTTCGGGGATTTTAAATGATATGGGTGTACTTCCAGTTGGATTAATTATGGCAATATATTAAGGCCTGCGTTGGTGGGTCGCTTCTTTTTCCTTCTTTTCTTTTTTGTGCCTTGTTTTAAGGATTCGCAATTTGTATGTTGCCATGATTGAATGTTTTTTGTAATAATTATACATTTTCATTTCAGATTTCCTTTTTTATTTTCTAATTTCACATTGAGCAACGGCTGGACACCATTGCTTTCTATATAAAATTGTTTGTTAATGATAATCAAACTCCCTGTAAAGGCAGAGGTGGACTCTTTGCCGGTACGATCACTTCGGGATTCGTATAAATGCCATGAACGCTACGCGTATTTGCTGGGCATTATTTTCTACAAGAACAAAACTTCTGGCCATAGTCAGAATACCGGTGTTGAACTTTCAAGTGATGTTTTGAGGGACCTATTCGGTGGTGTATACAGTTTTTACATCAATTCCCTGATTGCTGCAGGGTATATCATTCCTGTAGACGCCCCCTACTCTTATACGATGACGCTTCCCACTGGGGAAAAGAAAATACTCCATTGCAAAGGAACCTATAAACTCAGTAGTTCGCATGTCGGCACCAACGGAACCCAACAGATATTCAAGGGACACTCCAAACGGTACAAGCTCAACACACGTTTATTCGGTATAAAGCCCAAACTTAAGGATTACCAAATTCAAAATCCAATTCTGATCAAGAAGTTGGATAAGGTACAGGCCCAGTATTCCAAAAAGGTATTGGACAATTTTGCGCCTGCACGCAAACAGGATAAATGCATAAAAACTATTAGCATAATCCCTGAGGTATGGGAATTCTTAAATATCAAGTACCCTACCACTACCCTATTTCAAACTGCCAAATACCTCAGATTGAACCTTGGTAGTAAAGAACGTCTTATTGGATTTTTGCGGACACTTAAAAATAACAGGTTAACGGAGAAGAACATTTGCGGCATCATGAAGGCCCATGGCCTGGACCCGATGCACAGTAGCTTTGGTCATCATCAAATAGAGTCGGCATTACGGCTCTATTTCAAAAGAAAATACCGTAGCCTTATCATTAAAAAAATGGAGGCTATCGCTAAAGGGGAACATGACTTTTTACGTTTTGCCTATGACACAAAAACAAATCGTCTTTTTACCTTGATCACCGAAACACCTAAGGATATTATGCCCTTTGTGCGAATGGATGAGGAAGTATTGGTCGAAATTGACGGGAATGACACCCAATGGTCCACTACTTTGGATTACTTGAATCAAGTTTTCCGTATGGGAGCATTCTATAAAAAGGCCTATTTAGCACTTGACCAGCGCATTAAGATCGCTAAAAAAGACAAACAATTCTACAAAGTCAATCCCATTGGCCTTAATGACCTGCACGATTATATTTTTGAACATCATCGAATTAATTTTAGGAAGGAACTATATGATTTGCATTTGGCCCCTGAAATCACCTATAAAGGAGAGACCCACTTGAACCGTTATCTTAAAGAACTGTTCCTAAGTGGTGATAGATGGTATAAAAGGCTATATGATGAGTTGGAACATATCAAATTTTCTATGGACACCAAAAGCTTTAGAAGTGATATGTTAAAAGCGGTAAAACAAAATTCCCCAAAATATCCGGGAGAGCGTATTAAAAAAGACCTTTTGGCATGGGTACTCTTTGGCCCCTCCCCTTTTCCCTACTACAAGGATAATCCTGTGGTATTTGCCTTCAAAACTAAGTACCGTAATACTTTGCAGGCCCTAATGGATTTGAAGAACAGGGGTTTCGACCATCGAAAATTCGGCTATAGTTCCTATGAACGTTGGAAACTTCTTTCGATTATTAACCAGCGAAAGGAAGCTTCCATATTCATACTTGATGCTTCTGCAAATATCCAAGAACCCTTCCTTACCAAACACGATGCACTATACGTAAAACAAAGCGATGCCGATAGCGTACATAAACAGCTTCAATTAGTACTCAAGAAAAATAGGTCCAGACTTAATGTCTCCATGGGAAATATCTATAACAGGTATTGGCGTGACACCTTAAAACCTGAAGAGCAACATGTATATGGAAATGACCCGAATAAAGTCATTGAGATAAGCGCGCGGCTAAATAAACATACTAGGTTACTTAAATCAACAGCTTAGATCAGCCGTTTATTTTTTTCAACAGAAGGTTGATTGCATCATGAGCTGGACTGCCAGGTTCTAAATCCGTTAGTAGATCTGCCAGTACATTTTTATCATGTAACCTTTGAATAGTTCCGGTGTCCTGTACCCGCAGCATCGAAATGTCATCTACTAAAAGAAGTAATTTGTTGGACAGGCTCACAACAGCTTTAGAATATCCGTCAATCTGTTTTTCTTTTTTCTTTAGCTGCTTATCCTTTAGTTTGGACTGCTCCAAAAGGTAATCTTTGAAACCACTATTGGAAAAGGTTTCCGTTACCGGCTCGGATACTTTTTGTATTTGTCCTTTAAGAGTCTGTCGAAGTTCTGTCTGATTGGCCCCATCTATCCTTAGATATACGACCATCATATTTATGAGTTCTTTAGAAAGTGTTTTTTTGTCAGAAAGCTCTAACTCATTAAGAATGCGGAAAACCGTTCTGGTGGTTTTACCGCTCTTCTTTGCTAGTATGTTGATTTGAGCTCTATCCATAAAACAAAAAAAAGCACCACGTGGACTGTTGTAGTGCTTTGTTATTTTCTATATAAATCATCATATGAATGATAATTATGTCAAATTTATACTAAAAGATAGTATTACACAAGTAAATTGACAAATATCTGTCATTTGATGACATATGTAATGTCGAGATCTTTCAAAAAACCAAAATATATCAATGCTACAGTATATATTTATTGACAAATAACCATATCAAAATATATTTCTCCTTAGTGTGATAAAGTATACCACTTTTCTATAGCATACCACTACCCTACTTTTGCAAAGTTAAATCTGTTGTTATATTGTTTAATCGTTTATATCATTTTAATACTTGTATTCGTTTTATATATTTAAATGATTTTATTCTTTTTGGTCTTTATAATATCACGCCCTATTATTTATATCATTGTAATCATTTTATACATTTATAATATTTAAATAATTTATATCATTGTAATCAATTTTACAGTTTAATTCATTGTTAACGTTTTAATCATTTATTAAAAAACATTAAAAATCATTGAATTAGTTTTATACCTTTGTTTCGTTGTATTCATTTTAATCATTTATCGTAAAACAATAAAAACGAATGATATTATCCCTGATCAATCAAAAGGGCGGCGTAGGAAAGACCACCAACACTATTCATCTTGGTGCCTGTCTGGCCTCAATGGGTAAAAAAGTACTACTCGTTGATTTTGATTCTCAAATGGACCTTACACACGGTAGCGGTGTTCGTGAGCCTAAGTATGATGTTATAGACCTTTTAACGAGTTCGAAAAAAAAACTGACCCTTCGGCAACGTTCCGAAAACCTTTCCGTTCTGGCTGGTTCGCCCGATCTTACGGCTGTACGTTTTGAAAGGGATAGTTTAAAGAAAGCCTTGGAGCCATTCAAGCCACACTTTGATTATATCCTTGTGGATTGTCCACCAGAGGGAATCAATTCTTTTTCTCTTTCCATTCCTGAGATTGCATTAAACGCTTGTGATAATTTTTTGATACCGCTTTTTCCAAATGAATATGCCGTGAAGAACTCCAATAGTTTCTTGGGAAAGGTCATGGAAGTAGTGCAACCAAAAAACAAAGATCTTGTATTCTCTGGATTTTTCTTCGGGAAAGTTCTAGTTACTTCTTCAAAGCATAAGAAATATTCTGAAATGATGGAAAAGGTAGCGCCTGATTTGATGTTCAAAAACTATGTGCGACAAGATAGTCAAGTAGAGCACGCCGTTAGCGAGGGTATGACCATTTTTCAATTTAGCCCTAATTGCCGAGCGGCAGACGATTACAGAAAACTAACCAAAGAATTTATCAAACGCACCAAGTAATGGCAAAAAAACAGAACGTAGTTGAAAAAGAATTTACGCTGGACCTTAGTAACATTGGGAGAATCGCCAACATAAAAGATACCCCCAAGAAGGAAACACCGCCTGAGAAAGTAGAGCAGAAACCAAAGAAAGAGCGGAATAGGAGGGAAGCTGTAAAAGAAGAACCCAAGGTTTTTAGACCGTCTAAAACCGAAGTTAAAACCAAAAAGCATTTAAGATTGGTGGTTAGCAAAGATCACATAACAGATTTTGAAACCCTTTTTAAGCGGTTTGTAGAAGAAACAGAGACTTATTGGGTCAATACCTCGCGCGTTCACCTATTCGTACTAGGAACGCTTTATTTGGAACAGAAATACAAAAAGGCAAATACATACCATGAAGCACCAGAGGATTTTGTAAAATTCATCTCACGAAAGGGCAATCGTCAAAAATCAGAGGAGTCAACTTTGAGAAAGACAGAGGCTACACCTATGTTTTTTGAGGTCAACCCAGAAGTCTTTCAGGCTTATTACAGCATCATTTATTCTTTTCTTCTAACGAAAAATGATGCACATAACCTTTCTTACAGTGCTTCATATTTTTTCAAAGATTTCCTAGATCTTTTGCAAAACAGTTTTAAATCATTCTGCACTTTCGGAAAGAAAAACAGTTGAAACATAATCAATACAATACTGAGAGAGGTAAATGATCTTAATGTTCATTAAACGTTTTAATCATTTATATCATTTATTTATAAATGATAAATTGAGTATTTGCTAGGAATGGTTTTACTGGCTACAAAGAAGATAGGGTAGGGGAGTGCTGAATTTTGAAGGGACCGATAAACACTTTTAAGCCCTTCGATATATTTCGTTCGTTTATACCATTTATTAAAAACCACCTAATTTATCCATTACCCCCGTTTGTTAAGAATCCTAAATTCAGAAATACCAAAACCAAAAATGAATAGGGTAGGGGGGAGTGATTTTAAAATACCAAATCATCTGGCATTGGGATTCTGCTATCTAAATGTATTTTATAGTTTATTTCGTTTTAATCATTGTAATCGTTTATGAACAATGTATTAAAACTCATTTGTGAATTCTAAAAATCACGAAACAATCTTAAATACCGGAGAGGACCAGGCTAACTTTATTGAGGTAATTGACTGCAACGAGTTAAATGTTATCCAAGTCATTTACTTCAAGTTGATCGGCACCTGGAATATTTACCTTAATTACTATTTGCATGGGAGAAATAAAACCCTGGCCCTTTAATTGTTGTTTTTATAGCACACCTCCAATTCAATTCAAATAGTCAAGGTTTTTAAAAAAGGCACAATAATTCAAGATGCTGTTGCAATGGGCGAGATTATCAGTGAGGACCAGGAGAGTTTTAAAATTCACACCAGCGATATTGTTTTTTCAAAA
>RCND010000899.1_pt1 | contig 30388 bp, 31 predicted proteins | sample 2041351 | NCBI WGS metagenome assembly RCND01 (sample SAMN09708230, study PRJNA481090) | Marine sediment metagenome, whole genome shotgun sequencing project. | biome: marine sediment; feature: ocean; material: sediment; isolation source: Sewage treatment plant 12B marine sediment (STP12B) ... | reverse complement strand
GTCGTCGATGCGGGCCACGAGCTGTCCGGCGTCGTCGAAGGTCTCGGCGCGGAGGTAGCCGGCCTCGAGCCGGGCCCGCCCATCGCGATCCTCCCCATCGAGCCGAACCCGCCACGGAGAACAGTGGCACTCACCTGGCGAAGCGACCTTTCGGGATCACCAGCAGGTCAGGCCTTCCTAGACCTTGCGCTTGATTGGATCACCTAGCCGGGCACTTCCGGTGCGAGTTGCAGCACGTGCCATCAGCCCAAAGCGCTGTCGCCGAAGACTCCGTGAATCTGTTGCGAAAACGAGCAGATTCCGGCGCAGGTGAGCAGAGGCCTCGAGAACCCAATACACAGCGATTTGGTGCATTTTCTCGACAGTTGGCCTACTGCCTGGTGACTTTTGGGCCTACCGACAGAGCGGCCTAAATCGCAATTATGAACCCACCTCAAGCTGAGGAGCTGATTTTGACTGTCCAAAACATAATGTCTGACGGGAATGAGGCCGCCACCAGGGTTGCCCATGCCGTATCTGAAGTTATCGCCATCTATCCAATCACCCCGGCATCGCCAATGGGTGAACTCGCCGATGCTTGGTCACAGGTAGGCAAGAAAAATATCTGGGGTGTTGTCCCAGACGTAACCGAGATGCAGAGCGAGGGTGGAGCCGCCGGGGCGGTCCATGGTGCCCTCCAGGCCGGTGCGTTGACGACGACTTTCACCGCATCACAAGGTCTCCTCCTGATGATCCCCAACATGTACAAGATCGCCGGAGAGCTAACTCCGAACGTGATCCATGTTGCGGCGCGCACACTGGCAACACATGCTCTCAGCATCTTTGGCGATCACTCTGACGTTATGTCAGCCCGCCAAACCGGGTTCGCCCTGCTGTCATCGGCATCGGTCCAGGAAGCCCAGGACATGGCAATGGTGGCGCATGCGGCCACCTTGCGGGCTCGTATCCCATTCCTCCACTTCTTCGATGGTTTCCGCACCTCGCATGAGATTGCGAAGATCGAATCAATGGATGACGAGACCATTCGCACCATGATCGACGACGACCTTGTCATCGAGCATCGGCTGCGGGCGCTCAATCCGAATGCTCCGAAGCTGCGCGGTACCGCACAGAATCCGGATGTCTTCTTTCAAGCGCGCGAAGCTGCCAACGTCTACTACGACGCTCTGCCGGGCATCGTCCAAAAGGAAATGGACAAACTGGGCGAATTGACCGGCCGCAAGTACCGCCTCTTTGACTACCACGGCGCCCCCGACGCCGAACGTGTCGTCATCTTGATGGGGTCTGGCGCTGGTGCGGCTCACCAAGCGATCGACCGCATGGTCGCCGACGGCGAGAAGGTCGGCATGCTGACCGTCCACCTCTATAGGCCGTTTTCAATCGACCACTTCATCGATTCCCTGCCGGCAACCGTCAAGAGCCTTGCGGTCCTCGACCGCACCAAGGAGCCCGGCGCAACTGGTGACCCGCTCTACCTCGACGTCGTTGCAACATACGCAGAGAAGGGCAACGGCCCGAAGATAATCGGCGGGCGTTACGGACTGTCATCGAAGGAGTTCGATCCGGCGATGGTCATGACCATCCTCGACGAACTGAGCAAGGATCAGCCAAAGAACCACTTCACCATTGGTATCACCGACGATGTGACAAACCTCAGCTTGCCCGTCACCCGTAGCTGGTCCGAGGGTGAGGACGTGGTGCAGGCGGTGTTCTACGGTCTCGGCGCCGACGGCACGGTTGGTGCCAACAAGAACTCGGTGAAAATCATCGGTGAGAACACCGACCTCTTCAGCCAGGCCTACTTCGTCTACGACTCGAAGAAGTCGGGTGCGATGACAGTGTCTCACTTGCGCTTCGGTCCGAACAAGATCACTTCGACCTATCTCATCAAGAAGGCGAACTTCGTGGCATGCCACCAGTTCAACTTCATGGAGAAGATCGACGTCCTCGAGATTGCCGACGAAGGCGCCTCGTTCCTCCTCAACAGCCCGTATAGCGCTGCGGAGGTTTGGGACCAGTTGACGACCAACGCCCAAAAGCACATCATCGATAAGAAGCTGAGGTTCTACGTCGTCGACGCCAACAGCGTCGCCAAAGCCGTCGGGCTTGGCGGCCGGGTCAATACGATCCTGCAGACTTGCTTCTTCGCACTTGCCAACGTTCTCCCCCAAGACGAGGCAATCGCCGCCATCAAGAATGGCATCAAGAAGGCATACAGCAAGCGTGGCCAGGTCATCTTGGACCGCAACTACGAAGCTGTGGATTCCTCCTTGGCTGCCCTTGAGGAAGTAGCCGTACCGGCAGCCGTCAGTTCATCAAGCTCGCTGCTCGAGCCTGTGCCGGCCGATGCTCCTGACTTTGTGCAGCGGGTCACGGCGATGATTGCGTCCGGGAAGGGCGATCTGCTTCCGGTGAGCGCGATGCCGATTGACGGGACGTTCCCGACGGCAACTACGCAGTACGAGAAGCGCAGCATTGCCCTGGAGATCCCGATTTGGGATCCCGAGGTCTGCATTGACTGCGCTCGGTGTGCCCTTGTTTGTCCGCATGCGGCGATCAGGCTCAAAGTTTATGACCCGTCGGCTGCCGACAACGCACCTGATTCGTTCCAATCCAAGCCGTGGAAGGGTCGCGACTTTGAAGGCATGCATACCACCATCCAAGTAGCCCCCGAGGACTGCACGGGCTGTGGAGTTTGTGTGAGTGTGTGCCCGGCCAAGAGCAAGGAAGAGGTCAAGCACAAAGCCATCAACATGGCTCCCCTGTACGACAATCTCGAGGTGGAGAAGGAGAACTACGAGTTCTTCCTCTCGATCCCAGAGTGGGATCGCACCAAGACCAAACCGGAAACGGTCAAGGGTTCCCAGGTACTCAAGCCGCTGTTCGAGTACAGCGGCGCCTGCGCCGGTTGTGGCGAGACGCCATATATCAAGCTGATGACCCAGATGTTCGGTGACCGCGTTGTTATTGCGAATGCCACCGGCTGCTCGTCGATCTACGGCGGAAACCTGCCCTCGACGCCATATGCGGTTGACGAAAACGGCCGCGGTCCCTCTTGGTCGAACTCACTGTTCGAGGACAACGCCGAGTTCGGCTTTGGGATGCGGCTGGCGCTCGATCAACAGAGCGCAATGGCTCGCAATCTGCTTACTGAGCTAGGCCCGCAGGTAGGCGGTCTCGCAGGCGAGATTCTCGATGCAGACCAGTCGAACGAAGAAGGCCTCGCCAAACAACGCGACCGGGTCGCCGAGCTGAAGCGGACCCTGGCCACACTTGACTCTGCAGAAGCCAAGCGCCTCGACAGCATCACGGACTACCTGGTTCGGATGGGTGTCTGGATAATCGGCGGAGATGGCTGGGCGTATGACATCGGGTTTGGTGGCCTCGACCACGTGCTGGCCTCCACCCGTGACGTCAACATCCTGGTTCTCGACACCGAGGTCTACTCGAACACCGGTGGACAGGCCTCCAAGGCGACACCACGGGCCGCAGTTGCCAAGTTCGCCTCCGGCGGCAAAGCAACCGCGAAGAAGGACCTTGGCATGATCGCCATGTCCTACGGAAACGCATACGTCGCTCAGGTATCCATGGGCGCCAACATGACCCAGGTCGCCAAGGCATTTGCCGAGGCAGAGGCTCATGACGGCCCGTCGCTGATCATTGCGTTCAGCCCATGCATCGCCCACGGCATCGACATGTCAACGATGATGTCGCACCAGAAGGAAGCTGCCGATAGCGGCTACTGGCCGCTGTACCGCTTCAATCCAGGTGAGGAGGCCGAAGGCCGCCCCGCCATGAAGCTGGACAGCAGGGCACCCAAGATGTCCTTTAGGGACTTTGCGAAGTCCGAAGGCAGATTCGCCATGCTGGCCCGAGCGAATCCGTCTCACTACGACGAGTTGATGGACCAAGCACAGGCCGATATCGACAACAGGTGGCATCTGTACGAGCAGATGATTCATGTCGAACGTACTGCGGAATTCGAGGATGAGGAGGTGGACGAATGACAGTCGACATAACAACCAAGTACTTGGGACTCGACCTGAACAACCCGCTGGTCGCTTCGGCTTCGCCGCTAACCGGCAAGCTGGAAACGCTTGTCCAACTGGAGGAAGCAGGGGCAGCAGCCGTTGTCCTCCCCTCGCTGTTCGAAGAGCAGATCGAACATGACTCGTGGGCAGTCCACGACCTGTACGAGTACGGCTCTGCGATCTCTCCCGAAGCTTTTGGTAGCTACATACCGGAGATGGTGGAGTACAACACCGGCCCCGATCAGTATCTACAACTACTGGAGAAGGCGAAGGACAATCTGACCATTCCGGTCATTGCCAGCCTCAACGGCATGTCGCCTGGTGGGTGGACGGCGTATGCCAAGACAATGCAGGATGCCGGAGCAGATGCTCTCGAACTGAATGTCTATCGGGTTGCCACCGACATCGACATGACCGGCGGCGAGATCGAGAAGGGCTACATCGATCTGGTCCAAGACGTACGTAAGTCGATCGACATTCCACTTGCGGTGAAAATCTCTCCGTACTTCTCATCGACTGCGTCGATGTGCCGGCGACTGATCGAAGCCGGTGCCGATGGGCTGGTCCTGTTCAACCGGTTCTACCAGCCAGACATCGATCTCGAGGAACTCAAGATCAAGCCCGACATTGTCCTGTCGAGCCCGGTGAACCTGAGGTTGCCATTGCGCTGGACCGCCATTTTGCGGGGTCGGATCAACGGCTCTATCGCCGCCAGCTCTGGTGTCCACACCGGTGAGGACGTCGTGAAGCTGATCCTGGCCGGTGCGGATGTCACCATGATGACCTCGGCACTCCTCAAGTACGGTCCGAGCCATCTGGCGACGGTGCTGTTCGAGATGGAATCTTGGTTCGCCGAGCATGACTACACGTCGCTTGAGCAGGGCAAAGGCAGTCTGAGCCAGGTGTCTTCGGCACATCCCGAAGCATTCGAGCGCACCAACTACATGCGTTCCCTGGTCACCTACTCGTCCCGCTACTAAGCCACCCAACGAACGACAAGGGCCTCACCCTCGGGTGGGGCCCTTCCTTTTGTTCTTGCGTATCTGGCGACGGTATCCCGGCCGGATCTACGCAAGTTCAATCAGCACCGCTGCTGTGGATGTTCCTGCGTATCTGGCGACGGGATATCGGCCGGATGTACGCAAGTACGCGGTTGCTAGGCCGTGAGGGAGGGCGCGGAATCTGGATCGGGGCAGTCATTGGTGTTGGCGCCGCGTTCGTATGGAATACCTCGGGGCGCTGACTGCCCTGCGGGCAGTCGGTGACGTGTGCCGGCCCCGGTGACGGTCAGTCGACAATCCCGTCGGTGTAAACCTCCATAGGTGGGCAAGCGCAAACCACGTTGCGGTCTCCATACGCACCGTCAATACGACCAACCGGAGGCCAGTACTTGTCATGTCGCAAACCGGGCACGGGGAAAGCGGCCTGCTCTCGGCCGTAAGGGTGACTCCACTCGTCGCCAACAACATCTTCTGCCGTATGTGGTGCGTTGTGCAGCGGGCTGTCCTCTAGCGGGACTTCGCCAGCCCCGATATCGTCAACCTCGGCTTTGATGGCGATCATGGCCTCAACAAATCGATCCAACTCGGCCAGACTCTCCGACTCAGTCGGCTCAATCATCAGCGTCCCCGGTACTGGGAACGACATGGTTGGTGCATGGAATCCGTAGTCGATGAGCCGCTTCGCAAAGTCATCGGCTGACACACCGACGTCGTGCTTGATATCACGCAGGTCAAGGATGCATTCGTGCGCTACCAGCCCGCTGCTGCCGGTGTACAGAACCGGGTAGTGGTCGGCGAGCTTCGTTGCGATGTAGTTGGCCGACAAGATCGCCACCTCAGTCGCCTTGGCTAGACCATCGCCACCCATCAGAGCGATGTAGGACCATGAGATCGGGAGTACACCGGCGGACCCCCACGGCGCTGCCGACACGGCACCGACACCATCACGGAAGCCCTTCTGATCGTTGACCAACGGGTGGCCGGGTAGGAATGGCTCGAGATGGGCCTTGACCCCGATCGGTCCAACACCGGGACCGCCGCCGCCATGGGGGATGGCAAAAGTCTTGTGCAGGTTGAGATGCGATACGTCTCCGCCGAACTCACCTGGCTTGGCCAGCCCGAGGAGGGCATTGAGATTGGCCCCATCTATATAGACCTGACCACCGTGTTCATGAACCATGTCACAGACTTCGCGCACCGACTCCTCGAACACGCCATGAGTTGAGGGATACGTGATCATCAGTGCGGCCAGATTTGCAGAATGTTGGTTGGCCTTTTCCTTGAGATCGGCCAAGTCGATGTTGCCGCTTTCATCGGTGGCGACCACTACAACAGAAAGCCCGGCCATCACTGCACTAGCCGGATTGGTTCCGTGCGCCGAAGCCGGGATGAGACAGATATTGCGGTGGCCTTCATCACGGCTTTCGTGATAGGCGTTGATGGCCAGCAACCCCGAGTACTCCCCTTGTGAGCCCGCGTTTGGCTGCAGCGAAACCGCGTCGTATCCAGTTGCGGTGGCGAGCCACCGTTCCAAGTCGGCGATCATCTCCAAGTAGCCGCCAGCCTGATCGAGAGGAACATAGGGGTGCAGGCTGGCGAACTCCGGCCACGTGACCGCGGCCATCTCGGTGGCAGCATTGAGCTTCATCGTGCAAGAACCAAGCGGGATCATCGAGCGATCGAGAGCAATGTCACGACCTTGCAGCTTGCGCATATAGCGCATCATCTCGGTCTCGCTCCGATAGGTGTGGAATACATCGTGAGCCAAGAACTGCGAGGTCCGCCGCAGACCAGCAGGCAGGCCGTCTCCAACCGTGCCTGCCACTCCACTCACAAAGAAAGACTCGGAAACCGCAGCCACGACCTCTTCAGTCGAGGTTTCGTCGAGAGATACACCGACATGATCCTGGTCGATGAGCCTCAAATTGATCATGCGATCCTCAGCTGCAGCCACGACCTCTTCAGCACGACCGGGAGTCTTCACGGTCAGTGTGTCGAACCATGTGTCGTTGACCAGCTCTAGCCCTCCCGCCGTTAGCTGTGCCGCCAGAGCCGACGTCAGGCGGTGCAGCTCCTCGGCAATGGCAGCCAGACCTTCCGGGCCATGCCACACCGCGTACATGCCAGCCATTACCGCAAGCAGAGCTTGTGCAGTGCAGATATTGGACGTTGCCTTCTCGCGTCGGATGTGCTGCTCACGGGTCGTCAGAGCCAGCCGCAACGCCATACGATTCTTGGTGTCCTTGGATACACCGACCAGCCGCCCCGGCATTGATCTCTTGAACTTGTCCTTCGTCGCCATAAACGCAGCGTGGGGACCGCCAAACATCATCGGCACACCGAAGCGTTGTGACGAACCAACCGCAACGTCCACATCCATCTCCCCAGGAGGGGTCAGCAATGTCAGAGCCAGCAGGTCGGTAGCGACTGCCACCAGCACGCCGTCCTCTTTCAGGGACGCGATGAGCTGCCGATCGTCACGAACAATCCCTGTGGTGCCCGGGTATTGGAGGACGACCCCATAGACCTGCGCCGTGTCTATCGCCGCCGGATCTCCGACGATCACGTCGATGCCAAGCGGCACGGCACGGGTTTGCACGACCTGGATGACCTGGGGATGGCACTCGGCGTCGACGAAGAAGGTGTTTGCTTTGCTCCTGGAGGCACGACGCAACATCGTCATCGCCTCGGCGACTGCGGTCGCTTCGTCTAGCAAAGACGCATTGGCGATATCCATCCCCGTGAGGTCCGACACCATCGTTTGGTAGTTGAGCATCGCTTCGAGCCGGCCTTGCGAGATCTCGGGCTGATATGGGGTGTAGGAGGTGTACCACCCTGGGTTCTCGAGAACGTTGCGCAGAATCACCGAAGGGGTATGGGTTCCGTAATAACCCATGCCGATCAGAGACGTATAGATGGAATTCGCATCGCCAAGACGTTTCAGTCTGGCCAGGACTTCGGGTTCACTGTCAGCCTCCGGGAGATCAAAGTCGTCACGAACCCGGATGCTCTCCGGGACCACCTTCGCCTTGAGATCTTCGAGAGATTCCAGACCTACGACCGCCAACATCGCATCGATGTCATCATCTGTTGGCCCAATGTGGCGATCTGCGAAATCGGCAGCGCCGGTATCTGCTCTACTCATCTGTCGGTACCTCCTGAGTACGGCTGCAAAGACCGAACAATTTCGGTCCTCGCCCCGCTCTGTCATGGGTACCTGAGAGATTCACCGGACTAGCCCGGTTTTCCCCGTCGGCGGAGCAATTAGCTCGCTTTCCAGAGGCGCCTGGTCCATGCGGTTCAAGGGCCTGAGAGTTTCCCGGGGCGGTTGCTCCTTCGGCGCCGGTTTGGTGACCGGTCTCTCCCGCATGGCATCTACGGCTTGCCTGACAGACTGTACACGACAACCCGCTGTTGCCAAGGAGGCGTTTTCGCGACCTAAGGAACTGTCGCTACCGGGGTCCGCAACCCTGTATGTTTGGTATCCAGGAGGATCTGATGGCTCGGCTTGAACAACACGACCGGACTGAGTTCTTGGCCAGCAACGCTGGTTGGGAACTAGACGGCGAGACAATCAAAAAGACCTACGTTCTTGGCGACTTCAGCCAAGCGATCGGGTTTGTGACAAGGGTTGCGATGCTCGCCGAGGTTGCCGACCATCACCCCGACATCGACATCCGGTGGAATAGGGTGACAATCGTGTTATCTACCCACGATGAGCAATCGTTGACTGCCAAGGACACGTCACTTGCCATTGCCATCGAGGCTCTCTGATTCGACCGGACGGGCCGACCATCCCGACCACTTCTCGATAGCAACCTCGATCACCGGGCCCTGTGGTCGCATCACCTGATACTGCTCGTACTTGGCAACCAGCAGGTCGATTGCGGGCTGCATCTCGGCACGGTCCTCGATGACCCTCGCCACCCCATCGGCACGGACCCACCACAACTGGGTCCAGTCGTCGTCGTAGTGATTAACAAGAAGACACACCGACGACTCAACGCTGATGTTGGCGAGCCTTTGTAGCCGCCGCGTTCGTTTTGGTTTGTGGTCGACTGCGGTGACCAGACGATCACCGCTCAATGCGAATACAACAGGCACCAGGTGCGGACCAGGCGCGCCAACGGTTGCCAAAGAAGCGGTGGCGGCTGCGCTGAAGCGACTCCGACACTCAAGCGGATTCATAGTGCCGACCCTATCAGTGCGTGGGATCTCGATTCTCAATACGACTAGCAAACTGTCGATAATCGAGACATGAGAAGAACTTATCCGGCCATCCTGATGCTCTTGATGCTCGCAGCTTGTGGAGGAGCTGCGACACCATCGACCACGGTGACGGCAGCCGAAACCACAACACCGCAGGCCACAACAACGGCACCGACGAACACAACAACAACGGCACCGACGACTACGACAGCTGCACCCACAACCACCACCACTACTACGACGTCGACCACAACAACAACGGCCGCGCCTGTCGTCACGACGACCACCACAACCACGACTACGACAGCTGCACCCACAACCACAACAACAGTGGCAGTCGACTACGTAGCCCTTGGAAATGAACTCGCCACCACCCTGGGGTGCCGCAACTGCCACTCGACCGATGGCTCGGTCGGGCTCGGCCCCTCATGGGCAGGATTGGCCGGCTCGGCAGTGACATTGACCGACGGATCTACTGTGACTGCATCAGCCGCCTACATCGAGGAATCCATACGATTCCCCGACAATAAGGTTGTCGAAGGGTTTAACCCAGGCGTCATGCAGACCGGTTACGACAGCCTCAGAGCTGCAGAGATCAAGTCGCTGGTCGCCTACGTATCCTCACGCTGAGACCGCCGGACATTGACCGTCAGGCTGGTTCGTTGTACTTCTTGGCGTGCTCTTCGGCCGCGCTGCTCATCCAGTCATCACGTTCGATCCGACCCTTGAATGCGTCGAGTGCCGCGGTGACAAATACGATGTCATCCGCTTGGAAGTTGACGATCTGCCGGAAGCTCGTAATCCCAAGACCCTTCAGCGTCCCCTCCAGCTTGGGGCCGATCCCGTGCACCTTCTTGAGGTCGTCGTCGGCTACTGGACCGTCTCCAGCAGTACGGGCCGCAATCTCGGCAATCCTGGACAGACCTTCTTCTTGGGTCGGCTCGGCGGTGACGGCCGGTGCTACAAATGGCGCAACGACCTTGGGCTCGCGCTTGGGCTCGGGCTCGGGCTCGGGCTCGACAACCGCAGGCGGCTCGGGTGCGCTTTGCGCAGCAGATTCCAGGTCGGCACGAAGAAGCGCAATCTCATCGTCACGACTCGCAATATCGGCTTCCAGTGCTGCCAACCGATCGGTCAAGGCCTCATGCTCCGCACCCGCCATGGCCAGGTCGTTTTCGACCTTGCTGATCTGTGTCATCAATCCGTCACGTTCAGTGCCACATGCGGCCAACTTCTCTTTGAGCGTGCCCAACTCGGCGTGGACGTCCCCAGCGGCAGCCAACTGGGCTTCAAGATCGCTCTTACCTACGAGTTCGGCGGTCAGGCGCTCGATTTCAGCGTCCTTCTCTGCGCCAGCTGCAAGATCGGCTTCGCTGGTTGCGACGGATGCCTGGGCTTCCTCAACTTCTGTGGTGAGTTGAGCGATCTTCGCTCGTTCTCCTTTGAGATCGAGATGGACCTCATCGAGATTCTTGTTGCTTTGGCCGAGCCGACTCTCCGCCTTCTTGGTGAGCTCGCGCTGTTCGGCGAGTTCGGCTTCATAGCTAGTGGCGATGGTGCCCTTTTGCAGCCAGCGGCCAAAGATCCACCCGATGGCCAGGCCAATCAGGGTTGCAATCAGCATAAAAATCACGATCTCGCCTGCTGCCCAACCAACTCCGTCGAACATCTATCCGTCTCCTTCTTGAATCACGAATTCAATTCTCCGATTTTGCGCACGACCCTCGGGGGTTGAGTTATCGCCAATGGGATCCTCCGCACCGTAGCCAACCGCCGAGAGGCGATCGGCGTCAATACCGCCCGCTATCAGATATGCCACTACTGCCTCGGCACGCTCCTGCGAAAGCAGCAGGTTCGCGTCGGGGTCACCTTCATTATCGGTGTAGCCCACCACGATCACCACGGCCCCCTGGTTCTCTTCGAGGACGGCGACAGCTGAATCGAGTTGCTCAATCCCCTCGGGAGACAGCTCCGACCCGTTTGAGGCAAAGGTTGTGCTGCCTTCAAGAAGGTTGGTGAGTCGGAGAGCGACGGCGGCAGGGTTGACCTGCACGTTGGTTGCTACCTCAAGCTGGCCGGCGACAACTTCGCGAGCCAGAACGTCGACGGCGCCGGCGAGATCCGAGTCCAATGCCAGGCCGGTGATGGTGACCTCGCCGTCGGCGATATCAATCGTCCACGGGTCGAGCCGGGTGACGATGTCGAGTAGTCCGTCAATGATCTCCAGCCACATCGACCCGGCGACCTCGCCGACGTCAAGGGCGTTCACAATCGTCTTTCCTTCGTGAAGCCGCTGGGCGGCTTCAGCGATTTGGTCGTACGTCTCTTGGCTCGGGACGACACCGTCGAGAGTCACGACGCCGGTAGATCCGGCTGCGGAAAACGTTGGCGACGGGAGAACGGCGATGGTGAGGTCGGACGTCACCGGGAGGGCCGCGTCAAGAACGAGCTCGATCTCTTGGAGCATTCGAGTGCGGACCGCCTCCGAAATGACTACACCCGTGATGTCAAAGCCTTCATCGGTTGCGGTGAACCCCCCAGAACGGAGATCGCCGATATGCGGGAAGACATCTCTGATTCGACCCATCCAGGGCGGCATCTCCACACCTTCGGAAACTGTGAGGCCGTTTACAACACGCCCGGTGCCAAACTGTGCTTCGGCGGCCTCATTCAATTCGGTTTCGACATCGATGTTGGGAACCGCACCACGCAGCGAGACTGCATCACCGATGACCCTGACCGACACTTCCGGGTCACGAACCACTGCAGGCGGGGGTTCCACAATTGCGAGGTCGCTAACGACGGCCCGAACCCCAGGAACGGCGTCAATTGACTCGACGATTTCGCTGGCAAGGTCTTCGGAAACAACCGATCCGATGAGTCGAGCATCCCGCCCCGAAACATCTACCGCAACGTCGTAGCCGGCTTCGGCAAGGCTGACGCGGGAGTGCTGGAGAAGGGTTGTCTCGGCGTTGCCGATTCCCCAGACAAGCGCAAACAAGATGACAACTACCCATAGCGCCAGTAACCATAAGATTGACTTTGGTATTGCCGCGCTTTTTGCGATGTCGTCCTGCACCAATTCCGCTCCTACCGAATCAGCCTGCTTGCGCAGTCTGGCTTACTAAAAATAGCCGTGAAGGACCATATCCGCCACCCAGAGTATGGGTATTCACAAGAAAGTCGGAATATGACAACCCTAGACTCAAGTTATACATTGTGTGTATACTCAACCTGATTCTACAAACAAGCTGAACCCCTTTCTTTCGGGTGTAACAGAGGAGAAACGACAATGGCAAGAGCGGTAGGCATCGATCTTGGTACAACTAACTCAGTGGTTGCGGTACTTGACGGCAGTGACCCTCAGGTAATCGCCAACGCTGAAGGACAGCGCACTACCCCATCGGTGGTCGCATTCGCCAAGAATGGCGACGTGCTGGTTGGGGAACAGGCCAAACGTCAGGCCATTACCAACCCGGACCGCACCGTGCGCTCCGTCAAGCGTCACATGGGCACCGATTGGTCGGTTGATATCGACGGCAAGGCCTACACCTCGCAAGAAATCTCCGCCCGAATCTTGATGAAGCTCAAGCGCGACGCCGAGACCTATCTCGGCGAGACCGTCACCGAGGCCGTCATTACAGTTCCCGCCTATTTCGGCGATGCGCAGCGCCAGGCCACCAAGGAAGCCGGCCAGATTGCCGGTCTCGAGGTTCTGCGTATCGTCAATGAGCCAACCGCGGCATCGCTTGCCTACGGAATGGACAAGAAGGACGACCACCTGATCCTCGTCTTTGACCTGGGTGGCGGCACGTTCGACGTCTCCGTACTGGAGATCGGCGAAGGCGTATTCGAAGTCAAGTCAACTAGTGGCGACACCAACCTCGGTGGCGACGACTGGGACGATCGGGTCATGGATTGGCTCGTCAAGGAATTCAAGAACGACCACGGTGTCGACCTTTCGGCTGATCCAATGGCGCTCACTCGGCTCAAAGAAGCTGCGGAGAAGGCCAAGATCGAATTGTCGTCCGTTTCCGAGACCGAGGTCAATCTCCCCTTCATCACAGCAACTGATGCCGGCCCGATTCACCTACTCAAGACCCTCACCAGGTCTGAGTTCCGCAAGCTGACCGACGATCTCGCCGAGCGGACCCGTGAGCCATTCCTGCAGGCAGTCAAGGATGCCGGCGTGACCGTCGACCAGATCGAGCACGTCATCCTCGTTGGCGGATCAACTCGGATGCCTGCGGTGCAGGAACTGGTCAAGGAAGTCGCCGGCAAGGACCCTCACCAGGGCGTCAACCCCGACGAGGTCGTCGCCCTCGGCGCGGCTGTTCAGGCGGGTGTCCTCAAGGGTGACGTGAGCGGAATCCTGCTCCTCGATGTGACCCCGCTGACCCTCGGCGTCGAAACCGAAGGTGGCGTCTTCACCAAGATGATCGAAAGGAACACAACAATCCCAACCCGCCGCAGCGAGATCTTCACAACGGCTGCCGACAATCAGCCCGAGGTCGAGATCCACGTCATGCAGGGCGAACGTGCCATGGCATCCGACAACAAGTCACTGGGACGCTTCAAGCTGCCGGGGATCGCTCCGTCACGACGTGGTGTTCCCCAAATCGAGGTTACGTTCGACATCGACGCCAACGGCATCGTGTCGGTTTCAGCGAAAGACCTCGGGACCGGCAAGAGCCAGCAAGTCACTATCACCGGCGGAACCGCCCTCGCCCAAGACGAGATCGACCGGATGGTCGGTGATGCTGAGGATCATGCCAACGACGACACCGAGCGTCGCTCTCTCGCTGAAGCTCGCAACCAAGCCGACCACACTGCGTATCAAACCGACAACATGCTCGAAGAGCATGGCGACAAGCTGACCGATGAGGAAAAGGCTCCGATCACCGACAAGGTTGCAGAGTTGCGCAAGCTGCTTGCCGAGCAGGCGGGCCCTGAGGACCTCAACCGGGTCCGCGAAGAGGTCCTCAAGGTCTCACAGATCCTTGGTCAGAAGATCTACGAGGCATCAGCCGCGGAGAACGCCGAAGCTGAGACCGACGAGACTCCCGACAGTGACGACGTCGTCGAGGCCGAGATTGTCGACGAAGGCGAAGAGGCATAGTGGACGAGCAGGTCATTCCCAGCGACGAGACCTCCGAGGACCTCAGTGTCCCGGAGCTCGTCGCCGTGGACGAATCAGTAGAGATACTCGACACGGAACCGGTCGAGGAGGCCAAACCGACGGCGGTGGTTGAGCTTCCCGAGGATCCCGCTGAAGCCGTGCCCGTTTTGCTGGCCGCCCTGGGACAGGCCCAAGCCGAGACCCATGCGTACTTGGAGACGGTGCAACGGGTGGCGGCCGAGTTCGACAACTTCCGCAAGAGATCAGCGCGCGAGCGTGACGAAATCGTCGACCGGGCGTCGCAGCGCGTCATCGAACGGCTGTTGCCGACGCTCGATAGCTTTGATGCAGCCCTCAACATCGAGCCACAAACGGAGGCTGAGGAGAAGATTCTCTCCGGGATGCGGGACACCCACCGCCTCATGATGGATGCACTTGCCATCGATGGTTTCGAGCCGATTGCAGCGGCCGGGGTTCCATTCGATCCCGCGATCCACGAAGCGGTAACCGGACCCGGCGGCGATGGAGACGGGGACCTCATGGTCAAAGAGATGAGGCGTGGCTATACGCTACGCGGTCGAGTAATCAGAGCGGCATTGGTCGCAGTGGAGCATGCTTGAACACTATGCGTAAAGAGTGGCTTGAATCGGACTACTACGCCGTACTGGGAGTGGGTTCCGACGCGTCCGCCAAGGATATCAAGCAGGCCTATCGCAAACTTGCCCAGCAGTTCCACCCCGACAAGAACGCTGGCGATGCGGCCGCTGAAACGCGCTTCAAAGAAGCCAACGAGGCTTACGAGGTCCTCGGCGATCCTGAAACCAGGAAAGAGTACGACCACGCTCGCGAGATGGGCTACTTCGTTGGTGGGCCAGGAGGCGCCCAGCAGTATGTCCGCGTCGAAGACCTCATAGGTGGTGGCCGTGGTGGTGCCTCGCCATTCGATCTGATCGGTGGACTAGGCGACATCTTCGGGCGCCAAGGTGGTACCCGAGCCCGCGGTGGGGACGACCTCACCGCCGAAATGAATCTGAGCTTCCATGACGCAGTATCGGGGACAACCCGCCAGCTCAACGTCAACGGCCGAACCGTGAAAGTAAAGATCCCCAGGGGCGTCTCCGACGGTGCTCGGATCCGGGTGCGGGGCCGGGGTGCCCCGGGCCGCAACGGTGGCACCGCCGGCGACCTGTACGTGACAGTCCATGTTGCAACTCATCCCGTCTTTGGACGCAACGGCAAGAACCTCACCCTCGCCGTGCCCATCACCTTTGTCGAGGCGGCGTTGGGGGCAGAGATTGATGTGCCAACGCTCGAGGGTAAGGTCCGGCTGCGTATTCCTGCCGGGACTCAAACCGACAAGACTTTCCGAGTACGTGGCCACGGAGTCGAAGACGCCAAGGGCAAGCGTGGCGATCTTCTGGTGACCGTGTCGATTACCGTTCCTGAAGAGCTGACAGACGAGGGCAAGGAATTGCTCCAGCAATTTCGGTTGAAGAACCCTCACGACGATCCACGATCGCACCTGGGGGTGTGACCATGACAAAGAGAAGTAACGCTGTCTACATAATCTCGGTGGCCGCCGAACTGGCAGGAGTCCACCCCCAGACGCTTCGTATCTACGAGCGCAAGGGTCTGATCGAGCCGTTCCGCACCCCCGGAGGAACCCGCCGCTACTCCGACGAGGACCTGGAACGTCTTGGCCTTATCCAGGAGTTGACCGCCGAAGGCGTCAACCTCGAAGGAGTGCGCCGCATCCTGTCATTGCAGGCAGAGAACACCCGGCTCCGCTCCCAGATTGATCGGCTCCGCCGTCTCCTCGGCGAGGCGCAATCCCGGACTGGCGCCGATGTCCAGCGTGGTGCTCCGGTGTTCAGGGTGAATGTGACCCGTCGTCGCAATCTGCCTGACATCATCCGCAAGGGGCCATTCGGCCAGGCATAACACCTAGCCATTCATCGGTTGTGGCCCGTACTATTACCGCATGGCCCTTTTCAAGCGCCCATTGATTAGACGCCCCCTGCTGTTTGCCTTCGGGCTTGGCGCCGCGGCTATTGCCGGCCTCTTGTTCCAACCGCATTGGCTTGGTCTGTGCAACCGAGTCAACTCTCGCCCTCATGTTGGAATCAGCGGCCAGATCATTCGCGGCGACGAGTGCTCCCCGGTGAGTCCGATGACCATGAGCGGCAACTTCCTGATCGGCTTCGGTCTATTCATGCTTGTCATCGGACCGATCGTCTTCTCGTTGGCACATGTGCTGCGCAACGGGTACAACTGGGAATCGTCTCGCGTCGAGACCGCCGTTTCGAACCTACCGATGCTCGCAGGTGTCCTCTATATCGCAGCCGGAGCCGGCCTGGCGATCATGGGGACGGCGTAACGCGTGTGTTGGACAAATGCCGTGCAGGCTTGTCCACTCCGACGATGACTGGGGGCAGAAGAGGACGGACAAGCTGAAACTGGCAGTGTTCGACACACCTAGGTGTGACAACCGGGGACGTTGTCCGTGGCGGTTTGGTGTGACGGGTTGAGCCCTCCGAGCGAGACTGTGGGTGTGAAAGCTCACATCTCTCAAGGAGGGCTCATGACTTACGCTAGATCACAGCACCCGAACGCGCCGCTTACCCCTGAGGGACGTCGCCGCATGGTGGCCTGTGTGGTGGATCAGGGTTGGACGGTCGAGGCGACAGCTGAGCGGTTCCAGGTCGACGCCAAGACGGTGCGGAAGTGGCGGGACCGGTTCCTGGCTGAAGGCGACTCGGGGTTACGGGATCGGTCGTCGCGGCCGAGACGGTCACCGAACCGGACACCAAAACGGCTCCGCCGGCGGGTATTGCATCTACGTCGGAAGCGGCGTTGGGGTGCTGACCATATTGGTTTTGAGGTCGGGTTAGCTGCCTCGACAGTGCAGGGCATTTTGAACAGGGCCGGTGAGGGTCGCTTGGATCGGGGCGACCGAGCCACCAAAACGAAACCTCTCCGTTATCAGCGGGAACGGCCTGGCGAGTTGATTCATGTCGATATCAAGAAGATCGCAGGTATCCCCGACGGGGGTGGATGGCGCACCAAAGGCCGCGGCTACCCAGGAGAGAAAGCCGTCAAACACAGCTGGGCCGGCTACCGATACATCCATACCGCTCTCGATGACCGCTCCAGAATCGTCTACTCAGAGATCCTCGACGATGAGAAAGCCACAACAGCAGCAGGGTTCTGGAAGAGAGCAGCAGCCTGGTACTCATCGATCGGTATCGAATGTGAACGAGTCATCACCGACAACGGATCGTGTTACCGCTCCGGGCTCTGGCACCGAGCCTGCAAAGCCACCGACACCACGGTCAAAAAGACCCGACCTCGCCGGCCCCAAACCAACGGCAAAGTCGAACGATTCCACCGCATCCTCCTCGAGGAATGGGCATACATCCAACCATGGACCTCAGAAACCCAACGCCACCAAGCCTATGAAGGGTTCACCCACTTCTACAATCACCACCGATCCCACGGATCACTCGGATGGGCCACCCCCACCAACACCCTCAAGGACAACCTCCCCAAAGAGCACACCTAGGAGGGCGTTGGCCCTGGAACTTGCCGTTTGGAGAATTCCCCTAGTCCCAATAGGGGATAGTCCCGGTTACCCACGACGCTCCCAGCGACAATGATGGCCACATGAGCCACCTACAAGCAACCGGACGCAAACCATTGCACTCGCAACCGTGGGTCACCGCGATCTGCGCAATCGTGGGAGTGTTGAGCATCATCATCGGTGCCGGCATCGTCCTTCTGACCGCAGCACTTGGTCACTGTTCTGCCTTTGGCGGGTCGTGTCCTGGAGATCCGGGGTTGGACTGGGATGTCTTCACAGGAGTGGCAATGGGTACTGCACTAGCAGTCGGCGCGCCAATGTTCGTCCGCCAACCCAGCCGTCACCGCTTCCTCACCTCGGCGTTGGTCGCACTGGTCAGCGGCGTTCTGGTTGGACTCGTCATGGCCGCGTAAGCAGACCTAGGAAGATGTCGAATAGCGCCAGTTCCGGCTCGTGGCATGTCGACAGCCCGCGGGCCTACCGCAGCGACGAGCCTCCACGGCGATCATCCAACACCCTCCTTCAAGCGACGAAGGTTTCGCCGTCGGATTGTTGGATCAGCAGTGCTGCCACCAGGCTCGGCCGTGTCGGCCATGACTCCAGGGCCGCTCGTACCTGGGCATTTGCGGCGGCGGCCCGCACTCCCCAACCGATGTCACTCGGCGCCGAGATCACAAGCCCAAGCTCCGCCCGCGGAATCAGTACCGCACCCTCGAGATCAAACCCATCTACTTCGATGACTGCCAAGCCGAGCTGCTCGCATCTATCGACAATCTCCATGCAAGTGTCGCGGGAGAAGAACCCCTCGCCGTCTTCAGCACGGAACACAACCCTGGCGTCGAAGTCTGCGGTTAGGGCCCGGGTGGCCGGATCCTCCTCGTCCCATTCACCTTCGGGAACACCCTCGTTGAATGCCTGCAAGTAGTCGCCGGACTCCTCGTCTTCGAGTTGGTCCAACGGGGTAACGATCCGCGCCGCAAGATCGAGGACTCGCATTAGATCCCCCATCTCGATGTCGTGGACGTCGCCGGCGCCATCGGGGTAGATCTGGACGATCGCTTCTTCGCCGTCCCAGAAGACCATCCCTACGAACTCGTCTTCGCGCCACAGCTCGACGACGGGTTCATCAAACTCAGGCCGGTCGGTTTCAACGATACGTAATGGGAGCATGACTAGGACGTTACTTGATGCGAGCGCCGACGCCCGAGACCGCATCAGTCTCGGCCCGAGTCCGGGCGGCGCGGGCCTTCGAGTAGTGCACAATGAGGATCCCAGCAAGGACGACTACCGACCCGAAGATGCGACCGACGGTGAGGGACTCGCCGAGGATCAAGAAAGCAAAGATCGGAACTTCGATGGTCTGTGCCGAAGCAATTGTGCCCGCATGGAGAGCGTTGAGAGTCCGCATTGCATGGTGCCAAAGCGTGAAGGCAAGGGCGGTGTTCACAACACCCAGGAGCAGGATCAGGAGGACCTCGTTGCGACCGAGGTTGGGGAGGGGTTCGACAATCATTGCCACTATGAATAGACCAACACTGCCCAACGTCATCGGAATGACGGTTGCATCAAGGGCTGTGATCTGTCGGCCCCGCATCACCAACCGCTGCAGAAGATTGGAGCCACCGATGCCCATGGCAGCCACCGCAGCAAGGAGGACTCCGAGTGCCTCATCACCGTGCGGAAGCGCTGGATAGAAGATGAAGATGCCGGCCACAACAACCGCGACACCAAGCCATTCCCACCGCGACGTCGCTTCCTTCAGAACGACGCCGGCGAGGAGGGCCAGAACCAGGGGGATCCCCGCCTGGAACACGAAATTGAATGTGACCGCTTCGACCAAATCCAGCGAAATGAACTGAGCCGCGGGGACGATCCCGTAAAGCAGGACCCCCAACGCAACCAGCAAGCGCCACATCGAAGCCGGGATTTTGTATTCGGTGGATCGCACCGTGACCATCCGCCACACCAACAGAGTGAACGCGCCGACGACATAGCGCAACGACGCAAACGTAAGACGCGGAATGTCTTCGAGGCCGATCTTGACCAGGATGATCGCCAGTGCCCACAGCAGCGACGCCGCCACGGCGTAGCCAACGGCTTTGGTGACGGAAGCGTCCCGGGCTCCGGTCATACCGTGACGGCGGACTCGGTAAGCGCAGCGTCGATACGACGGACTACCTCGGCAGCGTCCTCCGGCCGATTGACATAATCAAGCTCGGATGTATCAATCGTCACGAGCGGGGACCGCGACTGGGTCAGCGCCCATTGCTCGTACCGGTCATATACCGCTCTGAGGAAGGGCAGATTCATCTCGGACTCGCCGTCCCGATCGCGCTCTTTGATCCGCGCCACGGTGACATCAAATGGCGCAGCCAGATTGACCACCAAGTCAGGGACCGGTGTTCCCTCAAGCAGCGCCTGGTAGATCGAGTCCAGCGTTGCGAGGTCGTTATCGTCGTATGCGTCCAGATCACGATATGCGCGCATGAACACCTCGCCGTCCTCACAGATGCTGCGCTCCTGGACAATCGGACCGGTCATGCCCTTGGCTGACTGATGATGCAATGCACGTTGTCCGAAGTAGAACGAAAGCATCCGGAAAGCCAAGTCGGAGAGGTTCGAATAGACATCCGAGAGATACGGGTTCTCGTTGATCGGTTCCGGCAGGACGGTCCAGTCTCCGACTCGACCCATCAGATCTACCAACGCGGTTTTGCCGACGCCAAGCGGGCCGGATACGACAACGTACGGGTTCTCGACCTGGCGAAGATCGACAGTAATCTCACTCCCCCGCAGGTCGATCACAGTGCGCTCTTCAGCCAGCAGCTCGCGCAGCTCATGGAGATCGGCTGCGATCCGATAGTCGACGACCCCATCGATCATGAGGTTATTGCCACCGGGTTCGACAGTGCGGAAATCGGTCTTCAACCCGATGCAGCGTTTGTTACGGCCAAAAGCAATACCAGCCTCGATGCATGCGCCCTCATCTGGGACTCGTCCGTCAAGCAGAAAGATGAGCACATCGGCTTCATCGACGGATCGAAGGTTCTGCTCGAAGATGAAGTGCCGGGCTTCAGCCTGACTCATCCCTTGATCCATGTAGTCCTCGATAAAACCTGCATCTTCTTGAGGGAACCAAGTGTCGTAGCCAAGCTCGTCTAGGACTGCCTTGGCTTCAAGGTTGAAGGCCCGTTCGGCCTGGTTGAAGAGACCAGCGGCGTAATACGCCCGGGGACGTCGATTCGCTTCCATATGTTCACCACTCCTGTTGGCCCGCACTAGCCCAAGCAGATTCCAGACTGTAGCCAATAATGCGTCACATACCGAGTCAAGGCTGTTCAAGGTCTCCCATCGGTGGTCGCGGCGTCGCTCAGCCAGAATCTGGGGGCATCGTCCGGTGGTTATTGTGGTTCCATGGCCATCGAGATTCTGCTGCTTCTGGCACTCCCTGCCTCAGGGAAATCCGAGCTCCGTCGCTATATGGAGACCCTCGATCCTGCGGCGGCGCGGGATGATCTGCGTATGGGGCCGACCGTTCAACTCGACGACTACCCGTACGTACACATGATGAGGCGTATCGCCGAAGAGGTTCGCCAGGCAGGCGACAGCCCGGTGTTCTTTGCCTCAAACGATGAGCCGTTCCTCGACGCTGGCGACTGGGGCACGCTCATGCATCTCCTCAACTTTGACTATGCAGAGCTCGCCTCGCCTCCGGCCGATCTAGACACCGGCGCTGCTGCACCGTGGTTATTTGCACGACTAGATCGAGCTCGGGAACTGGCCGGGTTGCCGCCTGCCATTGAGACTCTGGCTGCGATGACAAAAAAGAGGCTCCTCGGTGCCCTGGAACACGAAGCGCGTGAAGTGTTCGACGACAAGAGGGCCATGATTCCCACAGAGCTGGAGGGCAAGACCATCGTCATTGAGTTTGCAAGGGGCGGTCCTGAAGGCTCTGCGCTGCCGCTACCGGCTCCGTATGGCTATCAACACGCCCTGTCACTACTCGACGATGAGATCCTCGAGCGCGCCACCATCTTGTATGTGTGGGTGAAACCAGAAGAGAGCAGGCGCAAGAACGTGGAAAGGGCCGTTCGGGGACGAGACGGTGACGCCTCGATCCTGAACCACGGAGTCCCTGAGGCTGTGATGAGGAACGACTACGGAACCGACGACCTCATGTGGATGCTGTCCCAAGGTGGAGGCAGTTTTATCTTCATCGAAAAGGGTGACGTCCGGTTTGGCATACCGACCGGAGTGTTCGACAACAGGGCCGACCTGACGTCGTTCCTGCGTGCCGACCCGGCGGACTGGTCGCAGTTTGAGATCCGCCAGCTCCACCGAGAATTGGTGAACGCAACTGCCGGCGTGCGAACCTGAGAGCTAGTTCTCGACCGATACTCCACGCCAGAACGCCACATGGTCCTTGATGTCGGCTGCAGCCGGTTTGGGATCCGGGTAATACCAGGCGGCACCGGAATTGACCTCGCCGTCAACGACTACGTCGAAGTAGCTGGCCTTCCCTTTCCAAGGGCAACGGGTATGTGTCGAACTATCGGCAAAGTGATCGGTCACAATGCTGTCTCGCGGAAAATAGTGATTTCCTTCGACGACGACCGTCTTGTCACTTTCGGCGATGACGGTGCCGTTCCATGTTGCTCTGGCCATTTTGTTACTCCCAAGTCCGACCTACGGTGCTGTAACGGCGAAAGCAGGGTGTTTCATTCCACAAAAATGGGACCCTGCGATCGCAGGGTCCCATTCGTGGATAGTTGGTGCTACCTGTTGAGGGCATCCCGGATCTCGGTCAACAGTTTGATGTCATCCGACGGTTCGGCGACCTCTTCTTCACCGGCAGCAACACGGGCCTCATAGGCCGTGAAAGGCTTCACGATAAAGAAGAACACGCCTGCAGCCACTGCCGCAAACTTCACCAGGGCGGTGATAAACGAACCGTAGAACACAATTGAGTTGTTGATCTCGAAATTGAGACTGTCAAATGTCGGTTCACCAAAGATGATGCCGATGATTGGCATCACGATGTTGTCGACCAATGAGCCGACGAGCGCCCCGAATGCCGCCGCCATGACAAATGCCACGGCCAACCCGATGATCCCTCCGCCGAATGCGAAGTCCTTGAACTCCTGTACGAGCTTCTTCAATTCCCACTCCTTTTGTTGGACATTCCAAATGTACTCGGGGTTATGACCCAAAACCTAACTGGAAGGTTTCAGCAGATCTCGGAAATCTTCTGGCTTCAGAGAATCCAGGGCAGGACACGGGAGGGCACCTGGTCGCGGTACAACCCGTATTCGGGGAAGCGTTCGATGAGCAACTGCTCCTCATGGCGGGTCTTTGCATAGAAGAACGGGACCAGCAACAACGAAAGCACCAGCGCGGCAACGTTGCCACCTTTGATGGAAAGACCAACAAAACCGATGATGACAGCGCTGTATATCGGGTGCCGCACGATCGCAAACGGTCCCGTCTCAAACAAGACCGCACCATCTACCGGGGCGGGCATGGCGGTGATCTTGCGGCGGATCAACCAGGCGGCGCTCCCGCCCAACACCACGGCGACACCAACGGCTGCCCAGCCCAGTATCTGCAGCGAGACAACAGGGTCCCGGTTCCACCGCAGGGCAAACAGAATCAGGCCAAACAGCGCAAACTGGGAGACAACCCACCATCCGCCACGCTTGTGAAAGTCTTCACCGAACTTGATAGTCATACACTTAGATTTCTTGAATAGACGTGGTAGTATCCTGTCGTAGACATCAACATCCCCCGAGGAATCATTCTTCCATGGATATCAACACCCTGACCCAAAAATCGCAACAGGCTGTACTTGCCGCCCGGCAGAGCGCCGAGACCCGCAACCACCAAAGCGTCCAACCCTTCCACCTGCTGGACGCTTTGGTCGGTCAAACTGACACGATCCTGTACCCGCTGCTGGGACACCTGGACATCAACCCAGCAACCCTACGCAGCGCCATCGACCACGGCCTCGCCGCAGTCCCCCAGGTCTACGGCGATGCGGGAGAGATTGTCTTCGCCCCGGCATCGCTGACCGTCCTCAACACGGCAGAGTCAATCAAGACCGGAATGGGTGACCAATACGTCTCGATTGAGCATCTGCTGCTTGCCCTTGCCACCGCCGCCGACCCGGCCGGCGACGCTATGCGCAATACGGGGCTGACCCGCGACACCATCATGGGGGCGCTGGAGACCGTGCGTGGTTCGCAACGGGTCACCAGCCAGAACCCAGAGGACACCCTCGACCCCCTCGAGAAGTTTGGCCGTGACCTGGTCAAGCTGGCTGCCGACGGCAAACTAGATCCGGTCATCGGTCGCGACGAAGAAATCCGCAGAGTCATCCAGGTCCTAAATCGACGCACCAAGAACAACCCTGTCCTCATCGGTGAGCCCGGTGTCGGCAAAACCGCAATCGCCGAGGGGCTTGCCCAGCGAATCGTTGACGGCGACGTGCCCGAAGGTCTCAAGGACAAACGCATCATTGCTCTCGACCTTGGTGCGATGGTTGCCGGCGCCAAGTATCGCGGCGAGTTCGAAGAACGACTCAAAGCAACCCTTGACGAGATCAAAGCTGCTGAAGGTCGGGTCATCACCTTCATCGACGAGATGCATACCATCGTTGGGGCGGGGGCCGCCGAAGGTTCGATGGATGCATCGAACATGCTCAAGCCCATGTTGGCCCGTGGCGAACTGCACCTGATTGGTGCCACCACCCTCGACGAGTACCGCAAGTACGTCGAAAAGGACCCCGCTCTCGAGCGTCGCTTTGCCCCGGTCGTGGTCGAGCCGCCCTCTGTCGAGGACACCATCGGCATCCTGCGTGGGCTCAAGGAACGCTACGAGGTCCACCACGGGGTGCGTATCACCGACTCGGCAATCGTCGCTGCCGCGGTGCTTTCCGATCGCTACATCACCGCCCGCCATCTACCTGACAAAGCGATCGACCTGATCGACGAATCGGCTTCTCGGCTTCGCATCGAGATCGACTCGATGCCAGAGGAAATCGACGAGCTAGACCGGCGCAGACGACAGCTAGAGATCGAACGTAATGCGCTTGCCAAGGAAGAGGATGACGCCTCGCTGGTGCGGAAGACCGGGATCGAAGAGGAGCTGGCTGGCCTCGGCGAGGAGCTTGACCGACTTACCGCCCACTGGCAGCTCGAGAAAGACAACATCGACCAGATCCAGAGCGCCAAACAAGACATCGAAGAAGCCCGTGCCCAGGCTGAACGTGCGGAACGGACCGGCGACCTGCAAGCTGCCGCAGAGTTGCGTTACGGCAAGCTGCCTGAACTGGAACGGCTCCTGGAGAGCCGCCAGGATGAGCTCGCCAAGCTGCAATCCAACCTGCGCATGCTCAAAGAAGAGGTCGACGAAGAGGATGTTGCCGAGGTGGTGAGCAGGTGGACCGGCGTACCGGTCACCCGTCTGATGGAAGGCGAGATCGAGAAGCTCATCCGTCTTGAGGAGCACCTCCACCAGCGTGTCGTCGGTCAGGACGAAGCAGTGACCGTCGTCGCCAACGCCATTCGGCGTGGCCGCGCCGGCCTCTCCGATCCGCACCGGCCCATCGGCTCATTTATCTTCCTCGGCCCGACGGGTGTGGGAAAGACGGAGCTGGCGCGGGCGCTTGCCGACTTCATGTTCGATGACGAGCGGGCCATGGTCCGCATCGACATGTCGGAATACATGGAGAAGCACTCGGTGAGCCGTCTTATCGGTGCCCCTCCCGGGTACGTTGGATACGACGAGGGCGGTCAACTCACCGAGGCAGTACGCCGTCGCCCCTACGCCGTGGTCCTCCTCGATGAGGTCGAGAAGGCCCATCCCGACGTGTTCAACACGTTGCTGCAGTTGATGGACGACGGTCGTCTGACCGATGGCCAGGGTCGGACCGTCGACTTCACCAACACCGTATTGATCATGACGTCCAACCTGGGTTCCGAGTTCATCGATCCAGATCTCCCAGAAGAAACCGTTGAGGCACTGGTCCTCGATGTCGTCAGGGGTCATTTCCGGCCAGAGTTCCTCAACCGCGTCGACGACATCGTCGTGTTCTCACGATTGTCAAGGGAAGACCTGCGCCAGATTGTCGACATCCAGTTCGAGGTGCTCGGCCAGCGTTTGGCGGCAAGGCACATCGAACTCGTCCTGGCCGATGAGGCCGCGACGTGGCTGTCCGAGCACGGCTATGACCCCAGCTTTGGCGCCCGCCCACTGAAGCGTCTCATGCAGAAGGAGATTGCCGACAAGCTGGCGATGCAACTACTCGGAGGCAACTTCACAGACGGGGATACGATCGAGATCGTTGTCGAAGACGATGGCCTCGGGTTCACCGCGGCCTAGTGCGCCCTCCCTTTCTGTTCTTGCGTAGGCGGCGCCGAAATCCCAGCGGGATATACGCCAGAACCGGGGCTTTGCCGCCCTCGACTAGCCCTCGGCGGGTTCCGGCTCGAGGAATACGACCTCGGTGTACCCAACGCCCTTGAGAAAGCTCTCGATCGTGGCTTGAGCATTGGTCTGCGCTCTGTCCATGATGCCGTGCTCCAGGGCCGCGGTAACCAACACTTGTTCGGCGATCTGTCGGGCATCTGACTCCAGCTGCGAGTCACCCTTGGTTAACAACCCCGTGTCCCGGTCGTAGACCTGCGTCCCGTCGTTGTCGACCTCCACAAAGATGATCTCCGGGTTGGGCAGCTGGACAGTGACCCGACCATTCTCCTCATTCACCTCGAAATTCGAAGTGGTCACCTGCTGCATATCGACACCAGCACCGATCCGAGCAACGGCGAACAGGAAGATGCGGTCGCCGCGGGCCCAGTTGAGCCATCCAAAGTCGTTGCCCTTTTCGACGGTGGTGTACTCGACCATCTCAACTGTCGTCAGCTTGGCAACGTCACGCACGCTGTCGACCACGGTTGGTCCGACCTGCGTATATGGCTCTCCCCCAAGGCCTTTCAGCGGTGACCAACCAGCCAGGTTGGCGCCCAAGAAGAAGAGTCCTGCGATGAGTACGGATGCGATGATGACGGAGCCGGCCCTCTTTGATGATTCAGCCATAGCCCTCTCGTTCCTCAAGTCGTGCTCTAATTTGACCCTCCCCAACAATAAAGGTTCCACGAAACCTATTGACCTACCCTGCTTTCCATGGTAGTATGTTAGACAAGGTACCCTGGACCGCAAGGTAACGGGTAGAGCAAGATAGTAAGACAAACTCGGAGGACGCGAGTGGGGCACAGCTCCCAGCTACTCAAAGGTGTTCTCGATATGTGCCTGCTGGCATTGATAGATCAAGAACCAAGCTACGGCTATGAAATGGTCGACAAGCTGCAAAGCAACGGCCTCGAGCTCGTAAGTGAGGGAAGCATCTATCCCCTGCTCAGTCGATTGCAGAAGCAGGAATACATCGAGGGCTATTTCGTAGAGTCGACCGGCGGCCCCCCCAGAAAGTACTACCGGATCGCTGAGAAGGGCCGAAATCAATTAACTGACTGGCAAGCCGAATGGAGGCGATTGTCGGTCGGAGTAGAAGAGGTGTTGAATGGAGACTCGAGTGAGTGACCGCCTGAGCATCAATCAGATAATCTCCGATTGTGAGCGCTATTGGCTAGAGACCAAAGTGCCTCGGTCCGTCTCGAATGCAATGAAACTCGAGCTTGAATCACACCTTCACGAAGCGGTGGCCGCTGGCAAAGATGCCCAGGCCGTCGTGGGTGCAGACCTCGCCTCATTTGCCGAAAGCTGGGCCTCGGAGTTCCGGTCACCGGCGGCCGCAGAGTCCTGGCAGCGGATCCAACGCCGCCAGAGCCAGACCAGAAGTCGGCTTATCGCGGCGGGTCTCGTAGCAACAGGCTTGGCCACTATCGCAATAGGTTTCATCACAAAGGAGGAAGCTGTGGAAAATACCGAGTTTTGGCTGTGGCTCTGGGTAGGCGCAGCCGTAGTGCTGGGCATCGGAGAGATGATGACGGCAGGTTTCTTCCTGCTTCCATTCGCTGCAGCAGCAGTCGTCACAGCACTTCTGGCCATGGTCGGGGCCCACCCGATCATCCAGCTGATCTCCTTTGCAGTCTTCAGTATCCTCGCACTGATCGGTATCAAGCGCTTCGCCAAGAAAGACGAAGAGATCCTGCATCCCTTCGGCGCCAAGAGGTACGTAGACGCCCGCGGCACCGTCACTGAGGACATCGATCGCGACTCTGGCTCCGGCAGGGTGCGAGTCGAGACCGAGCAGTGGCGGGCGACAACGGACCTCGACGAGTTGATTAAGGCCGGCACGACGGTGACAGTGATCGACGTACGCGGTGCCCGGCTGGTCGTTGAACCCACACAGATCTGATTACGAAACAACAGAAAGGGGAAACCCATGCAAGCACTTGGCTTCATTGTCATCGCAATAATCGCGCTGATCATCGCCTACGTGGTGATGGGCCTCAAGATTGTGCGTCAGCACGAACAGGGGCTTGTCGAGAGGTTCGGTAAGTACAAGGAGACGCTCGATCCGGGCCTCCAGCTGATCGTGCCATTCGTCGAGAGAATCCGGCGGGTCGACATGCGAGAGATCGTCGTAGACGTTCCCCCGCAAGAGGTCATCACCAAGGACAACGTCGTCGTCACCGTCGACGCCGTGGTGTACTACCAGGCGACCGACCCGGTGAAGCTGGTGTACAACGTCCAGAACTTCGTCCTGGCGGCGACCAAGTTGGCGCAGACCAACCTGCGTAACGTCGTCGGCGACCTCGACCTGGACGGTGCCCTCACCTCGCGGGATCTCATCAACTCCCAGTTGCGCGACATCCTCGATGAGGCGACCGACGTTTGGGGTACCAAGGTCGTTCGTGTGGAGATCCAGCGGATCGACCCACCGGCCGACGTGACCCAGTCCATGCACCGGCAGATGAAGGCCGAACGGGAGCGTCGTGCAGTCGTTACCGAGGCCGAGGGCGACAAGCGGTCCAAGATCCTTCAGGCAGAAGGTACCAAGGCTTCTCGGATCCTCGAAGCAGAGGGTCAGGCTGAAGCTATCAAGCAGGTAGCCGAGGCTGAGAAGTTCCAGAAGCTGACCGTGGCTGAAGGTGAGGGCCAGGCCATCGAGCGGGTGTTCCACGCCATCCACAACGGCGACCCGACTGACGACCTGATCGCTATCAAGTACCTAGATGCTCTGCAGGGTGTGGCCAACGGCAACGCCACAAAGATCTTCCTTCCCATGGAGATGAGTGGAATCCTCGGATCCATCGGAGCCATCGGCGAGATGTTCAACAAGGAAGGCGAAAGCCAGTCCAACTAGACATCAACGGTTCGAACCTCGAGAGGCGGCGCCGCCAGCGTCGCCTCTCTTGCGTTAGACCTCTGCCGCCGCTAGTTCAGCCCCAACACGGTGAGGCGAGCAGAGCCGACACCCCATTGCTCTTCCGCCGTCAGATGCCCGGTCAAGTCTCCGAGCCGGTTGGTATCTACGGCACCGGTCTGTTCGTACACCGATAGAGGTTCGAATAGGCAATCAAGCGAGTGCAATGCACCGATCGGGGCGGCTAGTTCAGCCCGAGAACGGTGAGCAGAGCAGTGTCGACACCCCATTGTTCTTCTGGTGTGAGATGGCCGGTCAGGTCACCAAGCCGGTTGATATCGACCGCACCAACCAGTTCGACAAGAACACGAGTCGAAGACCCATCGATCTCGATCTCAGGCCGGAACGATGCCGGCTTGGCGCTCCTAGAAGTCGGAGCAACTAGAACGGCAGACCGGGGAAGGAACGAGTCCGATTGCACTACGACACCGAAGCGCCTTCCTTGTTGTTCATGACCCACTCCCTTCGGGAGCCGCAGGTCAAAGATGTCACCCCGCTGCACGTAGGCTCTCCATGAGGTCGGCTACAGCCAGCATCTCGGCCCGATCATCCTCGTCGGCTTCGAGAGCGGCCACCTCGGCTGCCAATGCTTGCTTGTCCTGGCGGCGCGACGCGGTCTCGACCAGAGCCGACCGGATGGCTTCCGAACGAGTCATGCCGGTTGCTTCGAGCTGCCCCAGGGCATGGAGGGCTTCCTCGTCGAGTCGTACAGATACTGCTTGAGCCATATCAGGATTGTATCACGATCCGTCATACGTTGGATAGGGCTTCGAGAGAGTGCCCTGTCCCTCGGCGCAGGTCCCACAGACGCGATCGTGGCACCAACCTCTTCGCAATGCAGCGGGACCACCTCATCGGCTGCGCCCGCTCCGTCGATGTTTCACTCGACTTGGCTGTAGACGGTGGAGCCTCTCTCAGCGGATGGCGATGGCGATCTTCCCGTTGGCGTTGCCGGAGCGGGCGTGGTCGTAGGCAGCAACGATGTCGTCGAGAGGGAAGGTGCTGTCGAGTACCGGACGGACCGTACCGTCAGTGATCAGTGTGGCAATCTCGGCGAGTTGTTCG
>RCND010000249.1_pt1 | contig 30491 bp, 26 predicted proteins | sample 2041351 | NCBI WGS metagenome assembly RCND01 (sample SAMN09708230, study PRJNA481090) | Marine sediment metagenome, whole genome shotgun sequencing project. | biome: marine sediment; feature: ocean; material: sediment; isolation source: Sewage treatment plant 12B marine sediment (STP12B) ... | reverse complement strand
CCGCAAATTGGGAAGTTGCCCTCCGTACCTCTGTGATACAGGGTCCGACTATTTCCGGTGGCTATACCGGTGAAGGAATGAAAGCCATTGTACCTTCTCTGGCTAAAGTGAAAATCTTTGCTCGAATGGTTCCGGATCAGGATATTGACTCAATATATCATTCCCTTGAGAAGTATCTGGAAAAAGAGCTGTCTGACTCGGTAACTCTTGAATGCCGCAAATTGGGAAGTTGCCCTCCGTACCTCTGTGATACAGGGTCCGACTATTTCCGGTACATGGAAGATGCGGCAGAAGAAGTTTTCGAGAAAAAACCAGTTAAGCTCAGGGAAGGCGGTTCGATTGGGATCCTGACGGAATTCAAGGAGAAACTGAGTGTCGACAGTATTTTAATGGGATTCGGTCTGAAAAGTGACAATATTCATGGTCCGAATGAACACTTCGCCATTTCGAATATGTGGAAAGGTATGGAGACTCTCGACGCGTTCTTCCGTCGATTTTAAATGAGAAAAGATATCGCTTAAAAGGACTTATGTATGAGGTTTCGGGGTTACCGGAGGAATGAAAATGTCCGGCAACTGAGATGTGAGAAGTTAATACGCGATTCTCCTCCGGTCAGATTGTTCGGCTGTCGTAGGCCCAGTGCAAAAGGGCCTGACGCTGCTTCTTCCGGCAATCCAAATCTAATGGAAGGCAGTTCTTCCTGATTGCCCCGGCATGCCGGCGTATGGCTTTCCATCGTTTAACCTGCCTGAGATCTTCATCGTCCATCCGACGGCCGAGATAATAACGGCAGTACCACTGAAACCATCCTCTTGGATCAGCAGGATGGATCCAACCTCGATCTCTCCAGACACTGAGCGGGAGAGATGCATCCACGCCAAAGTAGTTCATCGATATGTCCTTCTTCTCAGGGGATAGTTTGGCATGGGGAAACCAGTCCTCAGGGAATTCCCGCAGGCAGTCAGTCAGATACTTCCCGCCGAAAACACCCAGTTCCAACATTTGTTTGGGAGTCAAATCCGGCTGGAAATCCCGATGGAGATTCTCCCCGGTGTTCTCGCTGAGGATGTAATATCCCTTCTGCATGAGATCGTTAATTTTTATGCGACTTCCTGCTTCCAATACCCACAGCATCGGAGACGACACCATTCGAGTCAAATTCTCCGCAAGGACTCGGAGGGTATTTTCAATTCGCTTATCTGGAACTTCCCCGTTCTGCAGGCACCACATAACGGGCATTCTGCGGTTTGTAGAACAGGGGTTTATGTGGTGCGGTTTCAGTAAATTCGTCATTGGTAGTTATTGTTTTGACCGACGACAGAGGTCGTCCACCAAGTGTCCACAGAATCGGGGGAATGCCAAGATCTGTATCAATAGATCCCAGCCCTTGTTCACTCCTGGTCAAATAAAGCTACGCCACGCGCAATTCGTTGTTAAAGATTTCGCAACAACTCGGCGCTACTTTCCGGTCTTTCGATTAGTGGTAGATCGAGGTTTAAGTTCCGGTTCAAGAAGTATCTGCTGAGGAATATGCTCGATGCCCTTTTCGACATTACTGATCTCCTCAAGGAGCATCGTTGTAATGATTCTCCCTATACCGGATATTGGTTGAGTTACCGTCGACAATTGAATCTGCGGCAATATCGAATATCGAATATCATCAAAACCCATAACACCAACGTCGACACCTGGTTTGATACCGTGTTCCTGGAGGTATTCCAGGACGCCGAAAGCCATGACATCATTGCCTGCAAATATCGCATCACAGTGTATATGTCTGGAGAAAATAGCCTCCGACAAGGAGTATCCGCTGTCAATGTTGTACTCTCCTGTAAAAATGAGAGAAGAGTCATATTCGATATTGTCCTCCGAAAAAGCCTTCAAGAATCCTTCCATTCGATCTCTTCTGGCATGGGAACTCTCAGGACCCGTAAGAAAAGCGATGTGTTTATATCCGCAATCGAGTAAATGACGTGCGGCCAGGTATCCGCCTTTGTAGTTGTCTGTACTCACCGAGCTGAATCTCTTTTCAAGATTCCAGCTTTCGTATCCGACGATGGGCACGTTGGAGTTGGCCAGATGTTTTTTTACCGAGTCGTCCGTGGCCTTGATGATTATTCCGTCTACCCGCTTCTCCTTGAATGTTGTGATATATTCGGCTTCCCTATCGGTATCCCAGTTGGTGATACATAGGAGCACTTTGTAATCATTCTCATTAGCTGTCTCGATTATTCCCGTAGTTATCCCGGCGTAAAGTGGATTAATTATCTCCGGAATGATGGCCCCTATGGTTCTGGTCACGTTGCTCACCAAACCTCGGGCAAGCTCGTTGGGGTAGTATTCCATCGCCTTTGCCGTCGTGAGAACAAGACGCCGGGTCTTTTCGCTCACTCCGGGCTTGTTGTTCAGAGCACGAGATACCGAAGAGTGATTCAGATTGAGTTTTCGGGCGATATCTTTAATCGTCACATTCATAATTCAATACAGGTAGATATGCGTCTCACGGCGGAATCATTGCCGGCTATATTCAGACATGAAGGACTTATCTGGTACTCCATCACAGTTGGACTACGGCTTTGGACATGTAAGATTCATATGCTGCAAGGGATATTTCCGTTACCATTCTTGAATCATACGCCGTCATTTTCGGTTTCCGGTTTTCCGCGATGCAATATACGAACTCCGAAATCTCCGCAATGAAAGCGGACTCGAATCTTTCCAGATAGTCACTCGCACATTCAACGAGAACCCCGTCATTGTTGTAGATGCTGATCCTGTCTTTTCTGGGGACATCGTTGATTCGCAATATGCCCTCGGTACCAACTATCTCAGTTTCTATGTGGCTGCCATGAGGCGCTGTTCGCCCGGTATAGAAGAGAGCCATCGCCTTGTTCCTGAAACTCATCATGGTACAGGCATTATCGATATCATTGTATTTTTCAAAGATCTTGTGTTTATAACAGCCACCGATTGTAGACACACTTTCGACATCGGAGCTAAGAAACCATCGCGCAAGATCTATGTCATGTACAATCATCTCTGTAAACCACACACCATTGTTTTCCCCCCTCTCGGGTGCACTCTCAGCACCTGCATCCTGATCGAGGGAGTAACCGCGAAACATGATCGGGGTACCAATCGCACCGGCATCAATCTTTTTTTTCGCTTCGATATACGAGGGATCGAATCTCCGCATATATCCGGTCATGAAGATGCTGTCGGGTTTGGCTTCGGCCGCATGTTGGGTAAGTTCGGCCTCTTCAAGAGTGAGACCGATCGGCTTTTCGACAAAAACATGAAAACCGGCTTCCAATGCCCGAACGGCGAACTCACAGTGGGAGTTTACCGAAGTTACAATAAGAATCCCGTCAATTTCCTTGTTTTTGAGCATCTCTTCATAGTCGGTGTACTCATATTTCACGGAAACCTGTGCTGAAAATCGGCGTAATGACTCTTCACGCCGAGCACAGGCGGCTATTAATTCAGCACCTGGAATGTTGTTAACTATGTTCTGAGCATGGGTTGTCCCGAGACTGCCAAGTCCAACTATACCCAATTTCACCATATAATCACCTCCATGCTGTGATTCAAACATTTTCGCAACGCACACGTATGCGCTATTCTAATCAGAGCCTATCACCACAACACAGTCCTGTCAAAAAAAGTTGTAGCTGTACCGGAACACTATCTAATATGAAAATTCCATGATGGAAAAACCTGGAGAACAGTAACCTTTTCCTGAAAAAGCTGAGAAATACATCTACCCCCTGACGAATCTGATATCAGTTCAGCGACCGGCATAGACGACCAATAGACTATGTATAGAACTGTTCTGAGACAATTTTCACCCGAAACACACTCGCTTTGGAATCACCATCACAACAAGATGCAGACATAACAAGACCTGGCGCAATAATTACCTTTCGACAGTTCAACTCATCAGCAAGTCTCGATGTTGCCGTTGAGATTTCATTCAGCCGGGCTTTCAGTTCGGGCCTGATTTCACAAATTTTGACAAGTATTGATTGACAGCACACGTTTGCGGATACAGAATACGTGAGTGTTCCAAAGGGAACACACAATGCAGTAAGCTGCACAACTATTAGGAGGTTGCTATGAAAAGAAGTCGGATGTTTGGAACGATCCTTGCTACTATTGTCCTTCTTGCCCTGACCGTGATGCCGGTATTCGGTAACGGTGCCGATGACGGTGATGACGGCGCATATGAGATGGTCTTCATCATGAAGTCCATGAGTAACCCGTTCTTCATTGACATGGAAGACGGTGCTCAGGAAACAGCAGACAAACTTGGAGTCAAACTGACTGTTTTGGCCGCAGAGCGGGAAAGCGACACAGCTGGACAGATGAGAATAATGGAAGACCAGATTACTTTGGGCGTTGATGCAATTATCCTGGTTCCAAACGGATCCAAGGAACTGGCTCCTGCAATTCGCCGTGCAAATGACGCCGGTATTCCCGTACTGATCGTTGATACAAAAATGGACCCCGATGCAATGAAAGAATCAGGTGCAACGGCTGAAACCTTTATCGGTTCTGACAACTACCTCGGCGGATCCATCGCTGCAGACACCATAGCTGAACTGCTGGGTGAAAAGGGAAAAGTTGCTGTACTCGAAGGCATCCCCGGTCATGAGACTGCCTATGCTCGGGACTCCGGATTCAAAGAAACAATCGCCAACTATCCCGGTATTGAAATTGTCGCCTCACAGACCGCCAACTGGGATCGGGCACAGGGTCTTGATGTTTTCGCGAATATTCTTGCTGCAAATCCGGATATCGACGCTCTGTTTGCTGCTAATGACCAGATGGGTCTCGGCGCTATGCAGGCTATTGATTCCGCCGGCAGGACCGGTGACATTATTGTTGTCGGCTTTGACGCAAACAAAGATGCTCGCGCCGCGATCGAAGAAGGAACGATGTACGGATCTATCGCACAGTTCCCCAATGCGATGGGCGTTATCGGAGTACAGACAGCCTTTGAACTGTTAAATGGTCAGGCAATCGATGAAACCATCGGTACTGAAGTAGGTCTGGTTGTCAAGTAATTAGAATTGCTTTCGGCTGGCAGGTCCGGCCGTTGATGTTCTATTGAACAATAAACGTCGTCATGGGCAACTACGGTTCGCCCATGACATTTTTTTACGGTGTAACGAAAGTTACACGCACCGATCCGTCTTCCGGTGAACCGGATTCTACGGAAAGTACTGTGCAGGGATAGAGGCGCCACAATGAGCAAGTACGAGGACTATTTGGTTTATATGGACGGCATAATTGTTGAGTTTCCCGGAGTCCGGGCGCTCGACGATGTCTCATTTAACCTCAAAAAAGGGGAAGTTCACGTTCTTCTGGGTGAGAACGGAGCCGGTAAGTCCACTCTTATGAAAGTGCTCTCCGGTGTGAACCCCACGGTCTCGGGAAAGGTTTATATCGAAGGCAAAGAAGTCAGCCTGTCGGATACCCGGGTAGCCATTCGAGAAGGTGTAAGTATCATCTATCAGGAATTGAACCTGATACCATACCTAAGCGTTGCAGAAAATATCTTCCTTGGTGAAGCACCGCAGATTGCTGGAGTTATCAACTGGAAGAAACTACACGCCGATGCACAAAAAATTCTGGATCGACTTCATGTGGATATTGATTCAAAACAGATTGTCCGGAAACTCGGCATTGCCCAGCAGCAGATGGTGGAAGTTGCCAAGGCACTTCGTCACCAGGCGAAACTGATCATTATGGACGAGCCCACCTCCGCGCTGACCGAACGGGAGATTAAGGAGTTATTTGCCACAATCACCCGTCTTAAGAGCGAGGGAGTCGGGATTATCTACATCTCCCATCGCCTTGAAGAAGTGAAGCAGGTTGGGGATAGGGTTACCGTTCTCCGCGACGGGCAGTTCGTGGATACTCTCGATGTCTCAAAATCCTCTCTCGAAGATTTCATCCGGCTCATGGTTGGACGGGATATCAACGAAAAATTCCCAAAGGAGTCGATCCCCATCGGCGATGTGATTCTCCGGGCGGAAAATATAACGACAAAAGACAAGCTCAAGGATTGCTCAATCACCGTACGAAAAGGCGAGATTCTGGGCCTGGCAGGACTCATGGGTGCGGGACGAACAGAACTCGCCCGGGCAATTTACGGAGCCGATCCAATTGTGAGCGGTACAATCACACTTGATGGTAAGGTAATCCAGATCAAGCGTCCAAGTGATGCGGTAAAACACAGGATCGGGCTCCTGCCGGAAGACCGCAAGGAACACGGCCTGGTAATGGGAATGTCGGTTCGCGAGAACGTGAGTCTGGCGAATATCAAGTCCGTCTTACGACGAGGCCTTCTTTCTTCCCGCCGGGAAAAAGAGGTTGCGAATAAGGCAATCAACGAACTTGATATCAAAACACCGGATCTCAATCGGAAGGTGAAGTTCCTGAGCGGTGGAAATCAGCAGAAAGTTGTTGTGGGCAAATGGCTGCTCACAGACAGTTCTGTACTCATCTTTGATGAGCCCACCCGAGGTATAGACGTTGGTGCCAAGATTGAGATTTATAAAATTATGACTGAGTTTGCCAAGGAAGGATATGGCATCATTATGGTGTCATCGGAGCTTCCTGAGATTCTCGGGATGAGCGATAGAATCGTCGTCATGCAGGGCGGTCGAGTGGTTGGGGAAATGTCTCGGGCCGAAGCAACCCAGGAAAAAATCTTGTCCTATGCGGTTGGAGGAGAATAAAGTGACACAGATAAATAATACATCACCTGAAGTAGAGGCAAAATCCTCTACTCTGGTACGCCTGAAGCAACGGTTTGACTTCAACGAAATATACATAGTGATTGCTCTGGTGGTAATTTGTATCGCCATCTCTATTCTGGAACCGAAGTTTCTCTCCGTCGGTAACCTGAAGAATGTCATCATTCAGGCATCCATAAATGCAACCCTGGCATGTGGTATGACCTTTGTGATTATATCCGGCGGTATTGATTTGTCGGTTGGATCGGTTCTGGCCTTTGCCGGAGTCGTAATGGGCAGTGCACTAAAGGCAGATCTTCCCGTGGTTCTGTGCTTAGTGGTAGCAATCACGGTTGGCGGGGCAAGCGGCCTGATCAACGGCCTGCTGATAACCCTGGGAAAACTTCCGCCATTTATCTCCACACTCGGCATGATGAGCGTTGCCCGGGGTTTTGCGCTGGTATACTCCGGAGGACGTTCTATTTCCGGTTTCCAGAAGTCTTATACCGCGGTCGGGAACGGATCATGGATAGGAGTGCCGATTATAATCTGGATTCTCATCGCAGTCTATCTGATCGGCTGGTTTGTTTTACGATACACAGCCATGGGACGTTACACCTACGCTATGGGTGGAAACGAGGAGGCGACCCGCCTCTCAGGTATTCGTGTCGATTTGTTTAAAACCATCGTATATGTTGTTTCCGGAGCAACTGCTGGAGTCGCGGCATTTATGCTGACTGCACGTTTGAATTCCGCCCAGCCGATTGCCGGTGTAAGTTACGAGCTCACTGCCATCGCGGCAACAGTCATTGGTGGTACAAGCCTTGCCGGTGGTGAGGGTAAGGTCGTCGGAACCATTATTGGTGCTCTGATGATCAGCATTATTCAGAATGGACTGAATCTGCTGAATGTTTCGTCTTATATATCACAAATTGTAATCGGTACAGTTATTGTCGGTGCGGTGCTTCTCGATCGATTCCGACAGCCCTAGAAACGAGTATCGCCGAACAGGCATAAGAAAGGCTCGGACTGTCGTCCGAGCCTTTTTTGTTCAGACCGATAAGTAAGCGCTCTACATATCCACCCAAACAGTACCCTTCGATGAGCTCTCGATACATTTCTCGACAAACCTTATGCCCTGAATCCCTTCATCAATCCCCGGATAATCATAATCGTACTCGGTGAGTTCGTCTCTGTTTATCTTTTTCTCCAGTGCCTCGATGAACTTCAGGTAGATGTTGGCAAAGGCTTCAAAATACCCTTCGGGATGTCCTGCAGGAACCCGTGAGATACGAGCGGCCTCTTTGTACATCTCTTCCTTTCCTCTTGAAAGAATTGTTACGGAACCATTGAGCGGTGTGTACCTGAGATAATTCGGATCCTCCTGAACCCACATCAATGATCCGTTGGAACCATACACTCTAATTCTTAGACCGTTATCATGACCAACTGCAATGTATGAGGTCCAGTACATTCCTTTCGCACCCCCTTCATATCGGATCATCATAGAAGCGTTGTCATCAAGTTTGCGACCTTCAACGCAAATATCGAGGCTTGCACAGAGTGACTTTATTTTCAGCCCGGTCATTTCGGAAACAAGGTGCTCCACATGACTGCCAAGGTCGCCGGCGCAGTTGGACCCGCCGCTCTGTGATGGATCGACTCTCCATGATGCCTGCTTGTCACCTTTATTTTCTACATCTTCGGAAAGCCAACCTTCAGGAAATTCTGCTGCTACATATCTGATCTTGCCGATATCACCGTTTCTGATCATCTCCCTCGCCTGAATAATCATCGGATATCCGGAATAGGTATAAGTTACACAAAATAAAAGATCCCTAGCCTCAGCGATCTTTTTCAATTCTTCGGCTTCTACTGAGGTTACAGTAACCGGTTTATCACAAACAACATGGATCCCGTTTTCAAGAAATATTTTAGCAATATCAAAATGAATATTATTGGGAGTTACAATCGACACAAACTGAATGCCATCTTCTCTGGCACCTTCGGTTTCAGCCATATCTCTATAAGATTTGTAAAGGCGCTCCTCATCAATTCCCAGTGCTTTTCCGACGCTCAGAGTATTACCATAGTCTCGTGAAAAACTTCCCGCGCAGATAACAGCTTTATTCTCAAGATTTATCGATTTCCTGTGAACGCTGCCGATAAACGCGCCTTCTCCACCGCCTACCATTCCATACCTTATCATTGAATAACCCCCAGACTATAACCGTTCAACTTTTACCATTTTCCCTGTTTTAAAGGATTCGGTTGCCGCTACACCGATCATTACAGAAACCAGGGCATCAGTACCTCCGCATGGGACTTCAGTATCATTGGCCACGGCATCAAAAAACTCTTTAATTTCGGACACATAAGCGCCCATATATCGCTCAAGGAAAAAATATAGCGGTTTTTCGGAAATGACTCCCTCCGTAACGCTCACTATTGCATTGGTGTCTGAAACATTATCGTCTCGAACACATCCTTTCGAACCAAAAACTTCAACTCTCTGGTCATGACCATACACAGCCTGCCTGCTGTTATCGATTAATCCTATAGCTCCATTTGTGAACTTAAGGAGAACCGCGGCGGTGTCGACATCCCCCGCTATTCCAATTTCCGGATCAATCAGACAGCTTCCTTGAGCAAACACTTCATCAACTTCACTACCGGAGAGATATCTCGCCATATCGAAGTCATGAATCATGCAGTCGAGGTAGATACCTCCTGATACCTTGATGTATTCTACTGGAGGCGGAGCCGGGTCCCGAGAAGTGATTTTCACAACCTGCGGCTCTCCAATTTCACCCTGTTCAACAACGTCTTTGACCCGCCTATGATTTTTATCGAATCTTCGTTGAAAGCCAACCTGAAACTTCACACCTGACTCTTCAACGATTTTCAAAGTTTCCTTGATTCTCAATACGTCCAAATCGACCGGCTTTTCACAGAAAATATGTTTTCCGGCTTTAGCCGACTCCTGAATTATCTGTGCATGTGTATCGGTAGATGAACAGATCAATACAGCATCAATTTCCTGGTCATTCAATATTTCCTTATAATCTTTCACAACATTACTTATACCAAGACTTTCAGCCCACGTTTTCATGTCATCATTAAGAAAAGGATCGGCAATCGTTTTAATCTCCGCTTCAGGTACATAACTGGTAATACTCTGCGTATGAACCTTTCCAATTCTACCAGCCCCGATTATACCAACCTTGAATTTGATCCCCATAATAACTCCTCATTTCAAGTATATACCAATAAACTTTTACCTTTATGTTTTCATGATGAGTACTGAGACATATTCTTCACAGATCTGTCACGGCACTTAACATATGATAAGTTTGTTTCAATTCAATATAACCTGCCGAATATTCAATATAATTTTGCGGCATTTTAGTAATTCCAAAAGACGAAGATCATGAGAATTGGCATCTTATGTCGGTGGTTTGATAAAATTTTACAGCCTCTTTGAAATATATATTGCATATAATTAATTACAAATATTTGGAATTTACTTTTAGCGAAAATATTCGGTTTTAAAAATTTCCTCAACTTTTTTTGGGTCAACATGGATGTAAATAGTAGATATATTGCGGCCCTTTTTACGCTACAAAATGGCTCCGTAATTTAAATTGTATTACGGTATATTCGGCGGTAAACTCGAAGATAAATCGAACTGTTTCGTGAAACTTCAGGACCGGTACGTGGTAATTAGGTCACTTCAGGTGACGATCTGATGACAAAATTATTCTTCCATGGAATCCTGAGAGCACACTCTTATGTCCTGATATTCCAGGGGCTGGGGGTTTCGGTTGCAATCAAGGACTTCGCCACTTCAGAGTTGTTGGAAAATACATTGATGGGTTGAATCGGACCTCCCGGAAGCCCTCAGAGACATGATACGTCCTACGAGGCCATCAGGCCTTCCATCTCGACTCAGCGGGTTCCGTTGGCGTTTCTCACACGATAGTACTGCCCGATCATAACCGCAGCCAGAATGACTCCCCATATCGCCCGAGTGAGAAATGCGTTAACCTGCAGCAGATTCAGACCACTGCCGATTATCTGGAGAATGATCAGGGCCAATACCAGCCCGAAAACTTTTCCAAAGCCGCCGTCAACATCTGTTCCGCCAAGTACTGCGGCCAGAATAGTTACCAGCAGGTAGGATTCACCATAATCAGATTTGGCCGAATTGAATCGGGAAATCATGACAATTGCTGCAACAGAAGAAAGAAGCCCTGAAACCACATAGCTCTTTAACAATGCTTTCGGTACATCAACTGCTGAATACCTGGTTGCGGTCTCATTAGTGCCGATCATGTAGACTTCAAGTCCAAAGGGTGTTCTTTTCATTATGTAGCCGACCAATAATGCAATCAGAATAAAAAGAATGAACGGGAAAGGTATCCCAAGCAGCTTTCCATTACCGATGAACCGAATTGCCGGCGGAAATCCGGAGAGAACATATCCTTTGGTAATCAGTATCGACAGACCATTCAGGAGAGTCATCATTCCGAGGGTGGCCAGAATCGGAGATACTCCGACGTAGGCCACGAGAACACCGTTCATAATGCCGACCACGATTCCTACGGCCAGACCAACCATCACAGCGATCAGAGCGACACCGGTTCCTGAGCCGACAAAGGTATCAGGTGGGGCCATCGCATTGAGGACAAGAGCCATCATAATCCCGGAAAGATTCGCTGACGCAATAATTGAAAGATTGATACCTCCGGTCAGCATAATCAGCATCATTCCAAGGGATAACAGGCCGAGTTCGGGAAGCTGAAAGGCCATAGACTGTAGATTAGTGATACGGAAGAATCTTGAAGGATTCAGGATACCCATGAGCAGTACCGTGGCAACAATGATGATGGCAAGCATCGCGAACTCATTTCGGGCCCAGTTGAATCGGCCTTTCTTCAAGACATTCATAATCAGAGTTCCTCCACTGCGATGGCGCGTTGGTTCTTTCTCTTCTGTTGTAAAGCACTGGCACTGACACTGGTTAGAATTACCAGGCCGATAATGACGTCATACCAGTACGACGGAACTCTCATGAGCGTCAGCCCGTTGCTCAACACCGCAAGCAGAATAACTCCAAGCAGTGTACCAATGATAGTTCCCGCGCCACCGGCAATACTTGCACCTCCGATAACTACCGCAGCGATAACATTGAGTTCCTTCCCTACAATACTGTTCGGCGCAACAGTCTGTACAAGAAGGGCCTGAACAACACCCGCGATTCCGGCAATGGCACCCATAAAAGAATAAACAAACATTTGGATCCGATTTACGTTGATTCCGGCCCGATGGGCCGGGCTTTTATCAGATCCGCATCCACCCACCGCGTAAAGGCTGCGACCCAGGGCGGTGAATTTCAGTATGAAGGCCGCGATACAGATCACCACAATCCAGATGACTGTGACAATTGATAAACCGTATAAACCGCCTTTTGCATTTGTGAGTGTGAATATGCGGATTTCGGCAAATCGTGCAAACCAGTCCGGAAGGGTGTAAATCCATCGACCACCTGAAATCACAATCAGTAGCCCATAGAACACATTCAGTGTGCCGATTGTCACGATAATTGTAGGAATTTTGAATCGGGTTATCAGGACGGCATTGAAAAGACCGAGCGATATACCGATGAAGATGGAAATCGCAAAAGCAATAAATATGTTACCGGTATACCGGGTAATAATTACCGCCATTATATATTCACCGACCGTAGCAACCGCTGTAAATGAAATGTCTATGCCACCTGAAATCAGTACTACCAGAACACCGATAGCCAGTATCCCGACAAATGAATAACTTTTCAGAAGGTCAAACAGATTCTCCAAAGTGAAGAAGTTTCTGTTCAAACTGGTTATGACGATGGTTAATATCAAAATCGCAAGAAATACGTAGGTTTCGTGCATACGTAATAATCGTTTCAGCTTAAGTTGTGTCATTGGGCTATCCGTTCAATTGTGGTTTGCAACTCTGCAGCCGTTGTGTTGTCAGATTTTATTTCCCCACGAATTCTACCCCGATGCATCAGCAGTACTCGATTACAATTACCGTGAACCTCAGGAACTTCGTCAGAGATAACAATGATACCGACACCGGTTCCGGCGAGTTCTCGCAGGAAGCTGTGAATGGCGCTCTTTGCGGCAACGTCAATGCCGACGGTCGGTCCGTCCAGAATTAGAACCTTCGGGTCGGTCGCCATCCATTTGGCAAGGACGACTCTCTGCTGATTCCCACCTGAAAGAGTGCGCACGGGTAGATTGCTATCCGAAACCTTGATTTTGAGTTTTTTTACCCACTGATCGACAGTCTGCTGACTCTTTTCCAGAAGAATTGCACCGTATTTTCCGGTCAGGCGGCGAATGGTGGTAATCAGAATGTTTCGAGCTACTGATTGGGGCATCACTAAACCCTGAAGAAGACGGTTTTCCGGAACATATGCGATACCGGAAGCAGCCGTACTACTTGCAGATCTGAGCTTCAGATGTTTTCCATCCAGAAGAACCTCACCGGAATCCGGACGATTCATGCCGAACAGAGCCAAGGCCAACTCAGTCCGCCCGGAGCCCAGTAGCCCTGTAAGGCCGAGGATTTCTCCAGGGTAGAGATTGAAACTGACATCAGCGAAGTGATTCTTTCGGGATAATCCTTTCACTTCGAGCAAGGGTTGCTTATTTGAAGAATCGAAATCAAACGGTTGATATTCAAGCCTCTGTCCTGTCATAAGAAAAGAGAGTTTCGGTTCATCGAGGTCTCGAGAGGCATAGGTACCCACCATCTTTCCGTCACGCAGCACAGAGACCCTCTCGGAAATCTGGAACATCTCACATAATTTATGACTGACAAACATGGACGCAATTCCCTGTTCTTTAAGCTCCTTGACCACCCCGAAGAGCCCCTTTACTTCTTTGCTTGTCAGTGCAGTAGTAGGCTCATCCATTATCAGCAGGCGGATATCGGAGGTCAGAGCGCGACAAATAGCAACTAATTGCTGGTCTCCCATGGAGAGGTCGCCGACCGGGATATCAAGTGGGATGCTTACCCCTACCCTGGCCATTGCGGCACGTGAAATCTCACGTTCCTGCTTTTTTGTGACAAGACGTCTACCCGTGCCGGTCAATTCATTCAGAGCGATATTTTCCGCGGCTGTCATATTGGGAAAGAGTGACAAATCCTGATAGATTACTTCTATTCCAAGGCGCATGGCTTCAATCGATGATTGGTGACTGATAAGTGACCCGTTAATACGAATCTCCGATCCGATCTCAGGTTTCTCAACACCGGAAATTATCTTTATCAGAGTCGATTTTCCACTTCCGTTCTCGCCGGCCAGACAATGAACTTCACCGGCACTGATGTCAAAATTGACCCCGTCCAGAGCCTGTACACCGGTGTACCGCTTGCTTATATTGCGCAATTCAAGGTATTTCACGTCTGTTATCAGCCTTTATATATAACAAAGCGATGGGGCTGAGACCAAAGGCTGGTCTCGCCCCATCGCCGAATAGATTACTTAGAAACCGAAGTCGTCCGCGTTGTCCGCAGTGATGTCGATCATGGCGTCTACCTTGATAACATCTCCGTCCAGCACGGTTGTACCCATACCCGGAACAGTCATACCATCTTTGATTTTTTTGCCTTCGAGCAACTGAAGAGCTACCCAGGTCATGGCATAGCCGGCGTCACCGGGATCCCACAGGATTCCATGGTCCAGGGACCCGTCTTTCAGATACTGAGCGGCATGGGCAGGAAGCACGGTTCCAACGACGGATACATCGTCAGTGAGCCCCTTTTCCTTAAGAGCCTGAGCAGCACCTGGAGGTCCAAGGCTGCCGAACCCTATGATACCGGCAAGATCGGGATAGGCCTGCAGCAATTCAAGAGTCCGCTGTTTGGATAGTTCCTGATCTTCACCGCAGGGAATGCGCTCTGTTACGAGTTCCATACCTGGATATTTTTCGGCAGCGTAGGCAATACCGACGTCGGCCCACAGGTTATGAAGTGGTACGGTAAGAGATCCGACAAAAATCGCATACTGGCCGGATTCGCCCATATTCTCAGCCAGCATATCCCAGTGATGACGACCGAAGTTCTCGTTATCAATCAGTTCAAGGTCGTAATCTTTACCTTTCTGATCCGGTGATTCATGGGTAATTATGATGATGCCCTCTTCACGGGCCCTGTTGAATACGGGCTCCAGAGCTTTTGCATCATTGGGAGTTACACAAATCGCATCAACACCTTTGCTGATAAGATCTTCAACCATCCGAACCTGCTGGGCCGGATCGGCATCCGCCGGACCTACCTGGTATGCATTGACTCCGAGCTCTTTTGCCGCACGATCAACCCCGGCTTCCATTCTGTTAAACCAGGGAATACCGGTAATCTTCACTACGGTTGCAATTTCGTACACATCATCATCAACGTCTGAGCCGCCACCGGCAAAGAGATTTGCAGGCATCGCCGCCAGGATGACCAGAACTAAAACCGCCAGGAAACCTTTTCTCATGTTCCACCTCCAATGTTCGGAGCTGAGCTCCTATACTGACATTACAATGACATTTTTAGCCTGTGATGTTATTTTGTCAACATTGAGTTGGTACAATTAGAACTATTTGTTACAAAATTAACACGTATTTCCAATTTTTTAATGAAATGATCATTTCAAACTCATATATTGGAGCTGGGTGCTCTGGAATTGTAGTAAATATTCTCAACTCAATTATTTCCTGGCGATTTTTACTCCTATTTTGATAATATATCGATATTTTTGCATAAAACATCGAACGAAGACTGTTGACAAATAAACATCAAATCCAATATTATTGGGATATTCCAAACATTTTTATGTTATGTTTGTAACATTTGTATTGATTTATAGTTTGAGGAGACATTGTGGAACTGGATCTGAAGTATAAAGTGGCGATTGTCACAGGTGGTTCTCGCGGTATTGGTGCAGCAATCAGTGTCTCTCTTGCTCGCAGCGGAGTAAAAGTCGCGATAAACCATCTACCGTCAGAGAGGGATACAGAAGGTTATGTCACCGTTCAGAAAGAGATTGAAGCATTCGGCGGCAAGTGTATTTCTGTACCCGGCGATATAACAAATACGAGATTCTGTAATCAACTCTGCAAGGCCACTGCGGATGCTTTCGGTAAAATCGATATTCTCGTTAACAGCGCAGGCTTCGCGGTCCCTCTGGAATCAACAGGTATCACTGATGAATTATGGAAGAACGGAATCGAGGTGAATCTTTCCGCGGCGTTCTATGTCACCAGATCCGCACTCGAATATATGAAGCCGGCCGGGACGGGCAGGATCATCTATATAGGCTCATCAGGTGCCATCACAGGTGGTGGAGGATCGGCTTTCTATTCCGCGGCGAAAGCGGGAATCAATGGTCTGGTCAGGAGCCTTTCGAAAGAACTGGCCCCTGAGGGTATTACGATAAATGCTGTATTGCCGGCACTTATCGAGACAGACCTTCTCAGAGATCGTCAACCTGATCCGGAGAAACGAAAGGACATGATTAAGAGGGTTCCGGTCGGCCGTCTGGGACAACCGGAGGATGTGGCAAATCTGGTCTCTTTTCTGGCGTCCGATCAGGCGAGTTACATTTGCGGACAGCACATCATCATCGATGGTGGATCGACTTACAAATAAATTAAATAGAAATACTACTGGAGGTATGTAATGGACAAGAAAGAAAGGGAAGCAATGCTTCAGAAAGCGTATGACCTGGGATTCAAGTACGAACGGGACTACCGCGGATGTGCACAGTGTGCAATCGCCGGCATGTATGATGCGATGGGCATCAAGAATGAAGAAGTCTATAAAGCCGGAAGCGGCCTGGCCGGCGGCGGCGGTGAATGCACAGACGGCAACTGCGGTGGCTACACCGGGGCTTCAATGGTTCTCGCTTCATTTTTCGGTCGAACTCGGGAAGAAGAAGGATCAGAAGGTGGTCGGGCCGATAAATATGTCTCATTCCGCATGACCAGAGCGCTCCATGACAAGTACGTGGAGAAATATGGAAGTATCATCTGCAGCGGTGTTCAGACCAAACTCTACGGCACTCATTACGATCTGCGAATTGATGCGGACAAGGATGCATTCCGTGCAGCTGGCGCTCATCATGATGACGACAAATGCTGTATGGCAGTCGGCGACGGTGCAAGGTGGGGACTTGAGCTTCTCCTTGATGAAATTGAAGCACAGGGTAAAACTCTGGATGATTTCCGGGACGAGAACGGAAATCAGAAGTACTGATAGGAGAAAACAATGCCTGAAGTTGATAAAGAAGGACGCAATTATCACGTCGAAACACCCGCCAAGTCTGAACTCTTCTACCTGAAGGGATCCAATGAACTTGGCTGGGGAATGAAAAATCGACTGGCCAGAGTGTTCAATCCCAAGGATGGGAAAACTATCATGCTGGCCATCGATCACGGTTATTTTCAAGGCCCGACAACCGGCCTTGAAAGGATTGATGTCGATATCATGCCATTAGTGCCCTACGCGGATACTCTGATGCTGACCCGGGGGATTCTTCGAAGTATAGTCCCCCCTTCAATCACCAAACCGATCATGATTCGGGCGTCCGGCGGGCCAAGTGTACTCAAGGAACTCTCGAATGAAGATATCGCCATGGAAATAGACGACTGTGTACGTCTCGGCGTCTGCGGTACGGCGATCCAGGTTTTCATCGGTGGTGAGTTTGAGTCCCGCAGTGTCATTAATATGACAAAACTGGTTGATGCCGGCCTCAAATTCGGAATTCCAACAATGGCAGTAACAGCTGTCGGCCGGGAGATGGCCAGAACGCCCAAGTACTTCAGACTCGCGACACGAATGTGTGCGGAGTTGGGTGCTCAGGTAATAAAGACCTATTATACCGATGAAGATTTTGAGACAGTGACGGCCTGCTGCCCTGTCCCCATAGTGATTGCAGGCGGAAAGAAACGGCCGGAAAAGGATGCCCTCGAAATGGCCTATCGGGCTATAGATCAGGGCGCTGCCGGGGTGGACATGGGACGAAATATATTTCAGTCCGATTCCCCTCATGGAATGATGCAGGCTATCAATGCCGTCGTCCATGGTAACAGCAAACCCGCAGAAGCCTTCGAGCTTTATCAACAGGTTAAGTCAGAAGAGAAGAAATAAGGAAGATATATGAGTCTTTATGTAACCCACAAAGAGAAAGTTGAAGATCTCCTCCATGTCTGTAAGTGGCTGAGTGACCGTCATTTCGCCACAAGTCATGGTGGTAATCTTGCCTACAAGATGGAAGACAACGTCTACCTGATTACACCGACAAGACGATACAAAAACAGCCTTGTCGCTGAGGATCTGGTATTCGTGGATATTGACGGAAATACCCTCGAAGGTACCAGAAAACCCAGTGGCGAAATGCCGATGTATCTGAACATGTTCAAACATCGGCCGGATATCGTCTCGGCAATCCATTGCCATCCCCCATGGACCAATGCATTTACGCTCATGAAAGAAAACTGGCTCATGAGGCCTCTCTTTCCTGAAAGTGTTGTGGAAATCGGTCCGGTACCGGTTGTTCCCTATGGTGAACCAATATCCCAGGAACTTGCCGATAATTTCGTTCCCTTTCTCCAGAAGTACAACACATTCATTATGGAAAATCACGGGATTACAGCTATCAGCCCATCGGATATCATTCGCCTGATGCATATCGTTGATATGCTGGAAGTGAGTTCAATATCCATATTGGCCGCCCTGGCTGCCGGTGAGATTAAAGAGATACCCAGACATGAAGTGGAGAAAATGGAGAAAACCATTATCACTCGGGAACTGCCTATGATAGGTGCACCCGGTGCCAACACCGGCCTGATCGACCTCTTTTACCCGGAATGAGTGAGGGGAGGTAAAGGATGAATACCTACCTGAGTCTGGATATCGGGACAACCGGCACCAAAGTGGCGCTGGTGTCCGCCTCCGGCTCCACCATCAACGATGCCTATTCTGAATATCCAATTAAAAGGCCTGTTCCCGGGTACGCCGAACAGGATCCGGAATTGTGGTGGAATGGAGTTCTCTCAGGCTGCAAGGCTCTCAAAGGTTCCAACCCGGAAGAAATGGCCTCGATCAGTGCGGTGGGCATATGCGGCCAGATGCACACCCATGTTTACCTCGGTGCGGACGGTAGACCACTGAGATCTGCAATAACATGGATGGACCAGCGCGCTCGGGATATCGTCAGCAATCTTAAGGACGATGGGCCCGTTTCCTCACTAATTCTCTCTGAAACATCCAACGACGCTACTCCAACATATACAGCACCCCAGGTGGCGTGGGTTCAGAAAAATGAGAAGGAAGTCTGGAAGGCAACCAGGCACATTCTGGTAGCAAAGGATTATATAAAATACCGCCTGACCGGCGTAATGATGACTGACTATTCGGAAGCCTCCGGAACGTTGTTGTTTGATGTCAGGAAAAGGCAATGGTCGGATGCCATGTTCGATTTGTTTTCCATACCACGGACAGTGATGCCCGAGGCCGCACCGTCAGCTGTGGTAATGGGCCATATCACCAGAGAAATCTCTGACACAACGGGAATACCTGCCGGTACACCGGTAGCGAATGGTTCTGCCGACAATTCGGCAGCAGCTCTGGGTGCCGGGATGACTGAGAAAGGACAGGTAACTTTGATAATCGGCACCGCGGGTGTCGTCAGTGCCTGTTCAGATGCACCCCTGCCCGACAGCAAAAACCGTGTTCTCTGCTGGAACTACTGCCTGGAAGACCGTTGGATCAATATAGGGGTAACTCAGACGGCCGGGGAGTCTCTCAACTGGTTTAAAAATGCATTCGAAGGTAACACCGGAGACACCAGTGGTGATATTTTCTCAGCTTACGACCGGGAGACTGCCGATGTTCCTGACGGCTGTGATGGACTTACATTCCTTCCCTACCTGAACGGCGAACGAACACCTTATTGGGATTCAAATGCCAGAGGTGTATTTTTTGGAGTGAATATCGGGACATCCAAAGCTCATTTCATCAAATCGATAATGGAAGGTGTCTCATTTGCATTGAGAAATAATATTGAAACCATCGAATCACTTGGTATGTCGGTGAAAAATGTCCGGGCAGTCGGTGGCGGACTGAAAAGTCCTGTCTGGCTTCCGGTACTTTCCCAGATTATCCAACGTCCTATCAATATGGTTGAAGCACCTCACACCGGCAATGTCGGTAACAGCATAATCGCGGCAATTGCGACAGGAGAGTACTCCGGAGCAAAGGAAGCGGTAGATCGATTAGTCAGAATTGAGAGAACCATCGAGTCACCACCCAGTGATGTTTACGAAAGACGTTACCCTCACTTCCTCGGACTATATGAGGATCTTAAAGACCGATTCGCTGCTTATGCGGCGGATTGAAGTCGTCAATTTTTAATTAATAGTCGGCAGATCGCCCCACGTCCTTCAGGCTCGTGGGGCGACTTTTACTGTAGCTCCATGATCAGTAAGATCGTCCAGCATTATCGTATCGATGTTGGAATCTGTAATGATTGCTGTAAAGGCGTCTATATCGGCAAAGTGCGCTGTTCGCACCAGACCGCATTTGCTGCTGTCCGCGACAAGATAGGAATGAGCACTGTTTTCAATTGCGATCCGTTTGATGGGAATCTCAAACTGCCCGGAACTTGTAACCCCCAGACCGACACGAATACCGTTGGCCGAGATGAAAGCCTTTGAACTCCGATTACGGCTGAGCAGCTGCAAACCCTCAGGGCTCTCAAAATTCTGAGAGTCCGGATGGAATGTACCGCCGGCAAAGACGATATGAACGTTTTTCCATGCTGCAATCAAATTCAGAATATTTAAACTATAGCAGATAACGGTCATCTCTATATCAGGATTCAGGTAATTGAGAATGAGTTCAACTGTTGAACCAGCATCAAAGAAAACAACATCTCCGGCCTCGATCGTGGAAGCAGCAAGGCTGGCGATTGCACGCTTTTCGTCGACATTGGAAGTTTCGGCGGTGGTCAGGGAATAATCTGCGGAGCCGGCAGGCCGATTGTTTTTCTCTGAAACAATCACTCCACCGCGGTAGGTCCTGATTAAACCGGCTTCCTCCAGGACCTCCATATCTCTGCGTATCGTCATTACCGATACGTCCATTTGATCCGCGAGATCCTTGATTGTTATTGAGTTCTCTTTAGCGATAATTTCCTGTAAATAGTCGATTCTTGATTGACGTTTCACTCGTGCATCATAACAGATGACATAATCTGCCTCCAGCGGGGCGATAGTCCCCTGTCGCGCTATCCTGATATCCCGATCTTTATGCTCCAACTACTGTCTGCAGTTTCAGAGCGGCTTCATTTTGTTTCTTCAACTGATACTGATCAATAACAACTGCAAGTATGACAACCATACCCTTGATAACCGTCTGCCAGAATGAAGACACTCCAACCATTACGAGGCCATCGTTCAACACACCGAGAATCAATGCACCTATAACAGAACCAACGACCGTTCCACGGCCGCCACTCAGTGAAGTCCCCCCCAGCACTACAGCGGCGATTGTTGTCAATTCATAGGACTCCCCTGTTGCCGGGTGACTGGCCATCAACTGGGAAGCCAGAACCAGACCTGTAAGGGCTGCCGTAATTCCGGAGAACATGTAGGTAATCATCTTAACCCTGTTCACTCTGATTCCGGAAAGCTTTGCGGCATCCTCGTTACCGCCAACCGCATAGACATGACGGCCGAAAGGGGTCTTTCGGGAAACATAGTAGGCGACTATTGCAATGATGATCGCCAGCCAGACCACCAGAGGAATATTCAGAAATGTTTCGGCTCCAAGCCTGGGAAATCCGGTTGTTCCGAGTGAGGGGTCTCCTACCAGATTCGGGAATGTTTTACCTCCGGATCTCAGCAGAGCAAATCCACGGGCCATGTACATCAGTCCGAGAGTGGCAATGAAAGGAGCAACTCCAAGCCTGGTTACCAGCAATCCGTTAAAAACTCCCAGCAGCACTCCGACGAGGAGAATTATCAGGACGATCACCGGGGTGTGGAAATAGATGACGATTCCAAGAAGCGGTAACCTCAGGCCTTCAATAATCAGGCCACCAGCCAGCATACCGCAAAGTCCCGCGATAGAACCCACCGACAGGTCTATGCCTCCCCCGATGATGACGTAGGTCATTCCCATTGCAAGTATGGCCCAGATTGCCGAGTGTTTTGCCATCGATATGAGATTGCTCGTTGTCAGAAAATTGGGAGCAATAATTGCGAAGACGATAAACACTCCGAAAAAGGCAATCAACGAGCGAAGTTTGAGTAGAAGCATTCCCAATGACGGGGTATTCTTCAGCTTCTTGGTGTTGCTATCTGACATATGTAATCTCTCTTCCTTTGATTAAACTGAAACTTCTGTTCCATGGCCGACTTCCGATGCCCGGCGTATTTTTTCTTCATTTGTATCGGCTCTGTCGAATTCCGCTGTCACACGGCCCTTTGACAGGACAATTATCCGGTCGGACATCGAACAGACTTCCTCGAGTTCCGAAGAAACCAGCACAATGCCGAAACCATCCTGAGCCATGGTGTCGACAATTTTGAAGACATCCGATTTAGCCCCGACATCGATACCCCGTGTCGGTTCATCCATCATCAGGATCTTCGGGTTGGTCAGTAACGCCTTGCCTATCACTACTTTCTGCTGGTTACCGCCACTGAGGGCGCTGATTGAGATGTCCGGGGCCGCAACACGAATATTGATGGCCTTAATCATCTCCAGAACACTGGAGTCTTCCAGCTTGCTCAAGATATGGAAACCCTTTGTATAGTTTTCGATGCTGGACATTGTCATGTTTTTCTCTACCGAAAGGTTCAGGAACAAACCTTCCCTCTGCCTCTCTTCGGGAATGAGCACAAGACCTGCTTCAATCCGGGATTTCAAATCCAGGCCGTCAATTCGCTTTTCATCAAGCCAGATTTCGCCTTCGGCTTTTTCCATGCCCCCCATAAGGCTTTCAAGGAGTTCTGTACGCCCGGCTCCCATCAGCCCGTAGATACCAAGGACTTCACCTTTCTTGACGGAGAAAGAAACCTTATCCAGTGTATACCCTCCTCCATAACGGGGAAGAGTCATGTCCTTAACCCGGAGCAATTCCTTGCCGGTTTCATGAGCCTGGCCGCTGAAGAATTTCTTTGGATCCCGGCCCACCATCTTCTCAATAATGTCCGACATTTCCATCTGATCGACCCGTCCTGCATCAATAAGGCGGGCGTCACGAAGGATTGTGATGTAATCTCCAATTTCCTTGATTTCTTCCAGACGATGGGAGATATAGATTATAGCAACGTCATGTTTCTTGAGATCTTCAATAACTTCAAAAAGCACCCGAACTTCAGGAATACTCAGAGACGATGTCGGCTCATCCATAATGAGGATTCCGGGCTCATCAATCATGGTCTTGGCAATCTCCACGATCTGCTGCTGCCCGAGCCTGAGGTCTCTGACGGGCGTTGCCGGATCAATATCCTGTCCAAGTTTCCTAAGAATTCTGCCGGCCTCTTCCACCTGGCTTGCATGGTCGATGTAGAGCTTATGATATTTGGTCCGCTCTTTATTCATGAAGATATTTTCTGCAACATCCAGATCGGCAAAGAGGTTGAGCTCCTGGTGAACAATGCCTATGCCCTTACCTGCAGCATCACGGGTTGAGTTAAATGTGACTTCTTCCGATGTACCGTCTTCACCATACATAAGCATCTTCCCGGCATTGGGCTGCTCTATCCCGGCGATAATTTTCATCAGAGTCGATTTACCGGCACCATTCTCTCCAACCAGTGCGTTGATACTCCCGCTGTAAACCTTCATATCAACGTCACGGAGGGCGATGGTACCCGGATAGACCTTACGAACCCCCACAGCCTCCAGGACCAGGCGTGGCTGTTGTTCCAAGACGCCGTCAACCTCAGCCATTGGTACCATCCTGTAATTCCAATAGAAAGGGAGTCACAATAATGTCTTCCAGAGACTGTTCACCCTCGAGGCGGAAAGCGCCGTAATACTCGATGGTCTTTCCCTCGATTGTCTCCAAATCTATAGGATCAATAGAGTCAGTTTTCATTCTCATATTCAACTCTTTGGCGAGATCGGCGAATTGGAGCTGATTCCCCACTTCGGTAAAACTGATGAAATCAACTGAATCCCGGAGTGCAGTGCCCCTTAGAACGGGTCCTACCTGAAGAACCGCGTCAACAGAACCGTCAAAAGGTTCATGATCGATACGAATTACACCATTTCGAGAGCTGTCATCAAACTCGAGAACCCGAGCCATACCACGAACTTTGAATATGTAAAAAGGCTCCCCTGTCTTTCTCAGGAGGCCATAACGTTCAACATTAGATTGCCGATCTTCCGTCAATGCTGTCATCAGAACACCGTAATCCACGGATTCCTCTTTGTAGATCGGAAGCATTTTGTCTTCCCATATTGTCTCAACGTATTCCAGTGCCTGAAAACCTGTTCCTGTTTTTGTCCATGTCGAGTATTCATCGCCGTTGTCGGCTTCACCTTTATTTATCTTAACAATTGTGCACGAAGCAAATAATAAACCGCACATTAAAAGAGCCGTCATGGCATACCGCGGTTTAACTATATTCCGCATCGATGTTCCCCCCTGGGTTGGACCGGATAAAAGAAGGGAGCCCCTCCTTAAGGCGGAGCTCCCTGTAATTACTATAACTTTAAGATCGGAAATCTGCTGTTACAGTTTTTTGAATCCCCGCCATTTGCTGGCATCTTCAGGTTTGATAAGGAAGCATCCATTGAGGATCTTTTCCTGGTCCATACCTGTAGAACCGGTTTTGATATACTTGTCAGCAAGCTCTACTGCCATCTCGGCATTCAGAGCGTTGGGCTGCATAACAGTGCCGCTGATTTTGCCCTGGAGCATGGAATCAAGCACATTATCATTTCCGTCAAAACCCATTACAACAATGTCGCTACGACCGGCGGCTTCGGCAGCGGCCTGAGCACCAAGAGCCATGGTGTCGTTACCACAGATGATTCCGCTAATGTCCGGATTGGCCTGAAGAATGGACTCCATATCAGAATAAGCTTCGGTCTGACTCCAGTTGGCTGTCTCTCGGGCAACCATAACCATGTCAGGATACTGATCGATAATGGAGTGATAACCCTGGGATCGGACACCGGCGTTGGTATCTGATTCTTTACCGACCAATTCTACCCAATTTCCCTTTTCACCCAGAAGCTCAACAAAATACTCGCCACCGAGCTGTGCACCCTGGAAGTTGTCGGAAATCAGCTGAGCCTTGGCAATACCGGCTACATTAATTTCCCGGTCCATGCAGAATACAGGGATTCCTGCATCAGTTGCCCTTCGCAGATTATTTGGTGACGCATCGGCATTGGCAATATCAATGATGATGGCCGCGGCATTCTGGGAAATGGCTGTGTCGATGATATCACTTTCGGTGTTTGGATCATCCCCATGAACGACCATGAGAGTTTCATATCCGAGGGATTCAGCTTTTGCTTTTGCAGCATCAGCTTCTGCTGTGAAAAACGTGTTGTCCTTGTCGGGTGTGATAATCACCATCAAATTAGATGATTCAGCTTCTCCACCACCATTGGCGAAGAGGAATCCGGCGGGTACCAGAAGCACCAGTGCGATTACAATGAGCTTTCTTAACATAACTTCTCCTTACGGTTTTGTGTTTTAGTGATGATACTGTTGCATCAATCACTGAAACCGCTTTCAGTTTGAGAAAATTGTAACTCATTCATGGTATATGTCAAGCATTAATGTGACAATCATTACATTTTGTTCTAATTGTTACATTTTTACTGTTCTATAATTTTGAGAAGGATTTTTCCATTTCATCGAGGGAATTGTAACCTGCCAGTTGTGCCATATATTCATAAACTTTCTGGGTCATATTCACAGACTCACGCCTGTTCGAGTCAATATCCTTGTTCAATAAACTGAGAGTTTTCGGTGAATAAGTCTCCAGTTCTGAAGACAAATAGGCCTTGAATCCATCGAGTTCCCGCCCGCCATTCATAACATTGGGATACTCTTCAAGAATCTGCTTCTGCCAGCCGACAAAGCAGTCAAGAATCACAGGGATAAGAGGGCTATCAGACAGTGGTGGGACCCGGTTCTCCATTCTGGCATATTTCAGCATTAGAAGATTTCGCCCTGCAGCTTGGGCTTCTTCGAGATCTGCCAGATAGCTGCGGCATGTATCCACGGACCAGCCTGCAAATTGACTTCGGCGATGAAGTCTCATGTCGTCGATCTGTGACCGGCAGGGCGTATCAGTTTCCGTTGGGACTGCAAGAAACATCTCCACTTCAATTTCCAGGATTCTTTCAACCAGGTTTTCTTTCTCGTCGTTCGTTTTCATAACTTGTACCCCCGAAATATCAATCAATCATATCAATTTGATTTTTCAATTCATCATCGTCTATCATCTCTTCAATGCCCCTGCCGTGATCGAACAGGAAATGGCTCTCTGACGAACACAGGTTCAGACGAGAAAACCCTCTGATGACAGCATCAACACATTCATCAACGACACTTTCCAACGATTTCTCATTTTCCGAATTCTGGAGAACTGCCAACAGCCCATACAGCTCAGAACCAATTCCACCGATTTCCCTGAGGCCATGAAAAATCCATTTTGCAAAGGGGCGATACTTTCTGTTGAGAAGAAAGACAAGGGAGGCCATATCAATTGAAAATTGGGCCTTATGGTAGTAAATCGCCGGCTTGTCGTTCCTTGCCATTGCCCTCCGGAGATCGTACTGCCCGTTTCGTGCAGCGGATTTACATCGGGAGGCAATTTTCTTCAACCAGACATCTCGGGGAAAATAAGAGAGCAAGGCCTGTCGAAATGAGCTGAACTGCCCTGCTACATCGGTGAAAACCTCACCGTTAGTACAACTTGCAAGAGCTGTCTCCGGACACAACAACCAATCCCGCAGACTTTCAGGTGGGTGGCCCATTCCGATATATTGCCCGTAGAAACGACTGATGGAAAGAATCCCGTCCCGGGGAAACCGGGTATCCAGTCTCCGGATCGTCTTGAACCCCAGGAAGCCTCCATCCAGACTCTCATATATAGTTTGTAGTTCAGCTGCCTTGCTGCGATAGAGATCTTCCGGAATCCAGATGCAGACCCTGGGACCCCAGTCATGATCCCTGGATATTTCGTCATCATATCCCAGACATTCCGACCCTGCTCCCACCAGTCCGAATGCCATGAGATTTACAGAATCCGGTGATTCACGGGCAAATTTCGGATACACCACTTCGGAGGAGTAACGGCGGGCCAATTCCAGGCCTTTCATCCTCCACTCCCGCCCACCCTGACAGTTAAACCGAGAGCTCTCCCGGACTCGGCATATACTTCGCAGTCTGACACCCCCAGGTTTGCGGTGTCCGCCATAGAATAATTGAGGCCCAGTCCTTCGTATTTGGGCTGACCGAGGCGGTGAAACGGTAAAAGTTCAACTTCTTGAACACTGGTTTCATCTCGCAGATAGGAAAACATAAGCTTGAGTGTATCCGAATCGTTGTTAAAACCCGGAACCACCGGAATCCTGACTATCATTCGTCCGGAATGGTTTGATACCCGTCCAATATTCGGCAGAATGGAGTCCAATGGCATGCCGGTATGTTTTTGATGTATTTCAGAATCAATGTGTTTCAAATCGAAATATACAAGATCAATAAATGGAAGGACCGTGTCGAAGCTTCCTTGGGGAACAGAACCGGCGGTTTCAAGGGCTGTATGGATTCCAGCATCCTGACAACGTTGAGCCAATATTGAAACAGTTTCGGGATAAAGCAGAGGTTCTCCACCGGAAAACGTCACCCCGCCGCCGGATTCACTGTAATAAGAAAGGTCCTTCATTATCTCGGACATTATTTCTTCAATTGTCATTGATCGGCCGACAACCTTCCGGGCATCAGTATAACAAACATCGATGCAGCTGCCGCAGAGATTACATTTCTCATGATCCGTTACAAACCCGAATACAGGATGATTTGTGATTGCACCGGAACTGCAGGATTCAACACATCTGCCGCATTCAACACAGTTATTCCGGTAATACATAATCTGAGGCTCACGAATGTGTGATTCCGGATTCTGGCACCAGGAACATCTGAGATTACAGCCCTTGAAGAACACAACTGTCCGGATACCCGGACCATCCTCGGTAGCATAGCGCTCGATATCAAATACAATATTATCAGGCATCAGTTACCGCCATATTTCCCACTTGTATTGCCGATTTTAAGTCGTGTGGGGATCACAATTCGATCCAGCTGTTCAGCGGTATCATCTCCATGAAGTTTGGCGACCATCAATTCGAAAGATCGCTTGCATAGTGCGTCGATGTTCTGTTGAACTGCTGTGAGTTTGGTATCATAAAGACTGTACAATGGAATGTCGTCAAATCCCACGAGTGAGATGTCACCTGGAATTGATATTCCCATTGTTTTTGCTTTTGTAAGAATACCGAACGCCATCTGGTCGTTTGCACTGAATATTGCTGTCGGCCAGTCGGGTAGAGTAAGAAAATATTCGAATGCGGCGATTCCCGACTCAAACCTCAAATCTCCGTGATATACAAAACGATCATCAAACGGTATCCCATATCGTTTCAAGGTATCTCTGTACCCCCGGAAACGGTCCTCGGCTGAAGCCCAATCATCCGGTCCGCCGACAAAGCCTATATAACGGTGTTTCATCTGAATCAGATATTCGGTAGCCTGACACCCACCCATGTAATTGTCGCTTGTCACCTCGGAAATCATTCCTTCGCGGAAGTGCCGATCAATCAGAACTGTTTTGGTAGATTGCACAGCCCGTTCAATGGTGTGAGCTGAGATACCCTCGGAAAATAGAATCCCGCCGATTTTATTGTCCAGTAGGTAATCAAGGTAGATTTTCTCTTTCTCTTCGTTATTTTCCGTGTCGCAAACTGTCAGCGGGATGCGTTGTTCCATGGCCATATGACTGATTTTTCGAACAATCAACGCAAAAAAGGGATTCAGTATATCAAAGACAAAAAGTGCCAGACCCCAGCTCGACTGAGAACTCAACCGGGATGCGAACGGATTAGGGCGATAACCGACTTCCGACATTTTATCCTGGATTCGACTCCTCAAAGGCTCGGCAACCAGTTGCGGCCTATTCAGCACCCTGGAAACGGTGGCCGGAGAAGTCTTACAGAGTTCAGCAATCTCACCGATTGTATACTGTCTCATAGCAAACTACTCCTGATTATGTAATCGATTTCATCCTGCTTGATGGTATATTCCATCATATCAGCTGTCAATTATTGCCATTATCCAACCATTCAGGCGCCACAGAGCCTCGAAATCGACCTATTTACAATGATAATACGTATGAAATTTAATTTGCGTTGGCAGATTCCGCATGATAAAATACCGGACGATGAAACCGTTTTCATACCGAGGGTGATATATGACTGAACGAATTCAAAAACTTCGAGATGGTCTTTTTGACAGTTATCCGGCTATTTGTCCGGAGCGAGCAGTAATCTTCACAGAGTCTATGAAACAGAGTGAAGGCCAACCGATCGTGAAACGCAGAGCCGAGTCCTTTTATGAAGTCCTGAACCGGATGACCATATTTGTCAGAGAAGGAGAACTCCTGGTCGGGAATCAGGCGAGTTCGGTACATGCAGCCCCGGTTTTTCCTGAATATTCTACGGACTGGATTGTCAGTGAGTTTCAGGGTAATCCCTATCACTTTGCCGAACGCCCCTGCGATCAGTTCCAATACGAAAACGACGCCAGAGATCAGATACTCGAAACAATCACTTACTGGGAGAATAAATCTCTTATAAAAAATGTCTGGAGCCAGCTTCCTGAACCGGCAAAGGTAGCATGGGAAATCAACGCCATAGACGATACCTGGTGTGCGGCTGCGGGACTCGGCAATGTACTTCCGGACCATGAAATGGTTTTGCAGGAAGGACTGAACGGAGTTATCAGGAGGGCCAGAACCCGGCTCGACGGTCTCGATCTCACAGAACCCGGTACAATCTCCCAGCAATGGTTTCTTCAGGCTGTAATCAGAACCAACGAAGCAGTAATAAACTTCGCAGGTCGGTTTGCTGACAGGCTTGCCGAGGAGGCCGTGAAAGCGACTGATGCCGGCCGGAAGCAGGAATTACTCACGATGTCGGAGAATTGCAGACGGGTTCCGGCAGAACCTGCGCGTACCTTCTGGGAGGCTATTCAGACTGTTTGGTTCATTCAGCTCGTGCTCCAGATTGAAACCAACGGGCATGCAATATCCCTTGGCCGATTTGACCAATATCTCTGGCCATTCCTGAAAGCCGATCTTGACAGCGGCAATATTACAAGAGACTTCGCACTGGAACTTGTAGAGTCCTTTTTCATCAAGGCGAACGAGATTAATAAGCTTCGTTCGTTCCCGGATAGTGAGTTTTTCCCGGGTTACCATCTGGCCGAGAATCTGACAATCGGCGGGCAAACCGCTGATGGTAAAGACGCCGTGAATGAACTCACGCTCATCGTCCTCGACTCTACCGGAGAAATGGGGCTCACCAAACCATCGGTATCACTTAAATGGTTTGAAGGCACGGAAGATGCCCTGATGCACCGTGCCCTCGAGACAGTGCAGGCCCATA
>RCND010000264.1_pt1 | contig 30544 bp, 19 predicted proteins | sample 2041351 | NCBI WGS metagenome assembly RCND01 (sample SAMN09708230, study PRJNA481090) | Marine sediment metagenome, whole genome shotgun sequencing project. | biome: marine sediment; feature: ocean; material: sediment; isolation source: Sewage treatment plant 12B marine sediment (STP12B) ... | reverse complement strand
ATGAAATTTCGCGGAAAAGAGGTGCTGACCTGGAGTCTGAATAACTATTTGGGTCTTGCAAACCATCCCGAAGTAAGAAAGACAGATGCAGCTGCCGCTGCCGAATATGGAATGGCCTACCCCATGGGTGCCAGAATGATGTCGGGACAGACCCGCAAGCATGAAGAACTGGAACGGGAGCTTGCCTCATTTGTACAAAAGGAAGATGCTTTCCTTCTGAATTACGGTTACCAGGGAATGTCTTCCATCATTGATGCGCTGACAACCAGAAACGATGTGATCGTTTACGATTCAGAATCACACGCCTGCATCCTGGATGGTATGCGTATGTCGCTGGCCAAAAGGTATGTGTTCCCACACAATAACATGGAAAACCTGGAGAAGCAGCTTGAACGCGCAACAAAACGAGCCGATCAGCAGGGAGGGGGTGTTCTTGTTATTTCTGAAGGCGTCTTTGGTATGGCAGGTGACCTGGGGAACCTGAAAGTAATCTGTGCCCTTAAAGATAAATTTAAATTCAGGTTGCTGGTGGATGATGCCCACGGTTTTGGGACCATGGGTGCCACAGGAATGGGTAGCGGAGAACACTTTGGTGTTCAGGATAAAATTGACCTGTACTTCTCCACCTTCGCCAAGGCCATGGCCGGTATCGGCGGATTTGTAGCGGCAGATACCGATGTGGTGGATTACCTCCGCTATAATATGCGTTCACAGACCTATGCAAAATCACTGCCCATGCCTATGGTAATTGGTGCTCTGAAAAGGCTGGAAATGCTGAAGTCCATGCCCGCACTGAGGGAGAATCTCTGGAGTGTGGTCAATGCTCTGCAAACGGGTCTGAAAGATGCCGGATTTAATATAGGAGCTACTGAGTCACCGGTAACCCCGGTTTATATGAGCGGTGGAATCATCGAAGCAACCAACCTGAACCTGATCCTTGACCTTCGTGAGAACTATAATATCTTCTGCTCTGTTGTGATCTACCCGGTGGTACCGAAGGGGGACATCCTGCTTCGCCTGATCCCCACCTCCATGCACAACCTTGAAGATGTGCAGGATACAATTGCTGCATTTACTGATTGCCGGAACAAACTGGAAGCCGGAGAATACAAAGCGGATACCTTCAGTGATATTTCTGCGCTGCGTGTGTAAATTTCTTAGTTAATAGTTAAGGGTTAATAGTTAGTATATTAGCCTTTAACAAAAATTAAGGGGCCTTTTCTGAGCCCCTTATTTTTTTATCCTAACTGTGAGCTATTCCAGCTCACCCAAGTACCTTTCTGCATCCAGGGCAGCCATACAGCCCGTCCCTGCGGCAGTAACCGCCTGGCGGTAAGTATTATCCTGCAGATCACCACAGGCAAATATACCAGGTGCATTTGTTTTAGATGTACCGGGAATCGTCTGAACATACCCCACATCGTCGGTATCCACAAATTCCTTGAATATATCCGAATTGGGTGTGTGTCCAATGGCCAGGAAAAATCCATCGATTTCTTTCTTGACAATCTCCTCTCCCTCTTCGCCCTTGTTCTTGTAGAGTTCCAGTCCAGTCACCACCTGTTCGCCCAGCACCTCTTTGGTCTGATGCTTCCAGAGTACCTCGATATTCTTGGTATTAAATACCCTTTTTTGCATGGCCTTGGAAGCTCGTAGTTCATCCCTGCGTACAATCAGATATACCTTCTTGCATATACCAGCCAGGTAGGTAGCTTCTTCGGCAGCGGTATCACCTCCGCCCACAACAGCTACTACCTTATCCTTATAGAAGAAGCCGTCACAAGTGGCACAGGCCGAAACACCATAGCCTTTGAATTTCTCCTCCGACTCCAGTCCCAGGTATTTGGCTGTAGCACCGGTTGCCATGATAACACTATCCGCCTCAATCAATGTATTCTCATCAATAACTACCTGCTTCACCTTACCTGAGAAGTCCACCTTGGTAGCCATACCAAAACGCACCTGTGTGCCAAAACGCTCCGCCTGCTTCTTCAAATCCTCCATCATGGCCGTGCCATCTGTTCCTTCGGGATAACCTGGGAAATTATCTACCTCAGTGGTGGTGGTTAACTGCCCCCCCATCTGCATGCCTGTAAACATCACCGGGCTCAGATTGGCACGTGCTGCATAAATGGCAGCCGTATACCCTGCAGGTCCGGATCCAAGAATCAGGCACTTGATATGTTCCGACACTTCTAGTTTTTTATTATCGCTGGCAGACTCTTCGGAATTACTGCCCATTGGCTTAAATAGGTCCATTGTATTATTTTGATTTATTATAATGTTATTTAATTATACACATTCATTATGCGCTATATCATATAACTTCTAGGCCTTGGTCGTTTTAAGACCAATAAAATTACAAAAATTCCCTCTCCCCCGATCAAAATAAGTACCAAACCAGTTTTCCGGGTTCATTTTTTCCAATCCCGGTCAAACTTACAGTCAACCTGTTGATGAAACCTGCATATGATGACGGGATGACAGTATTTGACAATATGAAATGAATTATTACTTTTGCACCCACTAATGATCGGGGTGTGGCGCAGTTGGCTAGCGCACATGTCTGGGGGACATGGGGTCGGAAGTTCGAGTCTTCTCACCCCGACCAAATTGAAAAACGCAATCAGCACATTAACAACTGGTTGCGTTTTTTTTGGGTGAATTTGCACTATGATTGCACCACCAACAAAGCAGAATAGGTACATTCTATCGATATTGGCAGCTCACCAAAACTCTCACTCGAAGGGACAGTCGAGTTGATATGTAGTACAAAAAATCTGATTTCAAAGGAATCACTCCTTCGAAAAATCTTTCTTACAAGCGAAATGCTATCACTGCAGAATCCTGATATTGCATCTGAGAAATAGACCTTATCTGTTGCGGTATAAATCCACCTTGACCTTAAAACGCTTCTTTTGACTCATTTTCCAAAACTACATATTCTGTAAGATTCTTCATTCCTGGCGCACCTGCACCTATATGGATTAAATCATCAGCAGGTTCCACATATGTCTTATTGTATAATGTTGTAAATGTCTGGATTCATATTATTTGTCGGTCAGGTGATTAGCTCATTATCCTGAAATAATTTAAACGATTAAATGTATTTGCATCGATTAACCTGGAATATGTCAATATTTCAATTTTATTTACGTGAATAATGTATTGTAACTTGCTTAAGGCTCCAGCTTTCATTTATGATTCATTATTCTATTTTCTGGGGTTAATCTATTTATTATCAATTGTATAGGTTGCCATATTGGTAAATTTATTAGGTTTTATATTTGTAAAAATAAAAATAGTCAAAAAAATACTTGACAATTTAAACGTTTAAGCATATATTTGAAACTGATAATATCTTCTACAAAGTCATTGAAGAATAGTGAAACAATGTAAACCCCTGATATTATGAAAAAAAACCTGTTTATTTATTTCTTGATTCCCCTTACACTAATGTCTGGACTAATCTCCTGCTCCGAGGATCCTGAACCTGAACCTGAACCTTTACCTACGGCTGAATTCACCTTTGAGGTAAATGGATCTGAAGTAAGCTTCACCTCCACAGTAACCAACACAAGCACCTATTTGTGGAATTTTGGGGATGATGCTACCAGTACGGAAGCAAATCCCGTACATACCTATGCTGTTTCCGGAACCTATACTGTAACACTTACCGTAACAGGTGCAGGTGGAAATGTAAATGCGAACAATGATGTGGATATTCTCCCTTCATTCGACGAGATGCTTACCGGTGGACCCACCGCAACGAATGGTAAAACCTGGGTTATAAGTCCGAGCTATACCGATAAAGTTGATGGCGCCAGTGCTGTGGAACCAACCATGACGATCATACAAGCTTCAATGGAGAATTTGCTGACTAACATTGGTTTTCCCGAGGAATATGACAATGAATTTACCTTTAAGTCTGACGGATCGTACACTGTGGATAATAAGAACGGGGCTTCCATTGCCAACCTTATGTGGAGTCAATATGGTGGAGTGGAAGGGGAGATAGTGCAAACTCCTGCGGCTAACGAACTAGGATTATGTACCAAAGCATACACTGCTCCTGCCAGTTCTACCTGGACCCTACATGAAGATGATCTGCTTATAACAGCAGCACCCTATGGTGGCACTGATATTCCGGCTACGACCTATGATGTGACCTTTTCCGGAAAACAATGGCTAGAGATATCAGACGATGCTTATTTTGGAATTCTTGATTCTCCTGTAGTCAGGAAATATATCATAAAGGAGATCACTCCTGATATGATGAGGGTGGCGATCTTCATTTGTGCCTATTGGAGTGACCCCACTGGTTCCGGAAATTATCCGACCCTGATATTCCATCTAACTTTGGAACCAAAACTGTAACTATTGACTTTCGCAGAGTTTTGAAGTATTGAGAGGTAAGGAGGCCGCAGGATATTACGCAAGATATCCTGTGGCCTTTTTGAATTTGCTTAATAAATCCTATTAATATGGCTTACAAATACATCCGCAGGATTCTTGTTCTTTACCTGCTTCTTTGCACGCCCTTTCTCCATGCACAAAAGTCAGACTCAGAAGGTAGTATTCAATCAGGTCGTTCCGAAGTAAAAATTCCCATGGATGACGGAGTGCTTCTGGCTACGGACATAAGTATTCCGAAAAAGCATGGTGAATTCCCTGTTGTGCTGGTTCGTACCCCCTATAATAAAGATGCGGAACAATGGATTGGCAAGGCATTCAATATTTTTGGTATCGCTGTGGTGGTACAGGATTGCAGAGGAAAATCCAAATCAGAAGGAGCATTCTATCCTTTTACGAATGAAAGAACTGATGGACTGGCTACATTAAGGTGGATCAGGGATCAGCCCTGGTCCAATGGAGTGGTTTCGGGATGGGGCAGCAGTTACCAGGGAATTACCCAATGGGCCATATCCGACTCGCTTGATTTTATGTCTCTAATGCTTACGGGTGCCAATCTCTATGATTTCCTGTATCCTGATGAAGTTTTCTCCCTGCAATCTGCTTTTGTGTGGGGTTTGCAGAACGCTGCCCCAAATCAAAATCAAATTGCCCCTGAAAAATTCCTTGAAAGCTTCATGCAACTGCCCCTGTCCGCAGCTGATGATTCAACCATAAAAGACATTCCCTTTCTGAACGATTGGCTTACCCACGAAACCTACGATACATATTGGGGAAAAATGAATTTCAGGGGAATGAATAATTCTCCAATGATCTCCTTTGCAGGATGGTATGATATTTTCTTAAAAGCTCAGATCAGTGATTTTCAAGCATCACTTGAAGCCGGTGATTCAGAGAGCAGGTTGATCATCGGACCCTGGTGTCACGGTTCTCAGGGTGAGACCAATGAATATGGGGGAATCAAAAAAACAGGAAAGCCACAGAAAATTTTCAAGTACGTAAAAAACTTTCTAAAAGGGAAGAACAACAGACTCACCTCTCCACTTAAGAATAGCAGGTATAACCTTTTCATCATGGAGCGGAATGAATATGTAGGATCGGATGAGTGGCCCCCGATTGAAACCCTGACCACTCCATTTTACATAGGCCCGGATAAATACATCGGTCCTGAAAAACATGCGGAAAGTGGTGTCCTAGAATATGAATATGCACCTGAAGATCCATATCCCAGTCACGGTGGTACAGCTTTGGGAGATGGCGTAGGTCCTGCCCGGCAAAATGAAAATGAGGGACGACCAGATCAGCTTGTGTTCGTGAAAGAACCCCAGGAAGAGCCTTTAATCCTCCTGGGCCCTGTTTCCGCAACCCTTTGGCTATCAAGCGATGCTTCCTGCACCCATTTTGTTGTAGGGCTCCAGGATGTATTTCCAGACGGAAAAATAATTAACATCCAGGAGGGAATAGCCCGGGTCGAATTCAATGAAGATCAACCCCGCAAGACGGAAATATCTGTTTGGGCAACCGGATACCAGTTAAATCCAGGGCATTCCCTGCGGATTGTGATCGCTTCAAGCTGGTTCCCGAGGTTTAATCGCAGCTTGAATTCCTGTGATCCCATTTCAGATGCATTAGAATGGAAGAATGCCAGGCAGAATATCTACTATGGAATGGATACACCCTCTTCTATCAATCTTCCAATCTATACCCTTGGAGAGAAGGGAAAATAGCTTTTCAATATTTGTATAAACGAACCGACAATGAACAACTACAGAACTGGTAATCATACAAAAAGAAGTATGGTCTCATATTCAGGTTTATTGCTTTTTATATCCGGATTCATAATATTTATGGGAATTATTACCGGAGAAATGCTTTATACGCTGGACTTCACTACTCGCGACAATTACATCAGTGAACTGGCTGCAGCATTACCTCTGGGAACCTTGACACCTCAACCCTCGGGGATTATATTTAATCTTACCATGATGCTTAGCGGCCTATTGGTTATGCTTTCTTCTATCCTGACTTTCATTTCCCTTAAAAAACTTCTGGCCAGTATTCCTCTATTTCTTTTTGGCCTTGGACTTCTTGGAGTAGGCATCTTTCCCGGAGATGTGGTTCCATGGCATGGCATTTTTGCCAACGTCATTTTTCTGGCAGGTGGCATAGGGGCAATTGCTTCCTTCAGGATCGTAGGTGATCAAATGCGTTATGTCTTTATCTTCCTGGGTGTATTGTCGCTGGTTTTTCTATTTACATACAAGCACCTCGTTCCCCTCATGGGAGTTGGAGGCGCAGAAAGATGGGTATTCTATCCCCTGGTTTTCTGGATTACGGGTCTTGGAGGATATCTGTTTGGCATGGGAGTGCAGCCCAAATGGAATGATTAATCACTGATATGTATTTTCTAATAAAGAGAGTATTCATTATTATCACACTTGGCTGCCTCATCCCTGGACATGGAGTCGCACAGAATCTCAGGGAAATCTCTCAAGAGGAACTAAGGGATAAAATCTCAGGCAACTGGATTGGACAATGCGTGGGGAATTACATGGGATTTCCTTTTGAAAGCTCCTATCTCGAAGATCCTGTACCCATTTTTGTAGATAGATACTACCAATTTGATGATGACTCGTCTCTATCAATCAACCGAAATGATTTACGGGGGTACTGTCCGAACTCAAATTTGTGATCACATGGAACCTGGAAAAACAAGCCATCCGACCACTTATTATCAATTTCTCAGCATTGAAATAATTGACAGGTTGGCAGTGATAGCTTTGAATAATCCTCCTGCCAATAGTCTGAAAATTGACCTTCTCAAGGAGCTTGATAATTCCATTCATGAAGCCTTAAGCAATTCAGAAGTAAAGGTCATCATTATCACAGGGGCTGGGAAAAGTTTCTCCATTGGGGCAGATATCAAAGAAATGTCGACTTTAAAAACTGCCCGGGAAGCAGTAAATCTGTGCAAGCTGGGACAGCAAGTTTGTATGAGAATTGAAAACTGCTCAAAGCCTGTTATTGCTGCCATCAATGGGTTCTGTCTGGGCGGGGGTCTCGAACTCGCCATAAGTTGTCAACTGCGCATCGCTTCACAGAATTCGATTCTGGGCATGCCAGAGATTTCTGTGGGAATGATTCCGGCCTTTGGGGGATCCTACCGCCTGCCAAAACTGGTCGGGAAAGGACTGGCCAACCAGTTGATCCTTACCGGTGAAAGAATTCAAGCTGACAGGGCTCTCGCCATTGGCCTGGTAAATACAGTTGTACACAAAGTATCACTCTTGGATGAGGCTAAAAAACTGGCTCTTAAGCTTGCCGAAAAGAGTGCGGTATCCTTGTGTATGGCTCTGAGATCTATTTCAGATAGCACAGATAGTGCTTGCCAAAGAGCCATGCAAATGGAATCAGATTGTCTTGCGAAGCTTTACGAATCACACGACTTGAAAGAGGGAGTTTTTGCCTGCCTCGAAAAACGTAAACCATCCTTTACCGATCGATAATTATTTTTCTATTCCCCATAGTTCAGGACTGCTGCCCTTATCAATGCGCCACGCATTTCTCCAAAGATGTATTTCGGTGGGTCCAACCACTGGTTTGGGTTTTCGTTCTGCTTTTGTAAATGATCTAGGCAAACCTGCAGCTCTATCCTGATACCAGTAGGCCACAGATGCCAGATCAAGGGTAAGGTTGTTGTTATGTCCGTGCTCAATGGTAAATCTGCAAGATTCATGAAAATAGATCGGATCGGTGATGAAAAAGCGGTACACATGAGTTCGACCCAACCATCCGGTTTCATTATTTACCCTTGGATATCCGTAGTAGGGATGCTGATATAGTTCTTTTGGGCACCATGAAGTATTAAAAAAATCTTCAGTCCCGGTGCCGTTAAAAGTAGGAAGGGTGTCGCCATCAATAAACACCATTTCATCGCCTTCGCCATACCACATAGTGGTCGGACAGTTAATGTAGTAATTCACTCCAACAAATTGTCCCTGACCCTGGATATCCGCAAAAAGGTAATTTCCCTTTCCATTTCTATTCTTCCCTTGTTCTCCGAGCACTGCCCATTCATTCTCCCCTTCTGGAAGAGCCTCGGTGAGCTCATGGTTGTACCAGGCATGAAAACGCCCTGTATTGTCTGGTAATTGCTTATATTCCTGATAGTTAATGTTGTAATATAAATTTGAAATTTCTCTACCGGTCTGGTTATCAATTTCTATTTTAGCGCCATTGCCAAAAGGCATGGCGAAATAGCACACATAGGATTTCCCTTCACCGGGTGCGATGGAAATGGGGACTGAAACAAAGTTATATGCTTCGTTCCAACCATTCCCAAAAAAGGGTCCTAAGGGGGACTCAACAGAAGGAAAAGCATTGCCATCCCAATACATTCGAATGACAATATCATTCCGGCTAAGTTCATCAGCCATGGGTGCAATGGTGATCCAGATGTGGTTGATCATCCCGGCACCCTGTACATCCATAAGGGTAAAGGTAGATCCATCGGGAATGGCCACTGCACAATCTCGATTTCCCCCGCTTGTATCGTAACTACTTACCTGTCTTGATACCACATCATCCCATATTTTGGTAAGAGAGATCATTTCATTTTCCGGGCTTTGTGAAAGAAGTAGCCCGGAGTTTAATCCTAAAAATAGGAGGACTGCTATTTGCCTCATAATCAGTATGATTTACTCAGTTAACAAGGTCGATTCAATGCCGGAGACCATCACTTTTGAAGCATCAATTTTGCCCTCTACCACCTGTAGAAAAGGGCTTCCATTTTTAAGCCCCACCTTTCCAAATCCGGTTTCCGTAGAGAGGAAGCTGGTGAAATCGCCAATCCTGGAATCGATGTACAATGTGCGATCCACAGCATCGTATCTAACACCAGTAAGCCCTTCCAGCAAGGCGTAACTGGACATGGCACGGGCATACCAGCTGCCGCATTCATATTCATTGAAGGGATTTCTTACAACGCCATTATAACGGTTTCTGCACGTACGTACAATCTCCAGCCCTTTATCTACTTCACCCTTGAACATCAGATGACTCGCCACCTGGTATTCTATTCCTGTCCATATCTCGTTGCTGTAGATGAAGGGAAGGGATAGTTTGCCTCCTTTGGGCCAGGTGCAGAGCAACAAGCCTCCTTCATTGGCTGAAGCATAGGTTGGCCGCTGGGGGTTGGGATGATCCATGAGACTCTTTTTTAAATTGTACTTGTGAACCGCCTTCAAATGACCCGTGACCTTTTCGTTATCTACAGCCTCTTCCAGACCACATACAGTGGCAAGCCACATTCCCAGAATACCATCCGACAAACAACCTGCTCCGTACTGATATTTGGGTCCCTCCTGCTTTAAGAGCTCCATGGCTTCGGGGGAATAATTGGTCCGGTAGCTTTTTCGGGCTGCCTCTATCGGACTCGGGGATCTTAGTCCTTCATACTTCACCTTTTGTACAAAGTACTCACCGTCAAATAATTCTGATTCCATATAGAAAGTTCCCTTCCTGAGCAAGCTGCTATAATCGCTACATGGCTCATGAACAGCGTCACACATCTCGATAAAGGCTGTCAGAGCCCCAAGATAAAAGCTTGTGCACATTCCATCGGGTCCCCAGAATTCAATATCATAGGTATTGTGATGGGGTTCTTCAAGAAATCCCTTATGGTTGGGGTCCCATTCTTCAATGCAATAGTCCAAACTGTTTTTTACCAGGGGAAACAGATTTGCCATCCATTCGGTATCTCCGCTTATCCTCCACTCCCTGTATACTTTCATAACACCACCCAGCTGTCCATCGGCTGCTGCATGAAAATTATGCGGTGGCTCCGAGATGGGAAGATTCACCCTGAAGTTCTGATGACCTGTTTCGTTCTGACTGACTCTGAATTCAGTTTCCCGAAGCGTTCTTTCGAGACCCGGGAATAGGTGAGGCAAGGCCTGAGCATAATTCCAAACGTGGGTACAACTCCCGTGACAACTGCCTTCGGTATCAGCGCAGCCTTCCCATGCCCAAAGCCTGCCGTCTGCCTGTCGTAAAACTGTCGGAGATTTCAGAATAGTCAGATTGGCTGCAACTGCCTCAATAACTTCAGGAGGCAGGGTTGAAGCGAAAAAAGCATCTCGAAAAAGCTCACTTTTTCTCTTAAGGTCCGAATAATTATCCGCCCAATATCCTACTACTTCGTATAGATTCTCAAATCGATCCGCGTACCAGGGCTGATAGAAGGAAAGTTTATCAATTGTACCCGCCACAGTACCTATGGAAAGGTTCGATTGAGGCTGATACCAGCAGAGGTTTACTACAATCTTCTTTTGCTCTCCTGGTTTAAGCTTGAAGGGTACATATATGGAGGCCCCGGGGGCGGCTTCATCCACTGCTTTGTTGGCCACCACATTGCCTTCTTCTATATTCTTCCAAAGCACCATATGGGGATCGAACCATTCACCCCTGAACCAGCAATAATCGACTACTGTATTTTCATCGTCAATATAGACCGAAAGTCCCGCATTGCCTGAATTTGGAGGATTGCCTGTCAGGGTGAATCCATTTTCGATTTCCACAATACGTCCTACCCATTCGCGTACAAAATTTCTGGAGTTCCAGGAAAATACAGCTTCAATTTCTGCTGAAGTATTGTTCTCAAATAAATACTCCAAAGCACCCGCAGGAAGGCTGGAGTTATCCTCATCACCTGGTATGAAAGGGCTCCAGCCGACTACTTTCACATCCAGTGGAATATCTTTGTCTTCAAGTTCCACAGTGGCGAAGGGGAATCGGGCCAAAAAACGTCCTTTTTCAAAACGGGGAAGTCCGTAACTTTTCCCAGGCGATCCAAGGCCGGTCCCTGCGGGTCCGAATAACTTCCATTCAGGCACCTGTGTCTCCAACAATTTTGCTCCATTTTCATGCCCTTTTACGCTAATGGCAGCAAAAGAGAAAGGTTCATTGAAGAGTTCGGGTTTGTGATTGATGGATACGTGAGAGATCGCACCTGTACCTTCCAGGCAAAACATTCCTGCGCCAATCCCCCCGATAGGGAAGGCAATGTGATTGAGATGTTTCCCTGAATAATACCCATTGTACTGGTAGGTATCGCTGTCTGAAATCGCTGTATTATCCGTGCAGCCTGGTAGAAGTACCACAAATAGTAAAACAGTTAGATATTGTATCAGATCTTGTTTCTTCATGATAAAGTCTTTACAATTCAGTTATATCTTGATAAAAGTTCTGTTCTTGTACATGTACCACATAAGCAGATAAATCATCATGAACCCTCCCAGGTACCTCAATGTTTCGAACCATCCTTCGTACCACTGATTGAGTCCCTGGAGGAATACTTCTGCCATGCCCACAAAATTTCTTTCAAAGAGATGCCATGCCACATAACCAAAAATAGCATTTGATCCCAGTATAATCAGCCAGCGGGTCCCTTTCCGAAGCCCCCAGACATCGATCACCAGATAAAATACCGTAAGCATCAACACACAAATCCCTCCTGAAAACAATACAAATGAACTTGTCCATATTTTTTTAATAATGGGATGCCAGATATCCATTAGCAGACCAAGTGCCAGCAATGCGATTCCATAGATCAGAAAATTCCAGAATTTCTTATACTTCCCCACCTTCGCCTGCATCATGTATCCCGAGAAGACCCCAAGCATCACCGTAGCGCCAAAATTCAGGGAGGAAACAATCCATGTATAGCTACCCCATCCGATAAACTGGCCCATGACTGCTTTTTCAACGAACATGGCCACATTTCCCTCCGGGTCATAAGCTCCCAGAGTATTTCCACCCACCGGAACCAGGGCGATGATTGCCCAATAGATGGCCAGGAGGCCAAGGGTTGCTCCTATTTGATACAGCACAGGTAAATACAACACAAACACCGTAGCAATCAGGTAACCTGCTGCTATGGCCTGCAGCGTATTGGTGTAGAAATGTAATTTGCTTAGATCATAACTTAAGAGGTTTCCCTGCACAAGCATCCCCAGGATCCATAGGATGATGACCCTTTTAAGGGTGTGCACCCATATGCTTTTATCTGAGGCTGCATTGGCGAGCCTCTTTCTATAGGAATACACCATGGACACGCCCACAAGAAATAAAAAGAGTGGCATGATGATATCGTAGAAATGGAACCCGAACCAATCCACATGATCCATATTGGCTTTCAAATATCCTGATATCCGGTTGTGGAAAATATTATCCAATCCCTTAAATGCCATGTCGCCGCCCATAATCCAGAACATATCAAAGCCTCGCAGGGCATCGACCGAAACAACCCTCTCTTTTGAAAGAATCGCTTTGTTTCTTATTTGGAACAAATCCAGGCTCGCAACAAAGCTTTTTATCTCTGACATTCTCATACTTAAAATACAGTCCTTTGGGACCTGATTAATCATCCTTGATGGGCATCCACACGAAATCAATCCCGATTTGTTTGTTGGGTAACTCATCCAGTGAAACAAGCACTATTTCATTGTCCCCTGGATGAAGGATGACCTGCTCCGACAAGTGGTTATCCAGAATTTCCAGCTTCTCATGAAGATCAATTACCTCCTTCCCCCTGAATTTCACCAGGGACCCATTGATCAAAACGGATGCCTTACCACCCTCAGGGCTATGGGAAAGGCTTAGCCCTATTCTTGTCGGTACACCAGTTTTCTCAGCACGGACCATGAAGGAAATTTTCTCTCCTTTACCAGCAGGTTTCCACATTAAAATACTCTTACCTGCATAAATATTGCCCCTTTCAAGGGCCAGGTTCAAGCCTTGCGAAATAAGATCCTCGGCTTGAATAAAATCAAAACCAGCCGATCCAGCATAGGCCTCCGGGTACCAGTCCTGGTAAGTGATCTCGCGTAAATCATCAGGTCTTATCTGATGCACCCTGTCCGTATTGCCTGGCAATGCGTAATAATAGACCATTCTTCCATAAGAAAACCCGGGAACCCTTCCATGATGGCCCAGCTCCATGAAAAAAGAAACCTTTTCCTGAAAGGGGATGTCGTCAAGGATGTGCCACCTGAAATTGGAGACGTACCCGCGGTTTCCCGGTCCGTCATTTCTTGGTTGCCCGCAGTAAGCGTATGAAAACAACCTGGCCGATGACCAGGAATAGTTAAAATAGTCCTCGGATCCGGTCCCGAAAAAAGATGGAAAGGTATCCTGATCAACAAAGATTTTCTCATCTCCCTCTCCCCACCAGTTTCCCCAAGAAGTAGGAACATTGCTGGGATTGTAGAGAAATGCGGCAGCTCCGACTATTCTTCCGCTCCCTTCGGTCGCTGCATATAAAATGTCCTCTATTTTGGAGTTTTGCTCATTGTAACTTTGTGCCGTAAGGCCATGATCCATCATCCATTGTGCATTGAAATGCATAGAGGAGGCATCATCCCATGCGTATGGGGCCGAAGTGACCCCCCCTGTAATTCCAATCTCATCTCCGGAGGTATTCTCAATTTCTATGCGGGCATCATGTTTATACGGCATTACGAACCTGCACACAAAGGTGCTGTCCATCTCCACGGATACAGGGAAAGAATGATAGGGGTTGATTCCTGGTGCTGCACCAAAGAAATCTCCCAGTGGTGATTGCACCTGGGGCACAGGTGACCCATCGAAATAGATCCGGATCATATTCTGTCTCAGAACGGACTCTTCAACCTTTGCAGTCACCTTCAGTGAGATTTCGTGAATGGCTGCCGGTCCTTCCTGGCTGAAAAGTTCTGCAATGGCAGTGGCGGGAATATCCAGGTTGACCTGATGCAGCTGCTGTTTTTTTCCATCTTCAGAGTGCCTGGAATCCAGAAGCTCCAGGTTGATGCGTTTCAGAACAGGCAGGTAGGAAGAGAAACTGTCGCAATGGAAAGTCTCAACATCAATGCCCGGATCATACAATCGGGCACCCACATGGTAAAAGTGGATCTCCCTGATCTTACCCGTCCATACTATTCGGCAGCGGTCAGCAAACGGGATGGGAAAATATACCGCATCGAATTGCCTGAATGCCTGCAGGGAATCCATGATAGTCTCGTTCCCGGATAATGTTTCAAGGGTGTTCCAAAAAAAATCTTCCGCACTTCCTTCAAACACTGGAATGTCCATATCATCCAGAAAAAGCCTAACATTTCCGTTGATACCTGCCGTCCAGAGTCTCACAATGGCACCTGGCCCCTTTAGATCACAAACCAGGTATTCGCCAATTCCATCTTGATCCGGTTCTGTGAGAACTTTTTCAAAACCAGGGAGGGGTTCGTTTCCAAACCCATCTTCATTTGCGAACCAGAAAGGTGAATCCGGATTCGTACTCCTTCTGTCATAGGATGAAAACTGAACCGTCCGGTAAGCATGGTCCGGGAGTTCGGCTAACCTTGACAAATCGGTCATCTCCTTCAACAGACTGCAGGTGTTTACCATTTCCGCTTTCTGGTGGCAGGATGTCACCAGCATAGAAATGATCAAGCAGGTGGTGGCCCTAAGGCAATCAGAAGTAACTTTTCGCATTTTTATAATATATTTTATCGATGACTTCACTGGGAAGCCTCAATCCTTTTACTTTCAATGTAGAATCGGTACATAAATAAATCCAGTGCGCGTACCATCCTTCCCTGAGTTGATCTAACTTTAATGGAAGATCTTTTTCCATATAATCATGCACCTCATTGTCCGTTCCGTACAATATCCTGTCCTGGTATTTAATCATGAAATCGCGGACTTTTTCCCTGTCGATTGCTGACTGATTTTGCAGGTGGACCATCCTGGCTGACAGGTCAACTTTCAGATTTGGATACAGATCAAATCGCATTGCCAGCTCGTCGATGCTCCATTCAAGGCTTCCCAGGTGGGCACCAATAAAATCCAGATCGGGGTAGTTCTCCAGGAGATTGTCCCGGGCCTGAATCTGTTCTTCATAAAATGGAACCTCAGGATGCAGGTACATATAGTACTGAGGATGATTGCGGTAATAATAGACATCCGAGGGATCTGTCATTTCTTCTTCGGGCAGCCAGCAATCCCTCGGTTCCCCCAGGTGAGCCATGACCGGGATATGATGCTCTTCGAGATATTGAAATACTGGCTCAAAGGCTGGATCATCAATCATCACATATCGACCGGATGAATCCTGCAAGACCATTCCGATATTTTTCCAGATTTTTATACCTGAGGCTCCTGCCTGCAAGCACTCTTCGATTCTGGCAATGGTATTTTCTGTAAAATCATTTTTCCCAAAACCATCCACTGAAAACGTACCGAAAAAGGCAAAGTTACGTGGGTATTTGCTCCATATTCCATGTGCAAATTTCATTTGTTCATCTATGGAAATTTCACCATCCCAATTGGGAGTGAGGATTTTAAAATTCTGAGAAATGGCAAATTCCATGAAACTGCTGTCAAGGGTCAGATAATGAAAATGGGCATCAATTTTTTGAACATTTTCAAAGTCTCCCGCTTCATAGAAGCCTGGTTTCTGTACACATGCGCTCAGGGTGGAAATGCATACGAAAATGAGCAAAGCATATTGGCCTGTGTGGTATTTCATTGTTCAAAGTCTTTGGGGCCCCGTGCTACGGTTTGCTGAACACTTTGTATGTCGGGAGTGATATTCACCTCAAAAGGAACCTGGATATACCAGTAAGAGGTCAATGCAAAATTGATGGGGACCGAAGCCCAATGCCACATCTCAATATTGGCACTGATAGATCTGAGGAATGGAACTGCATCCAGCGACCGGTGCCTCAAATTCACGGTCAGGCCCCAATTTGTATTCCCAGTTCCTTCAGGTTGCGAAAGGAAGGGATGCGAAAATGCCTCCGGTCTTGCAAAGGAATAGCCATAGTAGTCCTCAGAGCCGGTCCCAAAACTTGAAGGAAACAATTCCCCGTCCACAAAGATTTTTTCATCACCTTCTCCCCACCAGTAGTAGGTATTGTTGTAGAGGGTCACCTGGTCGCCAACATAAACTCCCTTCCCTTTGATATCAATGAAATTCAGGTCAAAGGGAGAATCCGTTTCATCTCGGCTGCGGAGATGGCGGTACTCATGCCAGGATGTTCCAAAATACATGCTTTGTTCTGTCCATTTGTAAGGTTCCAGGCCTACAAGCCCCATTAGTTTTACGGGATCTTCACCATGGTTGATGATCACAAGTTGACATGTTTCCTGGAATGGCATGATCCAGAATGATTCCATTCTGCCTTTTTCATCCCTTTGGTTCATCCAGGTTTTGTGCGGATTCAGACCATATCCTGTTCCGAAGAATTCACCAATTGGGGCCCAAATGGTCTGGTGTCCGTCAAATGAAGCCTTTAACACCACGGATCGCAATGCCTGGGGCATGTCTGTAGCTTCCAGTTCAAGCATGAGTCGATTGATGGCTTTTTGAGCTTGTTGAAAAGTAATTTGCAGGGAATCGCCAGGAAGGATGAGCTGTTCAAACTCATCTTCGATGAGGGAATGTACCCTGTTGTTTTCCAATGTTCTCCCCGTTTCTTCCAGCCTTGGTCTGGCTTCTTCAAGGTCCTTTTTGGTAATAGTAAGTACTTTCGTTGTTTTATTGTAGAGCCTGCATCCAATGTTGTAAAATACATCGGGCCAGTAATAGCCGTCCTCTACGATCTTTCCTTCAAGGTCGTGAAGTAATACCATAGAATCATTTTCATAAGTCACCTTGCAGTGAGCGAAAAAGGGCAGCGGGACATAAAAGTTGTGATCATAATCCCGGCCCTCCTCACCCAGAGGGGCTCCTTCCTGAACAGAAACGGCCAAAGGGGGCAAGGCAAGCAAGGGGCCGCTTAAAAGATCATCTGGAGCTCCCTCCACCACTGCAGTACTATCATGATCCACATAGATTCTCAATGTCCCATGTTGGGCCCTGTAAAAAGTCATCCACCATCTTACAATGGCGCCGGGCCCTTCTGCATCCAGTAACACAAATTCCCGTCTTCCCTGGTTGGTCTCCACACGCAGAAAATGAGACATATCAAAATTCTCGTACCATCCCTCTTCATTGGGGGAGATGGAAGCACGGTTATAGCTGCTGAATTGTTGGTGTTTGAAGGCGGGATCTGGGAAATAGCTCAGGTGCTGCCGGTCCGGCATTTCTTCAAGCAAGGTATCCAGTGTGATCTTTTCTGAGCAAGAACCACAAAACAGGAGGCAGCATAGAACGAGCCCGCAGGACAAAATGAATGCCCTGCTTGCTCTGAAACCTTGTCTCATATTTATTCCGCGATCACTCACTCAGTCCATCCGGGATTCTGATTCATGTTGTTATTTAAGGTAAGTTCATCACTGGGGATCGGTGAAAGATAGTCCCGGTCCGGACTAAATCCGAAACCCGAAGGCAGAAGTGTTTGATAGGGATCCACAAAACCATCCTCATCCACAAACATATTCTCTCCAATAATGATACTTGGACCGCTTCCATCTATATTAAAATAGGTCCCCTCGAGATTTGAACCAATATACTTTACTCCCAATGGACGCTGGCCAACAATTAAGTGGTGTGCCCTCCATCGCGCCAGATCATCCCATCTAACATTTTCAAATGCCAGTTCAACACGTCTTTCACGTCTGATTTCATTGATAATGGGTGAAAGAGCCGGATAATCCCAATCCGGATCAGTGGTAATATTGTTCAGATCCAAATGGACCATACCTACCCTATCCCGCAGCAGATTAACTGAATTATCAATTTCACTTTGGGTAATGGTACCCAGTTCTGCATTGGCTTCTGCATAAATCAGCAGGGCCTCAGCATAACGAAAGATAATTGATCCCATCCAACCCACACTAACCTGCTGGGTATATTCTGTGTTGACCCCCTTATAGAGGCAATAGCCTGTGGTAGCGCGCCATTGACCCCCTCCGTCCAGAGGTGGCTTGTCAAATATCAGGTCTTCGATTCCTGCTGGATTGTTTCCGGTGCGAAGATGACCGGGAAGGAAAAAGGACTGGGCCAGGCGAGGATCCCGGTTCTGGGCCTCAAGGGTGAGTGAATCATAACCTAAAAACAGAGGACTGGTGGAAATTGCTTGTCCGTCCGTGCATAAGTAATCATCTGTGAAGCTCTTTGTAATTCCAATGTCCCCTCCTGCGTTTGGCAGGAACTGGCCCAGATTATGGGTGATTTCAAGTCCCACATCATACTTCCTCCACAGCAAAACTTCAGGATTTCCTGTATAATCAAGTTTATTAAAAAGTGACCAGTAGGAGGCATTCGCCGGTCCCGACACATCCAGACCCACCGATCCCATCTGCATCAGTTGTTCTGCAGCATCTGCTGCCATAGCTATAAATTCGCTCCCATCTTCGCCTGTCACCCCAAATGGGGTACCCTGATGGTATTTCTCCCAGGTTCCCTCATAGAGGCAAATCCTGGCTTTTAATAGGATGGCCGTCTCCTTATTGATCCTGAATGGTTCTGCTTCACCAATCTCCATTAAGTCAGAAATTGCTTCATCCAAACAGGCTACAATCGAATCCACGACAACTTTTCGGCTATCCCGGGGAGCGAATAATTCGGGAGAATCAGTATCCAGCGCGTTCGTGAACCACGGGACATCGCCAAAGGTTTTTACCAAATCAAAATAAAGGAATGCTTTGAAGAATTTCACTTCGGCAATAAAGCCCTTGCCATTTTCGGCAGCCTCCTGGTGATCATAGCAATGATCCAAAAAATAGTTTGCCTGACGAATAATGCCCCATTCCCATCCTCCGCCGCTGGAGGGTATGGTGCGTATGCCTGAGAGGCGCATGTCTGGTACCGAAGGAACCATGTTATCACTGTTTCCCTCCGACCAGAAAGTTCCTCCTCCATGGCCCGAGTGAGAGGGCAATACGGTATAGAAACTGTTGGCGTATAATTTCAGATCATTGGCAGTCTGGAAATATTCAGTTGGAGACAGTTCATCCAGTGGATATCTTTCAAGAAAATCGTCTGAGCAGGAACTACATAAAATGATAACAAAAAAAACCGGGATGGATATATATCTTTTCATGATAATTCAGTTTACAAGGTTAAAAAGTCACATTTAGACCGACCGAAAGAACTTTCTGCAGTGGATACAGCGTACCACTGCCATAAGAGCCCCCCGTAACTTCAGGATCGAAAACAGTAAGCAGTTTCGTAAATGTGAGTAGGTTTTCTCCCGACATGTAGATCCTCAGGTTAGAGATCTTTGCCTTTTGTGTCAGGCTGGCAGGTAGAGTATATCCAAGCTGCAATGATTTGAGCCGAATATATGCCCCATTTTGCAGGTAGCGGGACTGCGTCTGATGGTTTTTATTTTCCCCCTTTTCAAAATAGGGACGTGGCCAGTAGGCTCCGGTATTTTCCTCCGTCCAATAATCCATGTGCTCCTCCAGTCCAATGTTCCACCATTTATTCCCAACGATACCCCAAAAAAGAGATCCGTCTAAAGCAAGCTGCCTTTTTCCAACCCCCTGCCAGAGCATATTAAAATCAAATCCCTTCCACGATGCACTAAGCATGGCACCAAAGGTATATCTGGGGGTTGAATTCCCAATGATTGAAAGATCGCCCGGGTTGTCCACCGTATTGGTTCCAATATCGATTTTCCCATCTTGATTGATATCCTCGTAATAAACATCTCCTGCCCTCCAGGCCTCAGGAGACAAATAGGACTGATCATGTGAGGGATTCTGGGCCTGTTCATCCGAATCAAACAACCCTACAGTGGTGTAGCCCCAAATCTCCCCAAATTTGGCCCCTTCGTAGAAAGCACCACTGAGTAACTTTTGTGGATTGTAGTAACTGGTAATGGTCGAAGTGGCATCGGCTAGCATGAACTTTGCAGAGTATGAAAATTCCTTAATCCTGTCGCGCCATTCCATTACCAGCTCAAACCCGGTGGTTCTTAAGGTAGCATTGTTCGATTTTGGAACTTCCGTACCCAGAACGGTGGGGTAAGATTCAGCAGGTCCGAGCATATCGAGGGTATTGCGGACAAAATAATCGAATGAGATATTTAACCTGTTATTCATGAAACCTGCATCAATTCCTAGGTTGGACGTCTGTACCTTTTCCCAGGTGATACCAGGACTTATCAGGCCTGGCATTTGTACATAATTGGGACGTACATCGCCCATGATATAGGGGAGATTTGTGTAGAATGGCAAGCGCTCCACATAGAGGTAATTCTCCACATCCTGATTCCCTAATGAACCATATGATACCCTTACCTTCAGCAAATTAACTACCTTATGAATGGGACTCCAGAAATTCTCCTTTGAAATGACATAGGCAGCAGAGCCTGAGGGAAATACACCCCATCGGTAATTCTCAGGAAATTTGGATGAACCATCATACCTCGCAGAAAATTCCAACAGGTATTTATCATGCAGACTGTAATTCAAACGGCCAAAGAAGCTTCTTGTCGAATGATGGCCCATTCCCCCATCATTCTCCTGTTTTCCCGTTGCAGTTCGAAGCGAAGGAATATCATCACTTACCAGGTCGTACCTTTTTGATGAATTCCAGTTGTATTTGTACAGTTCCTGTTCAAATCCTGCCATAATCGTAAAATCGTGGGCCCCAATCTTTCTTTGGTAAGTGGAGTATATGTTGGGAGAACTGTAGGTGCTGGAATAGGAAGCCATCGTGAAGCTGCTTGTTCCCGGTGGCAACAAATGATATAAGCCATATGCGTCTGTTCCATAAACCTTTGCTTGATGATTGGTATATCCGGAGGGATTCATTTTCCATCGGAAATTCCCATAAATGGTCCATCCTTTCACCGGTTCGATTTCAATTCCGGGAACTACGATATACTCGTTTTGATTTTCATCGTACATGCCTCCCTGTTCCAGCCAGATCTGAGTAGCCTCTCCAGCCAGGTTCCCATCCGGGTAATAGGGGGCATTGGTGGGCCATTGCCTGGACAGGTTATAATAGAATGATCCCTTGTCATAGCTTGGGCGGCTGATGTTGGTACGGCTAAATTTACTTGTAAGATTAAACCTTAACCAGTCGAAGACTTTGGTATTCACTTTTGTATTTATGGTATTCCTGACATGGCTATCTTCCCCATACCTTAATAATCCGTCCTGATTATATGTTGAACCGGAAATATAGAATTGGGTATTCTTATTTCCACCACTTACACTCAAATTGTGTGTATTGCTGGGAGACCATTGTTTGTAGGACTCCTTATACCAGTCGGTATTGGCCCACGCTCCATTGTAGCTTAGCCAGAATTGAGTGTTAAAAGGATTGGGAATTGTCCAGTGATCAATCTCACCGGCCAGATAGAGGTTCATTTGCTCAATGACCAATGGGCCGAACGCCGGCAGTACTTTGGAGTTGGCAGTGCCATCATTAAAATATTTAACGAAATCCACGGACCCTAGAGGGTGTGGAACGATCGTTGGTGCCGAAAACGAATAATTACTTGAATAATTTACCGATATGCCATCGCTTCTGCCCTTTTTTGTTGTAACCAGTACCACCCCAAAAGCTGCGCGGGCACCATAAATGGCCGATGCAGCTGCATCTTTCAAAATCGATATACTTTCAATATCGGCCGGATTCACTTTATAAAGATCCTGCTCAATTCCATCTACCAGAACGTAAGGTTCGCCTCCATTAATGGATCCCATTCCACGGATGTTCATGTTCATTCGAGCACCTACTTCTCCACCGTCAGCGCCTACGGTAATATTCAGGTTGGGAGAGAGGCCTTGAAGTGCCTGACTCACATTTGCCACGGGCCGGTTTTCTATCGCTTTGGAACTGACTACATCCACAGCCCCGGAAAGATTCACCTTCTTCTGTGTACCATAGCCGATGACCACCACCTCGTCCAGAGCTTGTGCATCCTGTACCATTTGGACATCAATATCGTTGCGTCCCTGGAATTGTATTTCCTGGCTCAGGTAGCCAATATAAGAGAAAACAAATGTGGCATCGGGGTCTGAGAACTCTATGGTGTATTTGCCATTGGCATCAGAAATGACGCCGATGGTCGTTCCTTTCACCGTGATATTCACACCGAGTAAGGCGGTTCCGTCTTCTGAATCGCTCACTGTACCGCTTACCACATATTCCTGAAAATAGTCATCAGGAACTTGTTCTGCAAGCAGTGGAGAATTGGTCAGTCCGCCCAATAATAAAGCAAGACCGGCCACCTGAATCCTCAAGCTAGTCATTTGACTAAAGAATTGAATCATTCTTTTTTTGATTGTTTTCATTTTGTTTAGGGCGTATGTTTTGTTTCTTCTGTTGAGAGAAGCACGCTCTCTTCCAGGAATTGAAGTATCTGTTTTCTTTCCATCAGAGCAGGACGTAGTTTCTTTTCTGAAAGCAAATGTAACTGGTCGCCCACATGAGGGTTGCCAGGCTGAGAAGCGTTCCCGTAACCCAGGACCACATTTGCCCTTAGGGTATCTCCGAATTCAACCACAGCAACGAAAGTCTCCCCTGCAATGGCTCTCTTCTTATGATCGATGTCATCAGCAAAATAGAGGGTCCTGAAAATGCCGTAATCACCGGGACCTCCATTGGCAGGCAGATCTATATCATTGATTCGCAGACGATACACATCCCCCCAGGCCACATCTAGGGACCCATGCTCCGTTTTAACTTCACTGGCGGCTATTTTGAGCAATTCAACAGCCCTTTTCTCTTCCTTGATTCCATCGGGGGTACGAAAAGGATCGTCTGGGTTCCATGGGATTTCAAACAAAGAACTCCGAACCTTATCCCACCATTTTGCATACAGTACGGCTCCTCTGCTGCTAGTTTCAGTTTGCCGGTCCCAGGATTCGAGGACTTCAGCCGCCTCAAGTGAAAGGGAATCGGGATATTTTCCGACCGCCACCAAGAGATCATCCAGAAAACGATCAGCTGCTTCCATTCCTGTATTGTGCTTGTATGTGACCAGCTGCTCATAGCTTACAGAAGGATTGTCGGTAATCATGTTCACAGCACGTTGCGGCCTCAGGAAGGTACCCCTGCTGGAAAAATAAGACGGGAAATCGAGCGGATTCAAAACCGGAGGATCGGTGCAGGTCCAGGGTGCATCATTGCAGTTCTGGATAAATCCTGATTCCGGATTCAGAACCTTGGGCAAATCTTCGTAGGGATGGATTTGTTCCCAGATATATTTCGATTCTGTTCCGTCAATTGTCCCTTTCCAGAATGCAAAATCCCCCTCCTCTCTGATGGGTATATTCCCATTAAACATATAGAAAATATTTCCAGTATTGTCAGCATAGATTACATTAAACATCGGATTCTGAAGCATTTTAAGAGCTGATTCAAACTCTGAAAAGCTCTTTGCCTTTGCCATCAAATGGTACTGCTCAAATATTCTGGTATTGTCGATGCCCGCTATCCGAACGGAAAATGCATTTTTGTCGTTCTGTCCGACCACCGGGCCATGTAAGGAGTAGTTGAATTCTATCTCCTTTTCAAGAAGAGATCCATCGTTCTGACGTACCTTGAGGGTGATTCTTTTCTTCTCGAACTGGACCACTTTTCCATCCAGAAGGTAGCCTTCGTCCTGGAGCGTCAGTATATACCTGTCCGAAGCATCAATGGGATTGACCGTGTGGGCCCATCCCAAATTATCGTTAAATGCAAGTGTCATGGAAGGCATTCCAACTAGGCAAATGCCATAGGAATTGAAGCCTGGTGAACTCAGGTGGGCTTCGAACCACAGGAATAAGTCAGACCAAGGAAGATGCGGGTTTATTACCAGCATGGCATGTCCGTTTTCTGATTTTGAGGGGGCAATAGCATAAGCGTTCGACCCTTTGGGAAGAACATTTCCTGCAAAATAAATATCCTCTGCCGCAAGAAATTCCAGGCAAATCACCCGCAAGGTATGTCCCAGCACATCAGAAGCAGTTACTGGTAATACCTGCCAGTATTTTTCATCGATCAATTCCTTGTGCTCGTTTGCATATTTATTTATGCCTGCCACAAAAGCATCCAGGTAGGACCTGTACTCTCCCTCCTGGTCTTGAAAAATCTTCTCTGCTTTCGCGGGTATCTCGAACATTTGCATCTTTTTATCAGAATCCAGGTATTCTTCCCCCCAGTACTCTGCAGCCCGGCCACGTGCCTGCCCATAAAGTTTCAAAATGAGATCTGCATGATTTTGCATCTGGGCCCATCCGTAAGAATAATACATTTCCTCAGTAGTATTGGCGAAAATATGCGGTACACCATAGGTGTCCCAAAGTATTTCGCTGTCTCCACGCTGGCACCTGACCCCGAAAATTGAGAGTGCCAGAATGCAAATCAGAACGTTCACTTTCATTTCAGTCAAGTTTAATTTTCTTATTACGACATACCACCCCGGCATAATAAGCGATGAATATAAATGCAATGGCCGGCACCCAGTAAGCAAGCTCAATATTTCCGGACTGATCCGATACGATCCCCTGAATCTGGGTCAGGAATGCAGCACCGGCAATGGCCATTACCATTCCAGCTCCGCCAATCTTTGTGTCGGTTCCCAATCCTTCGATACCCAGACCGTAAATGGTTGGGAACATCAGGGACATGCAGCCCGACACACCAATAAGAGCATAAATTCCAATCTGGCCTTGTCCGTAAATGGTTATCAAACAAAATAATACCGCCAGCAAAGCAAGGCCGGTCAACAGGTTTTTAGGTTTGATGAAATTCATCAGTCCGGTACAGATAAATCTTCCCAATACAAACAGAAACAGAGAGAGAATGTAATAAGTAGCACCTGCCTGCTCAGGCGTTCTCGGCAATAGCACATCGAATCCGATCCACTCACAAACATTGTAGAACCCGGCAGCCAGCGGTTCAAGGTTGCGCAAACCGGCAATGATTTCAGCTGAAGACGGATTTTCTCCCAGGCTGGCAATTACTGCATCAAGCTGCAATTGTTGCATTGCATATCTGATGATGAATGACCATACGGCAATCTGGGCACCTACGTAGAAAAACTGAGCCAGCACCGCCCATGCATAATTCCTGTTTTTTGCCAACCTTTTAAAAGTTCCAAGGAAATCAATGTTCTTGTCATCCTCCTTCAGAGGAGGCATTCTGGTAAACAAAATAGCCAGGAAAAGAAAACACATCACCACTCCAATGGTAATATACGCCATGGTGACAGCGTGCAATTCCACCCCCTGTATTTTTGTAAGCTCGGCCACGGGAAGCATTGCCCTGTCTGCAGCAGTCAACGTATTTAGCCTGGACAGGATAAATACCTGGCTGACCACAACTCCCGTGATGGCTCCGAAAGGATTAAAGGATTGTGCAAAGTTCAGGCGCTGAGTGGCAGTTTGCTCAGGGCCGATGGCACATACATAGGAATTTGTTGAGGTTTCAAGTATGGAAAGTCCAGCAAAAAGAACAATGATGGCAAATAGAAACATGAAGAAACTGATGCTGATATTGACTTCAGATAACAGCATAGCAGGAAAGAACATGAAAGCTCCTAAAGCATACATCCCCAATCCAAGCAAGACACCAGATTTATAGGTATACCTTTTAATAAACAGCGCACCCGGTATGGCAAAACAACCATATCCAAGCAGGTAGCAGGCAATCTGTATCCAGGCTGTTTTGGAGTCTGTCAGGCTCATGATCCTCTTGAAGGCTGCAAGCATGGTGTCTGTCAGGTTATTAGGCACCGCCCAGGCAAAGAACAGGGTGGACAGGAGTATGAAAGGCAGCACAATGCCTTTAGGGATAATCTGTTTATTCTCCATCATGAGTTTTACAAAATCATGTGAGCTCTCTTTTTGTGTATATTCTATTTAAATGCCCCTTTTAAATCCTCAATCGAAATATTAGCCAGGTGCATGGTAATTTCATTCAACTTGTCTTCATCGCCGGTAATGTGTAAAATCCGCTGAGTATGGGTAAGTCTTTCTCCTGTTGACAGCATGGCTGCCGGAGACGAGCTCTCGATTTCATAGAAGGGCCCCATCACGGATCCATCTTCAGTTGGACCGTCATTGTATGAGTTTAATGCGTCACCGCTCAAAGGATCATCCTGATGGCCCCATTTAGAATTGACATAAGGGGATGGTTTCCCGGGATCGGAATACCAAAGCAGGGTCAATGATTTGTTTAAGGGATCATAACCAAAACTCATTTGTAAGGCTCTTTGGGCTGAGACACCAATCTTGCTGCGATATAAACCATCAGTTTTAAACAGAAGAACACCTTCCAAAATTTTCAGACGATCGGCGGGAACTTTTCCGAAATAATCGTCGTTTACAATTTTACCCAGATCAACTTCTGATCCTGTCCTGAATGGGATGCAGACCACTCCGTCAGGAGAGGGATTAAACATGGAGAGCACCCATAAGGAAAGAAATCCGGTTTGGGAGTTCCAGTCTGACTCTCCTCTGTTAATCAGTGTGTTTTCAGATTCATAGGCAACCATTTTCAGGGAATCGTCCATGATCAGATTCAGTGCATTCATGGCTTCATTACGGGAAAGGAGGCTCACCTTTCTTTCAATACCAATTTGCATGGTAGTGCCTGAGGCATTGACAAGGGTAAAATCTTTCCGAAAGCTTACGTGATATGAATCTTTAGAAATAAGTTCAAAAGGCTTGGTATCAAGCTCTTTAGGGACCGTCCAGTTGGAGAATACTTGTTCACTCCCCTGTGCAAAGTAGATAGAAAAGTCCCCACCCTCCGGGCCTAACCAGAGTCGTTCTTCTCCGCCATAGGGATTAAACTGCTTGCTTATTTCTCCCGATTCGATAAAGGAATAATTGATCCACCCAAAACTACTTCCTTTATCTCCATCGGCGCTGCTTGTCATGACTCTTCCCTGGTAAGCGGGAACAATTAAGACGCACGCACCCGGCTCCTGACCTTTGAGTTCAATAAAATCAATATTGTTTCCGGTGAGAAAGGCCGCATCATATCCATAAGTTCCTAAACTAAATGTGGTCTTCATCTGAGGGTCTTTTTTAGTTGCTGAGGATGAACAGCTCATCAGGATAAATAATATCAGGTATGCAATTACCCTTTTACAGCTTTCTCTTATTGTGGTCGTCATCTCGCTTGCGATCTTAAATTAGCTCTAGTATATGGGGCCATAATTCTTGCATGCCCTGAAATCAGAACCTTCATAATCACTTCCAAATGCGTTCCATGCGCTAGGGCGGAAGATTGATTCTTCGGGTACATTGTGCATGCAAACAGGAATTCTTAAAATTGAAGCCAGGGTGATGAGGTCTGCTCCGATATGTCCATAGGAAATTGCTCCATGGTTGGCGCCCCAGGAGGCCATCACCGAATAGACGTCCCTGAAGGGCCCTTTCTGGTTGGTCCTTGGAACAAACCAAGTAGTGGGCCAGGTTGGATCTGTACGTTTGTCCAAAATTGCATGCAGCTCCTCCGGAAGCTCAATAGTCCACCCTTCAGCCAGTTGTAACACAGGCCCTATCCCCTTTACCAGGTTTATCCTGGACATGGTTACCGGCATCTGAGCTGCAGTTTTAAACTGCGAAGAAAAACCTCCCCCGCGGAAATATTCTTTGCTTGCCGGACACCAACGGGTATGTTCAAGACATTTCTCTACTTCCTCCTGATGGATATCCCACCAGGGTTTCATCACCGGATTCCCATCTTCATCGCGTTGCTGAGCAGTGGCATCCAGGGTGGTTGAGCCTGAATTGATCAGATGGATAAATCCATTGGCTGCCAATCCGCTTAATTCAACTCCGCTCACCCTTTTCACAGATTCCGGACTCCAGAATGTTCGTACATCTGAAAAAATCTGGGCCGTATTGGTCAACAAATGGCCAAATAACATGGATACTCCATTCAGACTGTCATTTTCAGTGGCAAATACAAAGGGTGCCCTGATCCCGTTCCAATCGAAAGAAGAGTTTAGAATGGCTTCGGTAAAATCGCCATTTGGATAATAATCGGTCCATTGCCGTTGTCCCTGGAATCCTCCCGCTATGGCATTCCTCCCTCTTGCCTCCTCCCCGAAACCCATTTCAGCAAGTCTTGGGTTCCCAATCATTATATCGCGCGAAATAAGGGTCATCTTGACAACTACTTCCCATTCCCAATCCTTTCGTTTTCTGTCAGAAGTTTGCTTATTCAAATCGGGGCCTTCCTTACAGTTCGCTTTCACCCAGGTCAGTGCCTTTTTGTATTCCTGCGGATCATAGATTTTAAGTTCAATCCTTCGAATAATTTCAGTCATATCCACAAACTCACTCCGCATGCCAAGGAAATCCTGGAAGAATTCTGCATCGACCATCGATCCAACGATTCCCATAGATGCATATCCAAGAGAGAGGTAAGATTTTCCTTTCATCTGAGCCACAGCCAGACCGGCTTTCACAAACCGAAGTATTTTTTCCTGCACATCGTCCGGGATCGACTGGTCGCCGGCATCCTGTACATCTCTTCCGTAAATACCGAAGGCAGGAATCCCTTTCTGGGTATAGCCAGCCAGGGCTGCAGCCAAATATACAGCACCGGGACGTTCAGTTCCATTAAAACCCCAGATAGCCTTTGGGATCATAGGATCTGAATCCATGACTTCAGTTCCATAACACCAGCAAGGAGTAACTGTAAGCGAAACACCTACACCCTCCCTCATGAACAGGTCAGCACAGTAAGCTGCGTCGGCCACTCCTCCAATGGTTCTTTCAGCTACCACACATTCCACCTTCTCGCCAGATGGAAACTTCAAGCTTTCCTCAATAAGGCGGGCTGCAGCCTTGGCCATGTTGAGGGTTTGTGCTTCAAGAGATTCCCTGATTCCATCCTCACGGCCATCAATCACTGGCCTTATTCCAACTTTTGGCAATCTGCCGATAAGTCTGTATGACATAGTCTATTCTTTAGGGTTGTATATATTTGCATAAACGATTAAGCAAACTTCTAAAAAAACTATCACCCACTTGATTCTCTAACCACCAGGGCTGGACTCAGCATGATTTGCGTAATTTTGCTTGATCCGGAAATCGCGTTCATTAATATGCTGAATGACTCTTTGCCCATCTCTTCAAGGGGTTGCTGCACATAACTCAATGGCGGATTGAACAAATCAAAGCTCTCTCCTCCGTCAAACCCAATAAACGCAAGATCCTTAGGTATTTTAAGTTTCCTTTTGTGGATGCAATACAAGCCGGTCACAGATATGGCATTGGTGGCAAAGATTAGAGCACTGCTTTTTTTGGAATCGATAAACAATTCATCAAAGGCCTCTTCAAAATCTTGCTGGTAAAGGTCATAGCTAATCTCAATGACATTTGTTTTGTCGATCAGATTGTTCGAGGCCATGGCCTCTCTGTATCCCCTGATCCGCTCTTTCATATGAATGAGGTTTTGTTTATAGGCCACCATGCTAATATACTTATGCCCACCCTTAATCAGGTGCAAAGTGGCGTCAAAGGTTGCCTGAAAATTGTCGAGGACCACATGGTTGGTATTTATTTCAGGGAAGTAACGATCGACCAGCACAAGCGGAACTTTTTTCTTAACAAGGCTTTGTATCAGTCCGATGGAGCCTTCTGTCGGAACAATAATAAAGCCATCTACCTGTCGGTTTAACAGCGTGTTAATTACAGATTCCGATTTAAAGTCATTTTCGTCCGAGCTGCCAAATATCACTGTATATCCGAAATTTGCAGCTTCATTTTCAATAATCCTGGCAAGATGAGCGAAAAATGGGTTGGCAATATCAGCCACCACCAAACCAATGGTTTTAGTTGATTTCATTCTCAGGCTGCGTGCAATTTGATTGGGTTGATAATTTAATTCCTCAGCAGCTTCCCTGATCTTTTCTACTACTTCGGCACCTACCCGTTTTTCCTTTTCCTGTCCGTTTAACACGTAGGAAACAAGAGCAATAGAAACCCCAACCTTATTTGCAATATCTTTCAATGAAACCCTTTTCTGCATGGCTTCTATCTATATTGTGCTTTATAGAAACGGTAACGATAGTATAAAGCAATATTTCTATCAAATATATGCTTAAACGTTTAAATTATCAAGCATCACTGACATTTTTTTATAAATTATTCTCAAACTGATCATTCGAACTTCGATCAAAACATCCGACCAAAATGGAAAGCCACCGTTGCGAATGCAGCGGTGGTTTTTTTGTTT
>RCND010000247.1_pt1 | contig 30649 bp, 28 predicted proteins | sample 2041351 | NCBI WGS metagenome assembly RCND01 (sample SAMN09708230, study PRJNA481090) | Marine sediment metagenome, whole genome shotgun sequencing project. | biome: marine sediment; feature: ocean; material: sediment; isolation source: Sewage treatment plant 12B marine sediment (STP12B) ... | reverse complement strand
GGATGGATGTGGTTGAGGCGTACGGCAATCTGGCCTTGCGGTTTGTCACAACTGAGCGCAAGCCTCACGCGTGGCGCGCCTACCAGATCCATATCTGCGTCCAACGCTGCGGAGGTAAACGTGGCCGAAAGCGCATCATCGCCGCGCTGATCTCCTGCCATTTCAGGCCCCAACCAAATGGCGCAATACTCGCCCGCCGCTGCACCACACTGCGCGGGGGAGGCGACATGGGTTTTCATCCCCTGTGGCGCATCCTCCAACGTGCCACTGTCCGTAAGATGAAGGGTCTGGACGGGCAGGTGGGTTGTGGCGCCCCGCTCTTCCGCGATCCAGCGGCCCGGCCGCTCGGTGTACCATGCCGCCGGGCGCAGACCGTCCATCAGATAGGCGCGGTAGTCGGGGTCGGTCTCCACACCTGTATCGACGCCCTTAAGCCAGTGATCCCACCAGCGTAGCGCCTCTTGCAAGAACCCGATGCGCGGTTCGGGCACTGCGAAGTGGGGATATTTATGCACCCACGGGCCGACAATGCCTTTTGCGCCGTCCAGCGCTTCCACCAATTGTGGCACAGCGTTCTTATAGGCATCGCCCCAGCCGCCGATGGCCAGCACCTTGGCTTTGATCTTTGAGTAATCTTCACAGACCGAGCCATGCTCCCAATAGGCATCGCGGCGTTGGTGGCGCAGCCAGACGGAGGGCAAGAAAGGCTCGTTCTCCAATCGCTCCAGCCACATCTCGCGCCAGTCATCGCGCAAAGCCGGATCGGGCGCGCGGCTTGAATAGCTGAGCATCGTGGCGCCCCAACCCAAATTCTCGTTGAGCAGGCAGCCCCCTTTATAATGTATGTCGTCGGCAAAACGGTCTACGGTCGAGCACAGCGTAATGATCGCCTTGAGCGCATCGGGTGCAAGGGAGGCGACTTGTAGGGAATTGAACCCGCCCCAGCTGATGCCCATCATACCAACGCTCCCGTTGCACCAGGGTTGCGCTGCGGCCCAAGTGATCACCTCAACCGCATCTGCCAACTCTTGGGCAGTATATTCGTCTTCCATCAACCCTTCGCTGTCGCCATTGCCGCGCATGTCGACCCGCGCACATGCATAACCGCGCGCCGCGAAATAGGGATGCGTCAGCGCATCGCGCGCGCAAGTGCCATCGCGCTTACGGTAGGGTAGAAACTCAAGGATCAGGGGGACGGGGTCGCCCTCCGCATCCTCAGGTCGCCAAAGCCGCGCCGAAAGGCGGGTACCGTCGGAGAGAATAACAGGGTGATCGGGCGCTTCTACAACTGTGCGTAGTACATTATCATTTTTTACCATTTCATCAGCGTCTGTTTCAGCGCGGGATATGTCAACTTCATAGTGTTTATGGCGAAAATAAGGCGTAAATCTGAACTGTGAGTTTACCAAGATGCAAACAGCGTCAACTATGGTCCATATGTTGGGAAGCTGTGGCCCCAGACCCACACATGTGGCTTTAGGGGGAAAATGTGGGTGATTAAGTACTAGATTTTTGCGCGCACACCTGTGTAATGTGACGTAATAAAAGCGAAATCATGGCGCGATTGAACGGGCCAGGTGGCAGCTAAAAAAATAGAGATCAGCGACCTACAATAAAGTGGGCGCTTTCGAGGTAGAGTGAGTATTACAATGAATGCGATTGATTTCGTTGTCCGCGGTAGTGCGGGCGGTTTGCAGCGTGGCACAGTGTCAGCGGATGCATCAAACCAGACTATAGTGGCCGGTGCCGGCCAAGAAATTTCCATTAATGCCCGTCAGTCCGATTTCGCGAGCCAGGTGCGCTCCGGCGATCAGCTTGTCATGACGCTCAGCGATGGACGTATTATTACGATCGACAATTTCTTTAATGATGATGGCGCTGCCAACCGCCTCTTCGTGTCCTCCGATGGCTACCTCAACGAGGTGAGCTTTGTAGACGGGGGGCAGGGCAACCTTTACGCACAATACGGTCCAACTGCAGAATGGGGCAAATGGAGCCCGGCTGACGAGTTGATCTTCCTTGGCAACTCCGAGGTGGCCGGTGTGCCGCTCGCGGATGGGGATGGTGAAGTCGCCATGCTCGGTGCGGCTCTTCTGGGCGGTGGCGGCCTTGGCGGTCTAGGTGCTGTCGCGGCAGGTGTTGGTGGCCTTGCGGTTGTCGGCGGTGTCGTTGGCGGCGGCGATGGTGAAAGCGGCAGCGATGGCCCCGCAACTCCATATGTAAATGAAGATGGCACAAACGTAGTCATCGGTGGTGATGGCGAACAATCGATCACCGTCACCGGCGGCGGTGAGCCGGGTGATACAGTTGTAGTCACCATTGGTGACGAGAGCATAAGCACTGTCATCGACGAAGATGGCGAATTTGAAGCCGTATTTGAAGGTGACGATTTCCCAGAAGATGGCGTGTACGACTCCGAGGTTGTTGTCACGAACCCTGATGGGGAAGGCACTCAGCTGGAAGGTCCATCCTTTGAGATCGACACAACGCCACCAGAGATCACATTCACATCGGGTACGGATGGCAATGGCGACTTCGTAAATGAAGCCGGTTTTGATCAGGACGTGAGCATCAGCGGCACAGGCGAGGCCGGTGCAACACTCGAAGTGACAATCGACGGCAACACGGCAACAACCGTAATCGGCGAAGATGGCATGTGGACCGTGACTTATGCAGCGGGCACATTTGCAGGTGGCGAATACACCACTGGCATCACAGCGATTGCAACCGACAGTTTTGGCAACTCTGCCACATTCACAGAAACACTGGTGGTTGATACCGTAACATCCGTGACCGTCGACACATCGACAGTTGGCGGCAACGGTACAATCAATGGCGTAGAGTACGATGATGGCGTCGCCTTTACCGGCACGGCCCAAGCAGGTGCTTCCGTTGAAGTGACAATCGGCAGTGTAACGCAAACTGTTGTTGCAACAGCCGACGGCACATGGAGCGCGTCTTTCTCCTCCACACAACTCTCTGATGGAGAATACACTGGTACTGTGACTGCTGTGGCCACCGACACATTCGGCAACACAGCCACAACATCCGGCACATTTGAGGTCGATACCTATGTGCGTGACTTCTCGATCACCTCCACCACTGGCGGCGCCGATGGCGTGATCAACGCAGAAGAAGCAGACCAACCGCTGACAGTCTCAGGCACGACCGAGCCAGGTTCAACTGTGACGGTTGAACTGGGCGGTGCTACGACGACTGCTGTGGTCTCTGCTGATGGCAGCTGGACAGCAACATTTGCAGCAGGCAGCGTTGCAGCAGGTACATACACCTCTACTATGACCGCCACAGCGACAGATGCTGCAGGTAACGTGGATACGGCGTCAGCATCTGTTGTCGTTGATACCGACGCGGGCGTTTTGACCATCGACAGCACACCTGTCGAAGGGGATGACCTCGTAAACGAGACCGAGGCCAGTGATGGTGTGGTTCTCACAGGGACAGCCGACGCAGGCGCCACGGTCACCGTGACCATGGAAGGCGTAAGCCACGATGTCGTCGCAGACGGCAGCGGCAACTGGGAAGCGTTCTTTTCTGCCAGCGACGTGGCGGCAGGGGTCTACACTGCTGAGATCACAGCAATAACAACAGACGCCGCTGGCAACAGCCGCTCTGCTACCGATAGTGTTGAGGTCGACACCCGCGTCGATAACCTGAGCGTTGCGGCAGACGATATCGCTGTGGACAACATCATCAGCGCCGCGGAAGCCGACGGCAACGTGACTGTCACAGGCACCACCGAGGTTGGCTCCACCTCCGTTGTCGTGACATTGGCTGGTCAGACATCCAATGCTGTGGTCGATGCCGAGGGCAACTGGTCTGCGGAGTTCGACGGTAACGCACTCACCGCGGGTACATACACCGCTGACGTAGGTGTCACTGCAACGGATGCAGCAGGCAACTCCCGCTCCATCGGTGCGACAGTTGACGTGGATACCGAAGTTGCTCCACTCGACATCACCAGCAACTCTGCGGGTGCCGATCAGATCGTGAACGCAGCCGAAGCGGCAGCAGGCATTGATCTGGGTGGTATTGTCGAGGCTGGCTCAACTGTTCGGGTCACATTCGATGGCACATCATATGATGCGAGCGTCGATGCGGCAGGCAACTGGTCAATGACCGTACCTGCAGGCGACGTGCGTGGCGGTGCCTATGCTGCCAACATCTCCGTTGAAGCGACAGACCACGTCGGAAACGTGGCCACAATCGAGGATACGCTATCAATTGATACAGCCGCACCGAATGGTCCTGTAATCGCATCCTTCACCCGTGACGGTGACGGTATCCGCGGTATCTCAATCGAGACCGAGATGGAAAACGGCGTGCCAACTTCAGACGTTCAAAGCCTTGTTCAGGTTCAGGCGGATGGTACGATTGCAGATGTTGCCGGTGAGCAGGGTTTCAATACGCTGCGCGACGAGACTGACTTTGCCTTCGACGAAAATGTGCCAAATGGTTCTCAGCTGATCGTGAACTCAACTGACGCGGCGGGCAACACCTCCGGCACCTTCCTTGTGCTGGACGATGAAGCCGCGACCAACTCAGTTGATCTTACCAACATGGCGTTGGGTGATTATCAGATCGAAAATCTTGATCTCGATTTTGCCGAAGCGGCCAGTGTTGTGATCGATGAGGCTAGCTTGCTGGCTCTGTCCACCAACTCAAACACGCTGACCATTCATGGCTCCGGCGAGGATGAAGTGATCATTCAGGATGGTGTAGCAAAAGGAACAACGGTTGGTGACGACGGTCTGACATACAACGTCTACTCGGTCGGTGCCGAGGGTACGCTGTTGGTCGATCTGGACATTCCGGTCACCATCTAAGCGTATTACAACTAAGAAAACTATGGGTTGCGGCGGGCTAAGTTACCGCCGCAACCGATATACAATAAGAATAAGAATATTTATAAATATCGGCACGTTAAGGGCAAGATATGGGGCAGTGTAGGTTAAAGGCAGCAGGGGTGTGCGTAAGCGCGCTGATGCTCACAGGGTGTTTGTCGGATATGGATGACAACGCTGGCGCAACTGATGTTGTTGCCATGCAAAGCACGACGGGCAATACCGCTACGCCCAAACCGACACATTCACAAAAGATCAACGCGGAAAGCGACATCATTCAGAGCCTCATCGCCCGCCGCTCGGTTCTGCCCGCTGGCAGCGCATACAGCAGTGTCGCAACCGCAGTACTTGCCGCAAATTCGCGCAGCGCCGAGAGCGAGTTGCGCGCCGCACAGTTGCGCGCCCGCGCTGAATCCAAGAATTGGCTCCCCCAAATCGGCCCGAACGTCAACCTTACGTCGCTGGGTGCTTTGGTTGCCAATCTGGTGGTTGAGCAAGTGATCTTTGACAATGGCCGTAAGCAGGGCGAGCGGGAGTTTGCAGTGGCAGATGTTGAAGTCGCCGCTGTGGCAATGGCCGCAGATACAAACAGCCGCGTGCGCACGGGGCTTGATCTGTATATCACCGCCGTTGAGGCACGTGAAATTTTTCAGCTTTCGAACAAGAGCGCCAAGGATATCGGTCAATTCGAATGGGTGATGCAGCAGCGGGTTCAGGGCGGTGTTTCGGACAGTTCCGATCTTCACGTCCTGCGCCAGAAACTCCTCGAAATCCGCGCAAGCCAATCTGCGGCGACTGAAACCGCCAGCACTGCGATCGCTGAATTGAACGCCATGTCTGTGGGTGATCTCGGCGCCATTCGGGGCACGTCGCCCTTGCCGGTGCGTGCGGGGCTGGCCCAACCGCTGAGTGTGACTCAATCCGAGGCCGAGAAAATCCGCGCCATTGCGGCAGCAAAAGTCGACCGCGCAGGACAGCTTCCCGGTCTCAGTGCCGCGGCTACAATTGGAGAGGGTGGCTCGGGCGGGTTGCTTATCACATCCGAGAGCCTTCTGGGTCTGGGAACGGGCGACCGTATACGTGCGATTGAGGCAACGAAAGAAGCCGCAGGTCGCCATGTGGCCCAAGCGACCGAAGATGCAAACCGCAAGCTGCGCAAGTTCGAAGGGCAGATCGCCTCCAAAGAACGCCAAGCTGCCGAGGCCGCAGGCCTTACCGCCCAAGCCAAGAAAAACCTCGACCTGTTTCAGGCGCAATATGATGCGGGTCAGCGTCAGGTAATGGATGTGGTCGGCGTCTACGAGACATTCGCGCGCCAGCAAGAGGCCGAAGTTACCTTGAAATACGAAGCTATCCGCTTGCGGGTGGCCATGGCCGAGCTTTTGGGCGTGTTGGCCGATGGATCCGCAATATGAGTAAACCGTTTACCCTTACAATCGTTAATGGCAATTCAGGACGTCTGAAGCTTACCGATGCTGTCGACGTCCCCAAGGCTGATAACACATCGACATTCGAGGACCGTCTGCGCGCCCGTGGTGCGTTGATTGCAACATACGCTGGCGTACTGGGCAGCAAAATTTCCCAAGCTGATCTGGCAGATGCGCTCGCCCGTAGGCTGACCCCTGATGCGTCCGAGCAAGATGAAGCACAGATCATCACAACACTGCTGCGCCGCAATGGCCTCACGGCGGAGATAGTGCGCAGCACATCCCTCGATGATCAGGCGTTTCCTGCGCTGGTCTACATGACATCCGGTCAGTTGCTTCTGGTGATGGGCCGTGAGCGTGATGATCTGATCGTCTATGACACGACATGCCCCGACAACCGAGCGCAAGTTCCGGCCGCGGATTTCGTGCCGTTCTTTTCTGGCCTTACGCTTCGTGCGCAGATGCCAATCGAGAAGGTGGAGGAAGTCCACAAGACCGCCGAAAAGCCAAAGCACTGGTTTTGGGGGCAGTTCGCTAAGTTCAAGCGTCAGTTGGGGGAAGTGGCCCTCGGCTCTTTTGTGGCAAACCTGCTTGCCGTTGCCGTCGCGCTTTTCTCTTTGCAAGTCTATGACCGCGTCATTCCCCACCAGTCGGAGGCGACCCTTTGGGTCCTCGCCGCAGGTGCCGTATTGGCCCTGCTGATGGAGGCATTTATCAAAATCGCCCGCGCGCAACTCATGGATGGTGCGGGTCGTCAGATTGAGTTGTCGGTGCAAGCCACGTTGATGCAGCGCATCCTCGGTATGCGCAGCGACAAACGTCCCCAAGAACCGTCTGATCTGTTTTCTTCCATGCGTGAATTCGGCTCTGTCCGCGAATTCTTTACCGCGTCAACCATCGGCACCATCGCCGATATCCCGTTTATCTTTGTCTTCCTGTTCCTTGTCGCCTCCATCGCGGGAAATGTGGTCTGGGTGCTGGTAATCGGCGGCATCTTGATGGTTGTCCCCGGCTTCTTCATGCAAAAACGCATGATCCGTCTAACGCAAGAGACACAGGGCGCCACGGCCAAATCCTCGCGTCTATTGCACGAAGCAATTTTTGAGCTCGACACCGTCAAGACCCAGCGCGGCGAAGACCGTGTGCAGCGCTTGTGGTCCGAACTGACGACCCTCTCTGCGGTGAAATCCTCCGAGCAGCGCAAGCTGGCGTCGATCCTAACCTTCTGGAGCCAAGGGGTGCAGCAAGGCACCTATGTTGCCGCCGTCATTATGGGGACGTACCTCGTTTTCGCCGGGCAATTCACTGTCGGTTCTATCATTGCTGTGGGCATCCTGACTTCTCGCACGCTTGCACCGCTGACACAGCTGGCAGGAACCATGGCACGCTGGGGCAATGTAAAATCCGCACTCGACGGGCTTGAGCTAATTGCAGGCTCCGATCAGGACGCCACCGAGGGCCGCACCTACATGCGCCGCGATCACCTTGCGGGCAACTTTGAGCTGCGCGATGTGACCTTCCGCTACATTGAAGAGGGCGCGCCGACGCTGGACCTGCCAGGGATCAAAATCCTGTCGGGGCAACGTATTGCGATCCTCGGGGCCAATGGCTCGGGGAAATCATCCTTGCTCAAAGTGTTGAGCGGCCTCTACGTGCCAACCACAGGCCGCGTGCTCATCGACGGGACAGAGATGACCCAGATCGAGCCGCGCGATGTCCGGCGCCTCATCGGGTATCTGGGCCAAGACGTGCGGCTGTTCGCCGGCACGCTTCGTGACAACCTGAACCTCACCATGTTGGAGCGTGACGATGTTCGCCTCATGTCCTCGCTCGATTTTGCGGGCCTTGGCGATTTCGTACGTAACCATCCCAAGGGACTGGATTTGGAGATCATGGATGCGGGTGCGGGCCTTTCGATTGGTCAGCGTCAATCTATCGGCTGGGCGCGCCTCTGGCTGCAAGACCCCAAAATATGTCTGCTGGACGAGCCGACAGCGGCACTGGATCAAAAGCTGGAAGCGGCGCTGGTTGAACGTCTCAAGACATGGATGGCGGGACGCACCGCGATCATCGCCACACACCGCGCACCTATCCTCGCTTTGACCAGTCGCACGATCATTCTGCACAACGGCCGGATGAGCATTGACGGACCCAAGGACGAAGTCATGGCGCACCTCACCGCCGTCAAAGGAGGTGCTGCATGAGCCCTGATATGGACAGCCACATTGAACAACAAATGCGCGGCCCCTCTATGGTGGTCTGGCTGAGTGCGGCAACTGTGATTGTGTTCATCGTCTGGGCATTTTTCGCGTGGGTGGACGAGATTGTGCGCGCCGAAGGCTCGATGATTTCCAGTTCGCGCCCGCAGATTATCCAGAACCTTGAAGGCGGCATCCTTGCCGACCTCAGAGTGGGTGAGGGTGATATCGTCGAGGCAGGAGATGTTCTGGCAAAACTGCACAACACACAATTCCAGTCGGCCGTGGACGACTTACAAGACCAGATCAGCGGCTTTGAAATCCGCCGCTTGCGCCTTGAGGCTGAGATGGACGGTGGCTATGCCTTTGATGTACCCTCAGTGTGGCGCGCGCGGACCCCTGATATCGTATCGTCCGAGGCGGCTTTGTTGCAGGCGCGCCAATCTGACTATGTCTCCTCCGTGGACGGCGCCAATCAGGTTTTGGTCGAGGCGCAGCGTGAGCGTGACCTGATGAATGCGCTCCTTAAGAACAAGATCGTTTCTCTCATCGAGGCCACCCGTGCGCGTAAAGCGTTTGCGGATGCGAAGATGAAATTTGATGAGGTCGTGACCGGCACCGAATTAGACCGCGCACAGGAATATTCCGATGTGCTGAAAGAGTTGTCGACCTTGCGCCAGAATCTAAAGGCCAGCACCGACCAGCTGGATCGCACCCTGTTGCGCAGCCCCATGCGCGGGATTGTGAACAACCTTCAGGTCACCACTATCGGTGGGGTTGTGCGCCCCGGCGAGGAGATATTGCAGATCATTCCGCTTGATGAAGAGCTGTTTGTAGAAGCGCGGGTAAAGCCCGAAGACATCGCAGGTGTGCGTCGCGGGCAAGCAGCGACAGTTAAGCTTTCAGCTTATGATTACACGGTTTATGGCACCCTGAAAGGTGAGGTAAAGCTTATCTCGGCGGATACGTTCAAGGATGACCGTGCACGCGATCCGGATGGCGATCCGCACTATAAGGTGACACTGGCCGTAGACACAGAGAACCTGACAGAGCGTCAGACAGAACTCGAAATCCGCCCCGGTATGCAAGCAAGCGTGGAGTTGCACACTGGCTCCAAGACGGTTCTACAATACCTGCTCAAGCCGCTCTATAAATCTAAAGAAGCCTTCCGCGAGCCGTGACCGCAAGGAGCGCTCACGCGCAAGTTATATTTTGAGATGCACATGATGCGGGCCTGCGTGGTCCGCATTTTGCTTTTGTGCCTACCGCGCGCGGGCCCGTCAGTCGTCGGTGTCGAGCCAGATCGTCACCGGACCATCGTTGACGAGCGCCACAGACATGTCCGCGCCAAAGTGTCCTGTTTGAACGCTAATATTGAGGTCCTGTAATGCTGACGCAAACTGCAGGTAAAGCGTCTCAGCCAGATCCGGTTTTGCCGCATATGAAAAGCCGGGACGTGTGCCACGTGAGGTGTCGGCGGCGAGTGTGAATTGGCTCACCACCAGTGCCGCGCCCCCGGTCTGCGCGATGCTGAGGTTCATTTTGCCTGCGTCGTCTTTGAAGAGGCGTAGCTTTGATATCTTGAGGGCGAGGGCTTTTGCCGTGTCGTATGTGTCTTCCGGCATGGCGCACACGAGAATCAGGAGACCTGCTTCGATCATACCGACGTTTTCTCCGTCTACAGTAACGCTCGCTTCCGTAACGCGTTGCAGCAGCGCCCTCATGTATCGTGCCAGCCGATAATGTCGGCAGTCTCAGCCCGCTCAGTCCTAAAGCCGTTGGCGGGGGCGTTTGGATCTGCATAACCCAGTGAGATGGCGCAGAGGATCAGGCGGTCCTCGGACAGCCCCAGATGCTCTTTGAGCAAAGGCGCATAGGCAGCAATGGCGGCTTGCGGGATCGTCGCGATGCCAAGGGCCGTCGCAGCAAGAGTGAAGGCGGCCACAAAACCGCCGGTATCCATGGCACCATAGGGGCCAAGCTCGGCGGGGGAATGGATGATCGCCACATGGGGCGCGTCGAAGAACGCATAATTGCGCATCATCTGCGCCGCACGCCCTGCGCGGTCCGATTTCTCGATACCGACGGCATCATAGAGCTGGAAGCCGCAGGTGCGCCGCCGCTCGGCGTAGTCACCAGTGTATTTCGCGGGCCAAGCCAGATCAGGCGTGGGCGGCGTTCCGGCAAGGGCAGTCTGTTGGAGTTTTTCGCGCAGACGGTCCGTTGCGGCCCCGCGTGTGACCTCGACCTGCCAAGGCTGTGCATTGCACCACGAGGGGACATGACGCGCCGTCTCAACAATGCGCATCAGGTCTGCGTCAGGCACAGCTTCCGGTAGGAACGCACGGCACGAATAGCGGTCTTCAAGGATTTGGCTCAGCGTTTCAATCGCGGTCATGGGTTATCCATTCTGTGCATAGAGGAAGCCGACAATTGCGGCTGCAATCAGCCCTGCAATCACAGCAAAGGTGATCTTGATCGCGGAATAAGGCCGCTCGCCCTGTACCCGCCCTGTGCGACCATTCACGACAAAGCGGTAGGATTTCCCGCGATACTTATAAGCCGCGAGCCAGACGGGCAGCAGGATATGCTTGAAGGTCATATCGGTGAGGTCCGTGTCGACGGAGTGGATGCGTTGGCGGTCGCCGCCGATGTCGAATTTAATGTCGCGACGGATCATCGCGTCCATCTTGGTTCGTGCCTCGTCAAACCCCTCATCCAGCGCGACGGTATATCCTTCAGCCCGAAATCCGGCGAGGTATTCGGGGGCGTAGGGCTCCAAAGCAGATAGATCCCAAGGCTCCAGCGCATCAGTGAACCGCTTGGGCAGCGAGCGGGAGCCGAGCACCAGCACATCATCAAAGAACCGCGCCACACGCCCAGAGGTGCCACGCCAGCGTACTTTGGCCACACGCACCTGGGTCCGTTTTCCATCACGCATCACGGTGCGTGTCTCGTAATATACCGTGCCACGCTCGCCCGTATACCGCGTGTCCGATTGCGCATCATAGGTCCAGTAGGGGACGTAGATACCGTCCATCTGCCGCCCTTTGCGCGCATAGGCTTGCAGGCCATTTGGCGCAAACCACAAGCTGCCAAGCCAGTCCTTCATTGCGTCCCGCGCCACTTCCTCGGCCAAGGCAAAGGGCAAAACCGCGCGTGGTTTGATATGACGGTGCGTGCCGGTATCGACTACGACGGGGGTCGCACAGAAGGGACATTCTGCCGCTTGGGTGTCGCTGTCAAATTCCACTTGCGCCGCACAGTTGGGGCATTGGCTTACGCGGGTCTCTTCCATCTCGGCCATATCGAGGGATTGCGACAGACCGCGCCGCAGGTCCAGTTCGGCAATGGCCCGCGACTGGGTCCACACACTGCCAATCGGCTCCACATGTCCGCAATGATCACATTTCAGATTGGTGCTGACAGGATCATAGCGCAGGTCACTACCACAAGTGTCACAGGGAAACCTGTGCTCTTGCTGGACGGTATCAGGTTGAAAGTCGGGCAAGGGCTGGCCTTTGGCGCTGGAGGGGTTGGGCGTAACATTTAGCCTTGGGCGAGGGGCGTCAAGGGGCGGTTACAGAAAGCGGTGCAAGACCTTTGGCGCCATAATGCGCAGGGCATTGTCACGCAGTTTGAAATGCCGCCAGATGTGAAAGGCGGCGTGGCCTGCAATCACGACACCCAGCAGGTAAAACTGATAGATATGAAGCGTGCCGACAATCTCGTTCGCCTCTCGTCAGTCCATCGGCACCACAACATCGGGCGTCACCAGCATGAATCAGACGAACAGCGGAATCATCAAGCCATGTGTTCATTTCCGAACCATGCGCCGGTGGGGATTATAGGGAGCGAAGTGCTCCATTGCCTTTTGGCACAGGGAGGCAAAGTTTCATGTGTTCTGCGGGGCATGTACAACAATCCGCATCTCTATCACCGCATTCGGCCTGCGCAGACCCGCCACTTCAATGGCAGTCCACGCAGGTAATGGGAGCCCAAGGATTTCACGAAAGATCCTGCTGACATCATCAAAGTGGCTCTGCAGGCCAATGTGATAGCTGGTGATTTCCACAATGGAGTCCACGTTCACATCCGCTGCTTCCAATATCAAGCCAACTTTTGCCAGCGCATTGCGGGTCTGGGTTGCGGCATCCAGTGGCATATCCCCATTCAAATCGCCACCAGTTGCCCCGGTGAGGAACAACAAATCCCCTGCACGAACGGCAGGGGAAAACCCTGTTGCGGTTACAGCTTCGGCCAGAGCAGGTGGAAAGACAGCCTGTCGCATCCTACGCGCGCCTCATGCGTTTGGCGGCGGGGGCGGCAGCACGGTAAAGAGCTGCGCCAATTCCATCACATCCTCGGCCAGCTTCCATCCATCCTGACCTGCCGTCCAGACATAGGTTTCACGGGTTAGCGCGCCATCCGTTGCCATCCGCCCCATCGCTGCCTTTGAGAAGGGACCAGTTGTCTGGCCCCCTTCGGCGATGTGCCAGACATGCTCGACCGGCGGAGGGGGAGGCGCTATCCGCGCGGCAGGTTGCGCAGCACCCCACGGACCACCCGCGGCCGCCTGCGCGCCGATCTGCATGCCAAGGCCAGCCCCAAGACCTGCTTGGATCGCAGCGGCACCCGCACCGTCATTTCCAAGCGCTTCGGCGGCCTGATACTGCATGTATTCGTTAAGGTTTCCGATCACACCCATGGAGGAACGTTTGTCCAGCACATCCTCAACAGCAGGCGGGAGCGAGATATTCTCGACATAAAGTTCGGGCAACGCGAGGCCGTATTCGGCCAACTGTGCTGCAATTTCGCCGCTGATCAACTTACCAAGCTCGCGGTTGTTAGCGGCCATATCCAGCACCGGAATTTGTGCCCGCGCGATGGTGCGGCTAAACTCCTGCACGATGATGTTGCGGATTTGGTAGCTGATCTCGTCCATCGTGAATTCACCATCGGTACCCACAATCTCGCGCAGGAACAGCGCCGGGTCGACCACACGCACAGAGTAAGTGCCAAAGGCACGAAGGCGCACAGGGCCAAACTCGGGGTCGCGCACGATCACGGGGTTCTTGGTGCCCCACTTCAGATCGTTGAACCGGGTGGTGTTGACGAAATAGACCTCTGACTTGAACGGAGATTTAAAGCCGTGATCCCAATGTTGCAGCGAGGTCATCACCGGCATGTTGTTGGTCTCAAGCATATAGAGACCGGGCGTAAATACATCCGCCAGCTGCCCCTCATGGATGAACACCGCCGCTTGCCCCTCCCGCACGGTGAGCTTTGCGCCGTACTTAATCTCGTGGCCCTCCCGCTCGAACCGCCAGACCATGGTATCGCGGGTATCGTCAGTCCAATGGATGACGTCGATGAATTGACCGGAGAGGAAATCGAAAATGCCCATGGAATGTCCTTTAGGGTTGTTTGCGGATAGCCTAATCGCCGCGCGGTTGCTTATCAAGGAACAGCAGAGGTGACTACACTGGCCCGCCGCCTGCCAACTCGGCAGCGATTTTTTGCACGGTTGGTCGTGCCTGATCCGCGCTCATGCCTACCTTTAGCCGGGGGTCATAGAGCATCTGCAGCAACAATTCATCATGCCGCGTCAGCAGGGCAAACTCGTCATCGTCATTGAATATGGACGGCCGCGCAGAGGGGCTGTCATTGGCAAGGCCCATCCCTTGGGCCAGCTCCTCATGTATGCACGACAGGCGCAGCAAGCTGGGGTTTTCGGTGCGGATCACAGCGAGGGCGGCGGTGTAGGTATTGGTGCCAGAACCAGCAGCATAGGCGGCAACGACGCAATAGGTATCGCTGCGCAGGTTGTTGAGCGGTGTCAGGCTGGAGGCGGAAATTCCCGGTATCCGCGCCGCGGCTTGGGCCAGCGCTTCGCCACGGTCATCCTCGCCCGCGATGACAACGATGAAATTGGCTCTTTTGCTCATGCTCACGGGATGGTTGGTGACGCGGCCCAGACGCGCGGCATAGCTGCGTATGTGGCCCATATCGCTGGTGCGTTGCGAGGGCGGCACGCTCTCGCCAAAGATCACATCCATGCGCACCGGAGCGGCCCAACGGCGCAGGGGGCTCGCCCCGCCACGGCCGGAAAACGTGCTGTTGTATTCGTTGAAAAACGCGATCTTCTCAAAATTGCGGGCGAGCATGGTGTTGGTGAAGGGGGTATCGGCACCGCCACCGTCCCGCCGCAGCATTCCTTGGCTCAACTGCGCGCCCTGCACCTGATTGAGGTAGCTGCGCAACTGTGCGCTGGCCTCTGACGTGGGCTTTGCCACGTTTGGTGTTTTGGCGGGCTGCGTAGAGCTGTTGGGGCGCGCCAGAGGTTTCAACACCGGCTGCACCGGTGCTTGTAATTCCGCACAGGCGGCGATGCCCAAAGCGATCAGCCCCAGACATCCCCCCCTTATGGCGCGCCCCACATTCATGTTCAGCGCGGAACCGCGCCGCCAGCTGTCTCGCCCAGACCCGTCTTTTTGGCCTTCGCGGACGCAAGTGTATCGCGCAGCTTGGATTCCATCTCCTTGAGGTCCACTTCGGCGGCGGCGCGCTTGGCTTTGCCAGCATCCGCGATCTGGAGGCTCTCTTCGATGGTACCGATGAGGTCGGCGTTGGCTGCTTTGACCGCTTCGATATCAAACACACCGCGCTCCATCTCCTCGCGGATGACCTTATTGCTCTCACGCAGGTTCTTGGCGTTGGAGGTCAGCAACTCATTGGTCAGATCATTGGCTTCGCGCACGGCTTTGGCCGCCTCGAACGAGCGTTGGATTGTCACGGCTTGGGCCAGCTGCGTTTCCCACAGGGGAACAGTATTCACGAGGGTGGAGTTGATCTTGGTCACCAAAGATTTATCGTTTTCCTGCACCAGACGGATTGAGGGGAGCGACTGCATTGTGACCTGACGGGTCAGCTTGAGGTCGTGCACGCGGCGTTCCAGATCATCGCGCGCAGAGCGCAAATCGCGCAGCTCTTGCGCGACCATCACCTGATCATTCTCGGCGGCGGCTTCGACCTCTTTCTCCTTGGTAGGGATCACTGTCGCATCCAGCTCGGCCACCTTGGCCTCACCAGCGGCGATATAAAGCGCCAACTCATCATAGAATTGCAGTGTCTTTTCATAGAGCATATCGAGGGATTTGATGTCCTTCAGCAGCGTGTGCTCATGGCTCAGAAGGTTATCTGTGATATCGTCGATCTGACTCTGAACCTTCTCAAACTTAGCAGTGAACTTGGCGAAAGGTGCTGCGCGCCCGATGAGTTTCTCCCACCAGCTGCGATTACGGCGCACGTCCAATTCGGATACGGAGAAGCCGCGAATGGTGGTCACAATCCCGCGCAAGCTGTCGCCTGCCGGGCCCACGTCCTTGTTGCGTACATCTTGCAGCATTGCTTGGGAGATTTCCTGCAACTCGGCCTGCGCTGCTGAGCCGAAGCTGATGATCGACTGCGTGTCGCTCATATCCAATTCGGCCATGCGGGAGCGGATTTCGGCGCTTTGTGGTGCGTCGGCTTGCTCCAATGTGACAACAGCGTTCGCATCGGTTGGCTCTGGGAGCACAACGGCAGTGACCTCTTCGACCAAAGCAAGGGTTTGGGTGGCTTTTTCGCGGGTGGCTTCAGACATGTATCTTTCCTTCGTTAATGGGGTGTGGCGCTGGATCAGGGATCACTTCAGACGCACGCCTTCACGCGACAGCCGCTCACGCAGCACATCAATTTCAATGGTAAGATCACTGCGGTCTTCGAGCAGAGATTTACGGTTACGGGCGGCAAAATTTTCTTCAAGATCATCGAGAAGTGCCAGATAATCGGTGCGCGCTTGCGCATCGCGGGTGCGGGAGTAAATATCGGCAAACTTGGCAGTCGCATCGCGCGCACCGCGTAGATAGACGCCGAGATATTTGCGCGCTGCCGTCAGATCGCGCGGGTCTTCCTCAACCGTGCGAATGAGGTCGCGCGCGGTATCGGCAAAGTCCTCAAGTCGCGCGGTGGCCTGACGGTCGCCCGCACGGTTGATCGTCTCGCGCATCGTGGTCAGGTGTTTCTCGGCCTCGTCGACTACTTTTGCAACGCGGTCCTGCTGGAAAGTGTCGATGCCATCCATGCCCTTGTTCTTCAAAGGATCAATGCCAAAGGCTGCGATATAAAGACCTGTGGCGATCACGCCATAGATGATGGGGGAGATGATATTAAAGCTGTCGAGATGCGCCGCAACTGCCAGCGCCGTGCCGACACCTGCAAACCCAGCGGCCAGTATTTTACGGGGCAGGGCAGGGCGCCGCGCCACTTTTCGTGCATTAAACGCAGCCTCGGCGCGCAAGCCGCCGCGCACCAGCCATGCGGCTAGAGTGAGGGATAACGCTCCAAGCAGAGCGATCAGAAGTGTAGTGGCACCGCCATAAAAGCTGGTGGCGACCAAAACAATCGCAGGCACGAACAGCACATTGGCACGCCCCCCTGCGGGGTCCACCTCGATCCGGCGCGGGCGTGCGCCCTCGGCCGTGTCCAGATCGCTCTTACCATCGGGGCTATATTTACCGCCAAACCGCTTTGCCATTTTCAAACACCTCCGAGCCAGCCGGAGCTGACCCCGAACAGGAGCACGATAAGTGCTATATAGGCAGTTTTGCGTAGTGGTTTCGGTCCCATCGGTCCCCCCGGTTACAGTGCTTTGCGCACCGCTGTTATGGTATCATAAGCAGTGGTGCGCGAGGTTTCTAGTGGCCCTTGGCACCACTTTGACCCGTTCGGCGTGTCGCGTTGAGCTTGCGGGTGTAGGCTGACCGGATCACTTCAGCCGCAACGAGCACCAAGACTCTGAAATATAGAGTGGTCTTGGACATGGAAATGACTTCGTAGCCGAACAACCGAGAGCACAGAATCACACAACAAGATCAGTATAAGCTGAGCATGGCTGCATTGTGAATTGAGAGGCAGGGGGAAACGTTTGGGGAAATGTCCCTGAAAAATGATTAAGTTAAGTTGTCTAAAGCTTCTGGGATGTTGAAGGCCGCGGAGCGCTATGAGATGCAGCGAAGACGATTGATGGATAGCCGCAAACCAAAACGTGTTCCGAGCGCGATGTTCCGGCAACGCAGGCGGTTGCGGTTCACCTTGGCGGCTGTTGGTGCTGTTCTCATTGCAATGGCACTTTTCGCGTCTGATCTGCTTAGCGGCGGCGTTGTCCTTTTGGCGCGCCTTTGGGGCTAGCTGCGGGCTTTGGTTTGCCTGTGTTGCGTTTTGCCGCGTCACGCGCTGCTTTGTCGGGGCGGAAGGTCTTGATCGGTTTGCCACGCGGCATTCTGTCGTCATCATCATCTGCACTGCGCGCACGTGGCAGGCCCGGCTGGCCGGGGCCACCAAATTCACCTTTGTGCGGCACGCGGCGCTTGAAGCCACGTTTGACTTGCGTTGGGGCCGCAGGCGCCGCACCCAAAAGATCGTCGGCGTCTGGCCCCAACTGATCGCGCAGCACCTTGCGGCGCACTTCTTCCACGCCGCCTTGGGCCAATTCACCCAGCTGGAATGGGCCATAGCTCACGCGGATCAGACGGTTCACGCTCAGACCGATTATGTCCATCGCGCGGCGGATTTCGCGGTTTTTGCCCTCGCGCAGACCCACAGTGAGCCATGCGTTAGCACCTTTTTGACGGTCCAGCACAACTTCCATTGGTTGAAACGGCTGTCCTTCGGCGACGATTCCCTTGCGCAGCGGCTCGAGTTCTTCATCCGTTGGCCGCCCGTTCACCCGCACGCGGTAGCGGCGCAGCCATCCGGTTGAGGGCAGCTCCAAAAGCCGCTTTACGCCACCGTCGTTGGTCAACAGCAGCAAGCCTTCAGAGCTAAGGTCAAGCCGCCCGATGCTCATCACCCGCGGCATATCAGCGGGCATGGCATCGTATATCGTCTCGCGGCCCTTCTCGTCATTGTCAGTCGTCACCAGGCCGCGCGGCTTGTGATAAAGCCACAAACGCGCAGGCTCTGCCGCGCCCACAGGTTTTCCGTCCACCACAATGCGGTCGGCCTCGGTCACGTTGAGCGCGGGAGAGCTGATCACTTTCCCGTTCACGCTCACGCGGCCGGCCTCGATCATCCGCTCGGCCTCGCGTCTGCTGGCCACGCCAGCGCGGGAGAGGGTTTTTGCGATGCGGTCGCCGTTTGGCGTATCTGATGTGCTGTCATTCATAGCATTGCCATAACGCAACCGCCCCCCTTGCGAAAGGACGTGTTTTAACACCATCAAGGGGCATGGAATTCAAGTCTCATATGGAAACGGCCCTGTCGGAGGCCCGTGCGGCTGCTGCACGCGGCGAAGTGCCGGTAGGCGCGGTGGTCGTTTCGCCAGCGGGTGAGATCATCGGAAGCGCGGGAAACCGCACCCGCGCAGACAACGACCCCACCGCGCACGCTGAAATCCTTGCGATTCGGGCGGCATGTACGCGTTTAGGGTCAGAGCGCCTGATCGGTTGCGCGCTTTATGTGACGTTAGAGCCGTGTCCGATGTGCGCTGGCGCAATCGCAGCAGCGCGGATCGACCGCCTTTACTACGGCGCGTCAGACCCGAAGTCTGGCGGTGTTGCGCAGGGCGCGCGGGTATTTGCGCACCCCCAATGCCACCACGCGCCACAGGTCTTTGACGGTATTGCAGAGCGGGACGCCGCCGCTTTGCTGCGTGACTTCTTCGCAGCAAAGCGTGGCGGCTAGGTTCTTATAGTGTAATTGCCTTCATCACCTGCGGCTCCAGCACAGATGTGCCGGGTAGAACACCATTTATCAGGGCCTCCGCCGATTGCTCCAGAATGGGCATGGTGAGGTAGTGGCAAGGGATCACCACGTTGAAGTTGAAATAGGTGCGCGCGGCATATGCGACCATTTCCATGTCCATTGTGAAGTGCCCACCTGCCGACAAGATGCCGATATCGGGCTTATAATAGTCCCCGATCCACGCCATATCCGCCATCAGCCCCGTATCTCCCGAGATATAGATACACCGTTCTTCGCCGCGCAGGATAAAGCCTGCTTCGGTCCCCATATAGCGGCGTACGCCGTCCACATCAGCGGCGGAGGAATGGGAGGCGGGCACCATGCTTGCGCTGACTTTATCGCCCAGCGGGATCGTGCCACCCATGTTGAAAGCAGCGCCCTCAACAGCGCCTTGTGCGTGCAGGTGCATGGCCAGCTCGTACATGCCAGACAGGGGGGCGCCCGTATCTTTGGAGATTTGCACAACATCAGCGATGTGATCGAAATGCGCGTGCGTGACCAGAATCTGTGTCGCACCCTCAACGGCTGCGGCGTGTTGATCCTCCGCCAGCATCGGATTTCCCGTCAGCCACGGGTCCACCAGAATTACCTGATCCTCGATCTCGATGCGAAACGATCCATGCCCAAGCCAGATAATGTTCATTCTTGTGTCTCCTGCTGATTGATTGGGCATAGTTTAGCGTACCGTGCCCCGATAGCGAAAGGGGCATGAAGAAATTTGGCGAAGTGCCACCTGCCGACCCTGCCAGTCACTTGCTTGCGCAGCGCGAGAGCGGTAGAGGACGGATAAGCAGATGAGGATTGAATATGTCGATTGATGAAAGCACCGCCGCGCGTGTCGCGAAACTGGCCCGTATTAAAGTTGAGCCCGAGGCGCTGCCCGCGCTTGCACAAGAGTTCAATACGATCCTCGGCTTCATCGAGCAGTTGGCCGAAGTAGACATCGAGGGCGTCGAGCCGATGACCTCTGTCACCCCGCAAAGCATCAAGCGCCGCGCCGATGTCGTCGCTGATGGCGACATGCAGGACGCGATTCTGAAAAATGCGCCTGATGCGCGCGAGGGCTTCTTTGCTGTGCCGAAGGTGGTTGAATAATGACTGATTTGAACAAACTGGGCCTCGCCGAGGCCCGTGACCTGCTCCGCAAGGGCGAGACAACCTCTAAAGAGCTGACCGAGGCATGCCTCAAAGCGATCGAGGGCGCAGGCGCGCTCAACGCATTTGTGCACCAGACACCAGAGCTGGCCCTTGAGCGTGCGGCATCCGCTGACGCGCGCCTGAAAGCAGGCGATGCGCCTGCCATGTGTGGCCTACCCATCGGGATCAAGGACCTGTTTTGTACCAAAGGTGTGCCGTCACAGGCTGGCTCACGCATCCTCGAAGGGTTCAAGCCGGAATACGAATCAACCGTGAGCCAGAATTTGCAGGACGCGGGCGCGGTGATGTTGGGCAAGCTGAACATGGATGAATTCGCCATGGGCTCCTCCAACGAGACCTCGGTCTACGGCAGTGTTGTCAACCCGTGGCGCCGTGAAGGCTCTGATGCGCCGCTGACGCCGGGCGGCTCGTCCGGTGGCTCGGCTGCTGCTGTGGCTGCTGATCTGTGCCTCGCCGCAACAGGCACTGACACAGGCGGTTCTATCCGCCAGCCTGCCGCATTAACCGGCACAGTGGGCATCAAGCCGACCTACGGCCGTTGCTCGCGCTGGGGTGTGGTCGCCTTTGCGTCCTCGCTGGACCAGGCGGGCCCCATGACAAAATCTGTACGCGATGCGGCGATCATGCTGGAAGCCATGTGCAGCTACGACCCCAAGGACAGCACTTCTGCCGAGATCGCAGTGCCAAACTTTGAGGCGGCACTGACAGGTGATGTGCGTGGCAAGAAGATCGGTATCCCGAAAGAATACCGCATGGACGGCATGCCCGAAGAGATCGAAAAACTTTGGGCTGACGGCACCGCAATGCTCAAGGATGCAGGGGCCGAAATCGTCGATATTTCCTTGCCACACACGAAATACGCATTGCCTGCCTATTATGTCATCGCGCCTGCCGAGGCGTCGTCGAACCTCGCGCGCTATGACGGTGTGCGCTATGGCCACCGTGCCAAGCTCGACGCAGGCGATGGCATCACCGAGATGTATGAGAAAACCCGCGCAGAAGGGTTCGGCCCAGAGGTCCAGCGCCGTGTGATGGTAGGCACTTACGTGCTCTCGGCTGGTTTTTATGACGCCTACTATAACCGTGCGCGTCGTGTTCGGACACTGATCAAGAAAGACTTTGATGATGTGTTCGCCGCTGGTGTTGATTGCATCCTGACACCCGCCACCCCCTCTGCGGCGTTTGGTTTGGGCGAGATGACGGATGCCGACCCGATCAAGATGTATCTTAATGACGTCTTTACCGTGACCGTGAACCTTGCGGGTCTGCCCGGCATCACCGTGCCAACGGGCACCGACAGTCAGGGTTTGCCGTTGGGTCTGCAACTGATCGGGCGCCCATGGGAGGAGGCCGCTTTGCTGTCTTCCGCCTATGCGCTTGAGCAGGCAGCGGGTTTTGTGGCCAAACCGCACAAATGGTGGTAAACGGCCCTCTGATGCGTAACAAATGCAGGCTATTGTGATGATGAGTATTCGACTTGTATTGGGTGCATGTGCTGTTCTTGCCATTGCGGCGTGTCAGCCTGAGGCACCCGAAGATAGCCGTTTTGGCGTAGGCTTTGATCAGACGTTTGATGATCAGCGGGCGAACCGTGATGCAGCCCTTGCAGCAGGAAACGGTATACCAGCCGCACCTTCCGTGAGTGCGCAACCGTTACCCGCTAGTGGATCTGCTGCTGATACGGCTGCGCAAACGACTGCTCTTTTGGCCCAAACAAGCCAGAGTGGAGATGCAGAGAGCCTTGCCGCTGCTGCCAATAACTCTGGCGTGGCCCCTATTGTGGCAAGCCCCTTGAATCCGGCTCCTGCCATTGTGGACAACGCAACAGGCATCAGCCGCGAGAACAATTTTGACGCAGTATCAGGCCAGCGCAGCATAGAAAGTGACGCTGCACGTATTGCCGCCAACCGTGCCCAGTACGAGGTGATCCAGCCGCAAGCATTGCCACTGCGGACAGACACAGGCCCCAATATTGTGGCTTTTGCCCTTGCCACAACGCACGCGGTTGGAACGAAAGTGTACGACCGCAGCGGGTTCAATGCGAAAAATCGCTACGCCCGCAGTTGTGGTCAGTACTCGCATCAGGATCATGCACAGACTGCATTCCTCGCGGGTGGTGGGCCAGAGAAAGACCGCTCCGGTATGGACCCTGACGGCGATGGTTTTGCCTGCCTGTGGGATCCAAGCGTCTTTCGCAACGTAAGCGGCGGATAAGACGCGCGCCATGGTGCGTATACAGCGTTCACCAAATTGCGGCCCGCGCCGCAATGATCTTATGCCCACGCTTATTGTCATTCACTATACAGCGATGGACACAGCCGACGCTGCGCTTGAACGCTTATGCGATCCCGAGGCCGAGGTGTCGGCCCATTACCTGATCGGTGCGCAGGGCTGCGTGACGCAGATGGTCGAGGAGGCCGCGCGAGCATGGCACGCAGGGGCTGGAGAGTGGTGCGGGCAGGACGATATTAACTCCCGCTCCATCGGGATCGAGTTGGACAACCGCGGGAATCATCCATTCTCCGAGCCACAGATGGTGGCGTTGGAGGATCTGGTATGCGGTATCATGCAGCGTTGGAACATTTTGGCGTCAGGCGTCATCGGTCATTCCGACATGGCGCCGGGACGTAAAACTGATCCCGGTCCGCATTTTGACTGGGCGCGGCTTGAGCGTCAGGGGCTTGCCGCGCGGGCGCAGGATCGCGCAGGTGGTGATCATAGCGAAGACGGTTTCAGGCGTGCTGCGCGCACTGCCGGATTTACATGCGAGGCTGATCTCCAAACGCTTCTGCACACCACGCGGTTGCGCCGCGCGCCATGGCGTCGCGGTGCCTTGCAGGCGGCTGATTTTACGCTCTAGCGTGTGTAACCTTTACAAATCTGGAAGATCGGCCATTGACCGCGCGCAGTGCTGCGGCGTAAGCCCCATCTTGCGCGGAAGGCTGGATGGCTGCTTTGTTATCTTCGGGTAATGGGGAGGAAAGTCCGGACTCCAATAAGAAACGGTGCCGGGTAACGCCCGGGCGGGGCAACCCGACGGAAAGCGCCACAGAAAATAAACCGCCTGTCTCCCTCAGAGTTCGCTTTGGGTCAGCGTCAGGTAAGGGTGAAACGGTGGGGTAAGAGCCCACCGCGCGGCTGGCAACAGCGGCGGCATGGCAAGCCCCACTTGGAGCAACGCCAAATAGGGACCGCGTGCTGCACTTGTCTTCGGGCAGGTCAGCGGAGCCTCTTATGCTCCAGCAGGTCCGGGTTGGCGGCTGTAGCTGTGTTGGTAACAGCATGGTCAGAGGAATGGTCATCTATGATGCGCTGCGTGCGGCGCATCGGGACAAAATCCGGCTTATAGGCCTTCCGCGCATACATATTCGAAGAGGAACAGAGCTTTCCAAATCTCTCTGCCGTAAAATCCCGATTTTCCGCTTCTTAGGGCCAGTGTTGCGCGATACGGGGTTGACTCGGGTGCTGGCAGAGGTAGAACCCGAAACTTAGAGATTACGCGCACATATCAAGGGATATGCAGCGCCGCACAGGAGAATACAAAATGGCTAAGCCAACCACGATCAAGATCCGTCTGAACTCGTCCGCGGGCACAGGCCATTTCTACGTCACCAAAAAGAATGCGCGCACCATGACCGAAAAAATGGTCATGAAGAAATATGACCCCGTTGCGCGCAAGCACGTTGAATACAAAGAAGGCAAGATCAAGTAAGATCGCTTTCCTTTGACGCTTTTAAAGCCGCGCAGAAATGCGCGGCTTTTTGCGTTCTGGATGCCAAACGGGGTGCAGATACCCAAGGCGGACAAGTTGGCGATTGTGGGTGACCATGAGGCAGAGAAGCAGTGGATCATCGAGGGTAATGTTTCCGCTACCTTTGACAATCGCATGACCCGAGCGGATGTACTGATTTGGCTCGACTTACCTGTGCCGTTACGGCTTTGGCGCGTTCTGCGCCGCTCGGTCCGGTATTGGGGGAGAAGTAGGCCCGATCTGCCCGACGGATGCGTTCAACGATTCGACCTGAACACGGCATCATTTCTTAGGTTTATCTGGCAGGATCGCCATAGCGGACGTGCGCGCATGGCTGCATGCCGAGGTAAGGCAGCCGATGAGGTGGTCGTGCATTACCTCACCAGCCGCCGGCTGTGCGCGCCTTCCAGCAGGCGCTGGTGGTAGGCTAGCGCTCGGTGGGGGGCGTATGGCGCAGCTTTGCCACGAAGGCGCTGATATCCGCCGTTGTCCACTTCATCTTTGCGCGCGTTGTGCTGGGTGGGTGGTTCCGCAGGCCTGTCCCGTCGCGGTGCGCTTTTGCAGGGCGTATGGGGCGTGGAACGAAGCCGCCGCCGCAGTTGGGGCAGACGTTGTGAAGAATGCGCTCCACACAATCAGCGCAGAAGGTGCATTCATAGGTGCAGATGCGCGCATCAGTGCTGGCAGGAGCAAGATCACGGTCGCACATCTCGCAGTTGGGTCTGAGTTCTAACATTTCGGTCTCCCATGAAAAAAGCCGCCCTCGGAAGGGCGGCTCTGGATCGATTTATGCAGTGCGATTTTACTCGCGGTTGCCGAAGAGTGACAGCAACATCATGAACATGTTGATGAAGTTTAAATAAAGGCTCAGCGCGCCCATGATGGCCGCTTTGCCCATCCACTCCGTGTCGCCGTGGCTGGCGTGCGCGATGTAGTCGGTCTTGATCCGCTGTGTGTCATAGGCGGTGAGACCCGCGAAGATCAGAACGCCGATGGACGAGATGGCGAACGCCATTGCAGGGCTCTGCAGGAAGATGTTGATGATGGACACAACGATCAGGCCGATGACGCCCATGATCAGGAAGCTACCCCAGCCGGAGATGTCCTTTTTCGTGGTGTAGCCCCAGAGGGACAGACCTGCAAAAGCGACGGAGGTCGCAAGGAACACCTGAATGATCGAGGCGCCCGTGTAGATCAGGAAGATCGAGCTGATCGACAGACCCATGACAAAAGCAAACGCATAGAACGTCAGCTGTGCTGTGGCGGCGGACATGCGGCCGATCATGGCGCTGAGGCCAAAGACGAATGCGAGCGGAGCGAACATGACTACCCATTTGAGCGGGGACGCATAAAGCGCATAGCCGAGGTCGGTCAGGTACTGACCTTCACGCAACTGCGCAGCAGCGGCGGATGGATCGGATGTAACTGCCAAGCCCGAAATCGCCCAAGCGGCGGCGAAAGTAATCAACATGCCTACGGACATTGTCCCGTAAACTTTGTTCATATGTGCACGCAGGCCTTCATCAATCGCGGCTGTGCGGCTTCCGGCACTGGTCCGGATTGTATTCACGTCTGCCATGTAAAACTCCCTAAAGCAGTCCCGCACAAAGGTTTTCCGGCGGGTACATGGCCAATATCGTGATAGCGGCCATGCTTTTCAAGGTTTTTCGGTCAGGTTTTTGGGATTGGTTAACACTTCCATGACGCGGGGGCGTCCCAGAGGGGTCTTTTTGCCTCTACATGCGCCTGTGCAGCGGTGATCCCCACATCTTCGAGTTGAATGGAATCAAGCGCTGCAAGTGCGCGGCGGCTGCGCCAGAGGGCAAATGCGCTGCGTATCGAGAGCCGCGCAGGGCGTTGATGACAGGTGGGGCGGGACAGGGCGATACGCATTTCGTTCTCCAGTTTGGTGATGGTAGGTGGGTTATTCATTCTGATCCTTGATATATGGTGATGTACCGCACATAATGAAAATGAATGTTATTGATGCGACTCATTGGATTTGGTGATGTATGAGAAATCTTGATCTTGCGACCTTACGTGCGCTTGTTGCTGTGGCTGATGCGGGTGGGGTGACGCGGGCGGCGGGCTTTTTGCACCTGACCCAATCTGCCGTCTCGATGCAGCTCAAGCGGCTGGAGGAGTTGTTGGATGTGCAATTGCTTGATCGCAGCGGACGCTCCATTGCCTTTACCGCAAGCGGGGACCAGCTTTTGAGCTATGCGCGCAGGATGGTGGCGATGAATGACGAGGCAGTGTCACGGCTGACCGCGCAGGAGTTTGCTGGGACACTGCGCCTCGGCGTACCGCATGATATCGTGAACCCTGCCATCCCGCAGGTCCTCAAGCAGTTTAACGCGATGTTTCCCGCCACGCGCATCGCACTTGAATCGTGCCACACGCGCACCCTCAAAGAGATGTTTGCAAAGGGAGAGTGTGACATCATCCTGACCACCGAGACGTCGGTGGAAGCGGGCGGTGTCACACTCGCAAAACGCCCGCTTCACTGGATCGGTGCGCGCGGCGGCGCGGCGTGGCGGCAACGGCCGCTCAGCATTGCGTACGGTCGCTTGTGTACCTTTCGTCCGTTGGTCGTCGCGGCGTTGGACCGCGCGGGCATCAAATGGCAGATGCTGCTGGAGACGGACAATGACAGCGCCATTCATGCCACTGTCAGCGCGGATTTGGCGGTTCACACCGCGATCGAGGGGACTGAGCCACAGCAATTTGCGCGAATCGATCACGGTGGCGCGCTTCCTGATTTGCCCGATCAGCTCATTAATCTCTACGTTGCCCAAGGTGACGTATCGGAACCTATGCAGCAGCTGGTGACGTTGTTGGGAGCGAGATTGGGCGAGAAACAGCGCGCGCTTGCAACGTCACATTAACAAGTGAATGTGCAAATTATGCCAACTTGGATGGGCGAGGGTCTAACAGCCGCAGTGGACCACCCAATTCAAGCCCCTCATATTGTTTTGTATTCTGCCCAGCCATACGGCGGATCGGTTCGAAGCAGGACGCAAATCAGTTTTAGACCCCTGCGTTGATCCAACGAGCTTTCCCTCCTCGCAAAGCAGTTTTGTGGTACCAATAGAGGGTGATCTGCACTGGCCGCACACGACGAGCGGAATGCCACATACTCTTTGCGCGGCTCACTGGATACCTTATAGTCTCTGGTAAATAGCCGGATCAGCTGTGATTTTTCAAGTTTCGCAGTGCCGTGCTGGTAAGCGCAAACCGCGTGTGTTCCGAGGAAGTAGAGTAACCATGACCCATATTGTTGATACCCATGTGGGTCAGAGAATCCGCCAGCGCCGTTGGCTGGTGGGTATGACGCAACAACAGCTCGCCGAGGTGGTGGGGATCAAGTTCCAGCAAATCCAGAAATACGAGACGGGTGCCAATCGGGTGAGTGCATCGCGCCTGTGGGATATTTCCGAGGCGCTGAACGTGCCTGTGGAGTCATTCTTTGAGGGATTAGATAAACGGGTAGAGGCAAGCTCACCCGGCGCAGTCCCTGAAGATGTTTTTAACACCAAAGAGGCGATGGACTTGGTCCGCACCTACTATGATATTCCGCCCGGTCAGCGCCACCGCATGTTCGAGTTGGCGCGGGTCCTGAGTGACGCAGTCTGAGCAGACGCTGCATTCACAGTTAAATTCCCAGCCGATGTCAGCTTTTTTGATCTGGCAGTCTTGCATGGTGCGCACAGGAGTGAGACGAATTGGCCATGAATTCTAATCCTGAACTGATAAAAGACCTCATTCGTGTCGCACATCTGATGGCGGACGCCGCGCGTGATGTGATCCTGCCCTACTTTCGCAGCGACGATCTGGGGGCGGATAACAAATTTCCCGGCGGTTATGATCCTGTGACAGAGGCGGACCGGGCGGCAGAGGCTGCCATGCGGGCCGTTTTGGCGCAGCACCGCCCTGATGACGCTATTTTGGGCGAGGAGTTGGGCGCGCAGCCGGGTAGCAGTGGTCTGACTTGGGTTCTGGATCCGATTGATGGCACGCGCGGTTTTGTGGCGGGAACCCCCACATGGGGCGTTTTGATCGCTGTAGGGGGCACGTCGGGACCTTTCATCGGCATCGTGGACCAGCCCTATATCGGTGAGCGATTTATTGGCACACCTGAGGGTGCAAACCTCATCCGCGGTGAGCAGACCCGTACCATCCACACGCGCGCCGCGCGACCCCTGTCGCAGGCTGTGGTTTTCACAACATTCCCCGAAGTGGGCAGCCCTGAGGAGGGCGCCGCGTTTCGCGCAGTCGCAGAGCAGGCCCAGTTGACGCGGTATGGCATGGATTGCTACGCCTATGCGTTGGTCGCGTCCGGTCAGGTTGATCTGGTGATCGAGGCAGGCTTGAACTCCTATGATATCCAAGGGCCTCTCGCCCTCATCGAAGCGGCAGGTGGTATTGTGACAGATTGGGCCGGCGATCCCGCATATAACGGCGGGCGTGTGATTGCGGCGGCCAATACAGAGATTCACGCCGAGGCGCTGGCGATCCTGCGCACATCGGTGGCGCTATGAGTGTCACGCTTCTACGCGGTGCCAGCACCATCCTCACGATGGACGATACGCGGCGCGAATTGACCGAACATGATATCCTGATCCGCGATGGTGTGATTGTGCAGATCGGCGTTGGACTGACTGCACCGGAAGGCGCGGAAATCGTAAACGCTGCGGGATGTCTTGTGACGCCGGGTTTGGTGAACACGCACCATCACCTCTATCAAAGCCTTACCCGCGCCGTTCCGGGCGGGCAGGACGCGCTGCTGTTTGGGTGGCTGCGCACGCTCTATCCGATTTGGCAGCGGTTCACGCCGGATCACATGCACGTCTCCGCGCAGGTAGGGCTCGCGGAGCTGGCCCTGTCGGGCTGCACGCTCAGCTCTGACCATCTTTATCTTTACCCTAACGGGTCGCGACTAGAGGATACGATTCACGCCGCCGCCGAGATCGGGCTGCGCTTTCACCCGACACGCGGCGCGATGAGCATCGGGGAGAGTGCAGGGGGCTTGCCACCTGACGCATTGGTCGAGAATGAGGCGGCTATTCTGGAGGACTGCATCCGCGTCATCGATGCCTTCCATGATCCCTCCGAGGGGTCCATGTGCCGCGTGGGCATCGCACCTTGTTCCCCCTTCTCTGTGAGCACGGATTTGATGCGCAATGCTGCTCTGCTGGCGCGTGATAAAGGCGTGATGCTGCACACCCATCTGGCGGAAAACGACGAAGACATTGCCTATTCGCTGGAGACCTTCGGCTGTCGTCCGGGTGAGTACGCCGAAAGCCTTGGATGGGTTGGGCCCGACGTCTGGCACGCCCACTGTGTCAAACTCGACCCTGCCGAGATCGCTCTGTTTGCGAGCACCGGTACGGGTGTTGCCCATTGTCCGTGCTCCAACTGCCGCCTTGGCAGCGGCATCGCCCCGCTGCGGGCCATGCGGGATGCGGGTGTGCCTGTGGGCCTTGGTGTGGATGGCTCGGCCAGTAATGATGCGGGCAACTTGGTGGCCGAAGCGCGGCAAGCCATGCTGTTGCAACGTGTGGTGCATGGCGCCGACGCGATGAGCGCACGCGAAGCCCTAGAGATCGCCACGCGCGGCGGAGCGGATGTGCTGGGCCGCCCCGATTGCGGACGTCTGGCGGTGGGAAAACGCGCGGATATCGCAATATGGGACATGAATGGGGTAGAATCCGCCGGTTCATGGGACATTGCTGCGCTGGTTCTTGCTGGTCCAACCACGGTACGCGATTTGTTCGTTGAAGGTCGCGCCGTGGTACGAAATGGTCAGATTAAGACCATAAATATGCCGCAACTTCTGAGCAGACAAAGGGAGATGGCATATGGATTACAGGAGTAGATATGAAACAGCTGACACTGGGCGTCTCCCTTTTTGTCGTTCTTGCGACATTCGGGATCACAAGCCCTGCACCGCAAGCGCAACAGGCCGAGTTTAACGGGTCGCAACGGGCCAAAATTCAAAAGGTCAACGTCACTACAAATTCATCTAACGCTGGAGCGCAAATAAACGCGATCCGCTCCCGCGCGGGCCTTCCGCCTGTGAAGCGGTCCGCGAAGTTGGATGCAGCAGCCCATGCTCAAGCAAGCTTTATGGCTGCAAACAAAATCATGACGCACAGGGGCCGCAATGGCACAAACGTGGCCCAGCGGGTTTCGCGCGTGGGGTACAAGTGGTGCACCGTCGCTGAAAACGTCAGCCGCGGATACCGCACCGAGGCCCGCGCGATTGAAGCATGGCGCGTCTCACCGGGGCACTACCGGAATCTCACCATAGGCAACGTCAAACAGTTTGGCATCGCGAACGTGAACGGATTTCGCGCGATGGTCTTGGCCGCGAGCCGCTGCTGAGGCTAGTCGCGGGGGGTGGGGAAGGCGAGTAGAGCGCCGACGGCCGGGCCCTGGAGATCACCTCCGCACCGAACGCGTTCG